>Ga0209700_100812_pt1 | contig 62579 bp, 19 predicted proteins | sample SiratroredBW_FD_187528 | JGI IMG/M metagenome (GOLD analysis project Ga0209700, IMG submission 187528) | Root nodule microbial communities of legume samples collected from California, USA - Siratro red BW (SPAdes) (version 2) | ecosystem: Host-associated > Plants > Roots > Nodule | place: USA...
AAGTTCAAATTTTATTTAATTTTTTATCATTATTATTATTTCAAGAATACTTAAACTGATAAATATATTTTTATGTTATTATTGATTTTATTTCTTTTTATTTTTATCATTATGCTTTAATTTAAAAGATTACCCGGACAAAATTGGGTGTTGACAAATAATAATAACATTATTAATATAAAACTATTCAATATCAAACCGTGTTAATAAATTCATCAGTTTTTATAATAACTATGAACAATTAAAAGTAGAATTATATTATATGTATTTTAAACTGTATTATTATTATTATCTTCTCCAAGTGAGAACTTGTCACCAAAATTTGCTGCTATCACTGCCAAGAATGTTTCAACATTCTTCTAAATTTGCTTACCAAGTCTACCTTTGAGGCTATCCATGGGAAAAATTCAGCCCAGAATGTGGGAAACTGATATTTACCAAAAGTGGGTTAAAGTTTTGAAATACTATCAGCTCGCATGTTATATTGAACATGAGATCCATATATGTTATCTTGTAACTGTAACTGCATAGGCCATGTATGTAACTGGAGACTACAATGAGGTGGTGCAAACCAGCACGTGGAGAAGTGGTGGAAAGGGTGATGATGATATTGCAGAATAAAGTTTGTGTCAAAATCAAGAGGAAGAAGATATGGGGTTTGCAAGTGGGTGATGGTGTCACACCCTTTCAGTTATTTTCCTTTTCTAAATTATTGAGATTAATAGTTTATTGACTTTTCTCTCCTCAACTGTTAGGGAAGCTGCCAACAGAAAAGACACATGTCACACCAAAGAAGGTTTTCAAGAAACACCACCCTTCCCTTTTTAATATTTTGGACCCCTGGTCAATAGGGTTGTGGCCATTGAAATAGCATATGGACATTGATAATCTCCTAAGGGATATTGTTAAGTGTGTAGTATTTGCTTTGACATCTTAAGTCTCCATCTATATATTCTTCTGATGTGAAAAATTGAAGCTAGTTTCATGAATGGTGAATCTGTTTAACTTCTGAAATCAAATCAAACATGTGCTAATTCTCTCATACCATTAGTCTCTTTGGGATAATCTTATTTCTCTACCAACTATTGTTTCAAGGTTGTGCTATCACATTAGACTTCAATTGGATTGTTCTTTAATCTTATAATAACAATAATGCTCTAGCCAGAGTCTAGGAGTTTTGTCAATTTGCTAGATAGTGTAACTTGATCCATTGGAACTGTTTGATATAAGTTTACTTGAAATCATAATAATAAGAACTGTTCTTCAGTCCTCTAGTATGGGAGTCATCCTAAGGTGGCAAAAACAAATTATAGAGGTAAATTGTACTTCCTTCAAATTTACTTTATTGCAAAGGATCAAGTACTGATACTTTAAGATAAGTAGGGTCATATAAAATAAGCTAGATTTGTATAATGAGTTTAGCATTTGGCTTTTATATGCAACTACTTTTCTTTAACATTCAAAATTTGTTCGCAAGCAGAAGCTAATTGAACTTTATCAGATAATGTTGGTTAAGAAAAAGGTATGAGCAAGGTAATGAAAGTCAAAAAAGTTGAGTAAAAGAAGCTTTACATCAAATGCTTTATATTGGTTCACCCAACCATTTTCCTTTGTCCAGTCATAAAGTATTCTATCACTGAAATCTTATAATTACATAAGTGCTAATCACATTACCTTATACAAGCTATAAAGTAAACAATTTTTCTTCCATACTAGCTAGCCTCTTCAAGCTGAACACTATAAAAAACACTTACACTCACAACTTGCTACATCAGCTAAGATTATTTCTTGAATTCATTTAGGATAGATCAAACTAATTGGTGTGTTGCTTCTGCTATTGTTCTGTGGAGTAGGAACGGAACACATTCCAATGCTATTCCTGAAATTTCTTTTCCTTTGATAGGGTTCATTTTTGTTACTTCGAAGCTTTGGAAACTATTTTAAATAGACGACAGTCATTTAAATGGAAACATTATCTACTTTTGTCTTGACTTGTGTGATAGAGACATAAAGGAGGATGCAAGAAGCATCTCTTTGCAGCCATTACTCAGAAACATCTTCAACCACACTTCTGAACGATTAATGATCGTGCTTTTATTAAATGTTCCCGAATGACTTTGCATGCCTCATGTGCTTTTATTAACTCTGATAGTCCTGTAATCTTTAAATCTTAATTAAGGTCTGGCAAAAAGAAATTTTTTGTCTTTGTGAGGCATTGCCCTGCTCTTGCAAGTTTTCTTCTATCATTTCATGCTTCTTTCATGATACCACATTTCTACAAGAGATTGTAAATATTTATGTTTACATGTATCTCACAGGTTTTTGATTACTTCTTTTTTTTTCTCTCCCTTTAGATAAATCACATGAGAAAATCATACTTCAACTCTTATAAAAATAACATGGAACACAATTGAACTGCCAAGGTCAAACTTATGAACAAAGACACCTAAACTACTCTCACAAATTAATTAGTCTTTGTTCAATCAATGGGATCTCTTTTGGTTGTTGAGTTTTCTTACTTTGCATTTGGTTTTGAGTATCTCACATAAATTGTATAATAATTTTTTTTTTTATAACATATAATGAAATCTTAATTTTAAACTTTTTTTAAATTGAAAACTTATGAAGTATTATTAGAACTGTAAACAGGTGGTCCTAGACTTTAATAGCTCCTATTGTCTTCGGTCATTCCGATGCATGTCATTTACTTCTTCTAGAAGATGATGTTGACTGTTTAAGGTGAAACTTTGTAGATGGAATATTTATTTTTTCTTTTAAAATTATTTTTTGCATTTAATTAGTTAATTAATGTCATCAATGAAATAATTATGCGGCAATACCAAAATTATTCATTTTAAATTCTAAAAGAATGAAAATGGAAAATTCTGTTATAAAAATATAAAATAGAATTTGTTCATTTTGATGAAAAAAAAAAAATTCAACACATACCAGATAAGAATGGTTGTCTTTTATTAGGGAACAATGACCAGTCCTTGTAGTAACTAACAGATGCCATGTGGAATGTTCATTGATTATTACTACTAAACTTGTTAAAATATTAAAATAAAATAAAAATGATAGAAAGAGGTAAAGGGCAAGAGAAAGGGGATAGGGAAACATCAAATGTTTGTTTTGTGAGGATGGGAGAGAAGACGTGTAAGAACATGCAAAGTAAAACTACAAATGTCACATTACTTTTAAAAATAAATAAATAAATAACTTTTTGTTTTACTTTCTCCTCATAAAATGAATTTTTAGAGAAATTTATGAAAATAAAACTAAACTAGCTTGAAGCTATATAGTAAAATAATATGAAATTCTCAAGTTAACTTCTATAGTACTTAGTAATAAGATTATGAACCTAATATTTGTTTTCAAGTTAGACATAAATAGAAAACTCCAATAAACTAAAAGTATTGGAAATCTTTAAATTTATGAAGGTTGCTCCAAGGTCACACCACACTCACACACGTGTCTAATATATGTCATTTTTCTTCCTACACGATTATGACATGCATTAGGTAGAAATTTTAAGTCTGGGAAGGCATTTACAATCCTTCTATTGAAACTTAAAGTAGCAGACATAATAATTCAATGCAAATCCAGTAACATTTTAAAAAAATATTATAAAAATGTTCTCTTGAAAGTCTAAATAATTTGCAGTAACATTAGTAACTATAATTTTATTCATTGTATTCATTAAATTTTTTTTCTAAAATTCAATTTTTTTAAAAAATATTGTAAAAGTTTTTTTTCAAGTTGGTAGTATTTGAATTAAATTATGACAATCATATTAATTAATAAAATTATTCACTTTTATAACAGTTTAATAAATAAAATTCAATTAAAATGAACAATGATAAATGTAAAACATATAATACTAATTATTAGTATTATTAAATTAATATAAAATACTCTAAACAGCAAATGAAATGAGATATAAGCTAATAAGATTGATATTGTATAAATTTAAGAAGTTGAACTGAAATTATGACAACTGATATGAGTGAGTTCTATTTTTTTATATGTGATTGTATCTTTTAACAACAAAGAAAACAAATATTAATGTTATTAATAATTATGTAACTGCATGGAATTACATTGTTAGAACTCTATTAATATTAATATAATAAATTTATCTTTTATTCTTAGTCACTTTAAAATTATTTTTATAGCATTGTTAAAAATATACATATGTATAATATTTAATAAAAAAGAAAAACAAAAAATTAATATTTCATAATTATTATGAAATACTTTAGAAAAAAGAACTCTACTAGTTTCTTTCAAACTACTGCACATCTTAAATAAACAAGATAAGGAATGAAGCTATTCAATTAATAATATTAAATTCTCTGGATAACATTAAATACTGTAATAATGTTATATCAAAATGTCATTAATGCAGAGACTAGTACACTTCAAATTGATATTCCCATAATGTTATCCTAAAACAAAAAAAAAAAATTAATTAATAAGTAATGGATTTCTAATTTGTTTTCAATATATGAATAGATAAATTACATCTAAATAATATTAATTTTATTTTTTTTTGTATTTTTATCATATTTTAATTTTTAATTTATCATTATTTCTATTTAATTGTTTGTTTACAAAATACAAAAATATATAAAATTAAATTTTAAAAAATCATTAATTTATTTATATTTCTTTTAAAACAATTTAAAAAAAATTATATCATATTAATGACTAAAAACATGTTATATATATATATATATATATATATATATATATATATATATATATATATATATATATATATATATATATATATATATATATATATTCATATTTTAGTTCTTATATTATTTTATGTTTCAATTTCTTATATTATTTTTAATAGTATTATAAACTTTTTTCTATAAATAACTTTATATTAAAAAAATTATTTAGTCATTATTATAAGAAACATTGTGTTACAATATATTATTATCAGGTTACTCTGAATATAAAGGAATTAAATTTCTTTTTTATTAAAGCTTATATTTTTTTTACTACATGTAGTTTATTTATAATTTTTTAATTTATTTTTTATTAAATTTATACTAGACATATAATCAGCAGGTGAAATTAAAATAAAGAATGACTAAAAATATAACTAAGAATAGTAAATTAGTTTAAAAACTAACCTTTAAAAATTTTAAGAGAAAATTTTCCTAAATTGTTAATGATAAAGAAAAACAAAGTACAATAACCAATCACCATCAAGACTAATAAATAAATCAAGATAATGAGAAAAGAACTGAAACACATATACATACCAAATTTTTATATGAAATTAGAATAAAAAAACCATAAATACTCCTTGAAAAGTTTTTCAAAAAATTATGATAAATTACTCAATACTTGTGATACATACATCAAAAATATTTGTATAAGAATTACAAATCAGATTATAAAAAAAATAAGACAAATATCATTGGATACATGATAAATTTATAAGAAATCAAACTAGAATATGATTAACATCTTTTTTTATGAACCTTAAATAATCTTCCTTCAAAACGAATGAATTAGGTAAGAGTAATTTTTAGAAAAATCTCGAACAAAACTTTCTGATTCAAAAATATAAAAAATTATTATGTTTGAAAAAGAAAGGCGTTCCTTTAAAATGAAATTTTAAAATAATGATAAAAATAATATATTATTATTAAAGATAAATGATTGATTTATTTGTTGATCAATCTAAACAACATTTTAATACTGGTTCTAGAAAGCACTTTTAATACCAGTTTAATTAATTATTATTTAACTTAATCAAATATTTATAAACTGTTAAATTTCTTAGATAACTTGATATAATATATTATGTCCTAAAATAATTAATTATATTTAAAATATGTAAAATTTTATATTGCATGTAAATAAATTAATACTTAATATAATTAAATGGGTAAATCAGATAAAAAAAATGTTTAATTTCATATAATTGATGTTTGATGTTTCACTTATCATAATCCATTAATTAACTTTTCATCAAATGATTTTAAAATAGATATATGTTTAAGATTATCCTATAAATCATACATTACAAGTTTATCATACTGTGCTGACGAGATGAGAGTCTTAGACATAAATGCAGTACAAATATAATAAAAAAAAAACATCAAATTTTCTTTAGTGAGTTTTGCCATCAATATTGTAATGTATCATGTTTTTTTTTAATCTTATCTATTATTTAACTACGTGATTACAATTAATTTCTTTTACACTTATATATTATTATATATTACTTAAATTAATAATTATGGATAAAATTAAAATAAATTTATTATATATATAAATATTATTTTCTATAAATTATGTTAATGTTTATTTGAATTGTTATTATTTCAAATATGTTATATTTCTTTTGTATCAAAATCTTCATTAAATAAGAAATCATGACACTATAAAAGTTCTACATATTCATACATATTTATAATATTTTTAATTTTATTAATTACATATCTTATGTTATTAAATAAAATTATTAGTGCTGGATATTTATTATTTTTATCTTAATAAAATATTGTGACACTATATAAAAAAGGTCTACATGCATCTTTATAAATATTACATTAATATTATTAAATTAATATATCTTGTTTTATTAAATACAATTCTTTATGCTAAATATTTATTATTTTTATATTAAATTATATCTTTGAATTTTTTTTAAACATGTTGTATGAGTTTATTTGTTTGATAAATAAATTTATTTTCAAATCATAGGTGAATAATAAAATTATGTCATATTATGAAGTAAAAAATATATTCTATAAAGGTTGTATAAGAAATGATGACTTATATTAATAAATATTTTTCAATATTTTCAAAAAACTCAAACTTACTATACCATCAAGTATTTGTTCTTGAAGTTTCCTAATAACATTAAATATTCATTAAATGCAATAATTAACATTTATTATTTTATTTGTATAACATTAAATACTTAAATTGTAGTTTTCCTTAAATATGTTTTATAAGTTAATGTTTTTTCAAATAAATTACTTTTTCAAATTTTATTTAAAAAATAAAATTATGACATACTATAAAATAAAAATATATTTATTTTCATATAAGCAATACATTAATAGAATTAAATAAAGAATTGGTATTTTTTTATCTTTGCTTTATATTAAAATGTATTTGAATTCATAATGTTAATATTTTTTTATAAGGACTAATTTATCTAGATATTTATGAGATGTAAAAAGTTGTGTTCTACTATATAATGATGAAATTTCTATACATTTACATATGATATCTACTATATAATAAATATTGTATTAATATTTTGAGTGGGAAGTCTATATAAATGAATATATATAGAATTATATTTGAGAAAGTATTACAATTTATTCTCCTCTTTATTAATATATATATATATATATATATATATATATATATATAATATTAAAGATTAATTTTTTTCTTTTTTTAAATATATAGTTGTTAAAATAATAATTATAATATAATAATAAAGAAAATTATTTTAATTAATGCATATATTTAAATTATTTTTAATTGTACTTTTTCACATAAAAAGATTTGTTATCTGTATAATTTTAAATAATATTCCACTATGCATTAAGGTTTTATCTAAATAAATATGTAATATCCCTAGTTAAATCTTTTAAGACTATATCTCATTGATAAAGAGTTTTAAATTATATATAATTATAAGTTAAAATTTTTATTTTAAACAAATTATAATCACATCAACCTTTCATAATTTATCTAATGTATTATACTACAATTATCAATTCTATGCAATACCTTATAATTAATTTATCATAAAACTAACATACATAGATAATTAACTATAACTTTATAAAATTCGTGCATTGAATTAGATTCAGATGTTTGCACCTGTCATACAATTTTTACATGTGAAGTCCACACAACTCTTAATACATGAATTACATAAATCTTATTTTTAATGTACCAGTAAAGTTATGATACTTCCTTATAGATCAATTCCTTAAATAATGCACAACCTAACATCTCAACACGAGCATCTCCTTTTCCTGAAGATACTGTATCTCAATCACATTCCACATTTTTTCAAATCTTATATCATACAACACGCATTCTCAAAACTTAAGATTAAACATTTTACATTTTAATGAACATTCACCTTCATTTAACATAATTTATTATTGATTATACATAGTACATTTTCACACAATTTCTCAATGAAAATCACATATTTTCATAACTTAAGATTCAAAATATATATATATATATATATATATAAACTTATATTTTCGTTTCACACAATCCATCACATAATAATAAAATAATTAATTATATAATCTAATAATGCATAAAAATATAATGTTTAAGAGATCAAATAAGTGTAAAAGTAAAGAGAAAAAAATATATTTTAAAACTAAGTTGTGTTTCCCAAATCCAATCTAATAAAAGCACCCTTTCTGAAATTCATCCAATGCCAAATAGTTGCACTCTACACCCAATACATATACCTTGAACACAAAACTAATTGTTCCTAAACCAAAATTTTTATTTAACCGTCTAACCATGTCAAATAGTATCAATTTATTATTAAATATAATAAAGGAACTTATTTAACATTATTAAATAGGAAAACCTTATCATCTTATATGCATCAAACCATTATACCATATCTACTATAAATATAGATATTAATGAAACATCTATAAATAAAAATTTAAATACTACATGTTAATGTTTTTGCATTTAAGTTCAATTACTTTAAATAATATAAAACACTGTAAGTTATTCATAATTTATCATGCAATACATATTAATGTAAATCAGTAAACAAAAATTCAATTTTAGGAACAAGCTCTTGTAAAGTAAATTATTATAATTTATGTAAGATTTTATTATTATCATCTTACTAAATACTAATATAGAAGATAATCTAACAGCCAAGAAAAAATATTCATAGTTTCCACATGATACGTTTATGTTAAATTCATTTATTATTGATGGAGATAGAAGACAGTCATTTAATTTAATTTATTCACGGTCAGTTATAAGTGTTGCAACTTGATTTTATCCGTTATTAATGAATTATTTGAATTAAATTAATTATGCATATTTCATTTATAATTTATTTTTTATATATTTATTACATTACATTGGTTTGATAAAAAAAATATAATTGTCAAAAGTTAACTGAATTCACATATTTATTGTAGTTAAGAAATATTGCTGAGTTGATCGAGGAGTTACTTAACTCAGTTTGACTAAATATGTGCCTTAGAAATTTTGAATTTTTAATCACACTCAATCCATTAAAAGTGAAGTAAAATGACTCATTAGACATGTTCTATTTTTATTGAACTATATTCAAATTAAGTTCACTCAACCCATCAGCTGTTTATTACATTTCAAAAATATTGTTGAATTAAATAAAAATATTCAAAATTTCCAAAAAATTCAGCTATAACTCAAACAATTTTCCTTTTGTTTAACCTGTGAATCAAACAACCAATTTAATTTTAACCCATGCTAAAAAAAAAAAATTCTTTTTGATTCAATCCCGATTAAGTGTATGGTGGACAAAATTGATTTATAGGTTTTAGGAAAATGATTTAAACTTGATATAAAAGTAAATTGTTAATTAACTCACTTTTAACATAAGTGTGAATTAAATGAGTTATATTTACTTTTATTTCATTCAAATATACCTTTTTCTTAAAATTGTAGTGAATGAATGAAGTTGACTCAATCTCACTTTTACAGAGGGCTCTATGTAATAATAATTTAAAATAATGAATTCCTCTTAGAAGATGGAAAAGAGTAGGACTAGAAGAGAGAACATATGGGTCCTTATTAAGTAGAGTCCCAATTGTGGGGCCCACAGTCCCCCTTCTTAAAAGTATCAACAATATGCAGTCACCCGCTCCTTCGTAATCCTCTCTTTCTCTCTCATATTCTCTTATCAATTTTAATGTTTTCAATTTTTCTTTCTCTCTCTTTTTCCCTTATCAACTCAATTTTACCTTTTTCCAATTTTCTATTTCCCAATCCTCCCTCCTCCACCCTGGCATCTTCGTCCGTACATGTCTCTTTCCTCTTCTCTCTCTCCCACCGGCCACCGTCCCAGCCTGTAACCTCCACACGTGTCTTACCCTCCACACGTGCCACCCTTCACCCATACAACACCCTCCTTTCCTTGGTGCAACAAATAAAAAGTAAGTCAGGAACCCAGGGAGAAACAAAACAAAGCATATATGGAGAGAGAAAGTATGTGAGTTGTTGAGGTGAGAGTTTCATAGATAAACTCACGTAAAAACATGTTTTTTTCTGTTCTTGGTCTTTGATACCATGAAGTAGTAGTAGATAGGTGTGTGTGGTGTTCAAGCTTTATCGGTTTTTTCTTCTTCTCTCTCCTTTCTTTTGTCTTCAATCCTTGTTTTCCCCGAAATCTTGACTAAGATCTCTTCTGGGGTGTGTGAGATTTTGCGAGAGGGGTGAATCTGGTGAGATAGCACAAGTCCGACCAATCTTGTTTGCACCTATGAGGATCCGAAAGAGGCAAGTGCCTTTCTCTCTATTGCCGGTGACTCACTCAGATCCCAACCTGATCAACCGGTCACCGGTGATGGTGCAACTCAAAGATGCCACCACCACTTCTTGCACTTTTGGTTCGGCTGCTGCACCCTCTCCGCTCTTGGATCCTTCCCAGCCGTCTGATCAGCCTCTTCCACCGATCGGAAAAACCACCAACGGCTCTGATGAGTCTCCTGGAGAAGGAGAGACACAGAACTTGAGGCAGCAGCGCAGGAAGCAAGGAGACTCTTTGGTTAGTGGAAACATTATTTCACATGAATCCTTTTAATTTTTGGTCATCTTTTGGGGTGGGTTTGTGAATTAGTGCACTTTTGTTTCAGCCTTTGACAAGGGGTTGGTGTAATTAAATTAAAATTATCGTTGTGTAGTTGTTTTTAATTTTTATTTTACACTCACAAAGGGGCACATTAGGGGTAACCGTTAACCAATAACAGCCGTTTGTTGTGGATCCCATGTGTGTTATTTTTTGGTGTGTGTGATTTTGCAGATGGAAGAAGAGAGAAGGGAAGAACAAGGAGGGGGACATAAGGGTAATGATACCAGGTAAGAATTATGAATCCAAGCTAGGTAGACATGAATTAAAATAGATAAAGACATCATATTATTTCCTCTTTCTCCTTCATGAAATCTCGTAGTAAAAAAGGTGAAAACATGGAGACCCATAACTCGGTTTTAACCAGCATGGAAAATCATTTTTTTTAATAATAATTATTTATTATTTGTAATTTATTTTATGCACAAAATAAAAAGAAAATACTGTAAGTGGAAATACTGTTGAAAGTGTTTTAAATAAGAGCCTTGTGCAGCCATCATACCCCTCTGATGAAATGCAATCGTTTTTTTCTCCAAATTGGTTAAACTACCGTTTGCCCTTGAGCTGCACAATCAGGTTGAACCAAATGCTGGTCCCCAACTGCATCACATCTCTCATTATTTCAACAACATTACATTTTTTTTTTCTTTTCATCCTTTCCCTTTTGGCTATAAATTTTGTGTGTAGTTTATCATACAAGCCATATTTTGATCTTACTGGATCTTCTTTTATTTGTAGGAAAGGAAGAATCGCGTGGTCTGAGACAGTTTCAACTCCAAGCCCTCCTAAACAAGGTAACAAAAGATGCACAAAGAGTTTGATTTGAAGAATGCATGCTTTTACCACTTCCTAGTCTTAGCTTTGGTTAGAGAGTATAGATCTATAATGCAACTTTGATTTTTTATTACACCGGTTTTACACCCACTTAAAACTGTAATCTCTTTAATACACATCACATGCATTCCTTTAGAGTAATGATACCGCACCTACTCACATAACATTCCTCATCTATTGTTATTTCTCTTTCCTTATCGTTTCATATCACCTTCTATTCCATTTGTAAATGTTTGACAAGTGTCTAGTGATGCATTGGTGTCCATGCATAACTTTCCATTGCTTTATTTCTCATCCTTCCAAAGGGTTACTGTCAAAAGATAACTACTCAGTTTTCATACACATAGATGGGAGATGGAGCGAGGGAGATAAAGCTTTCCCACCCAAGAAACGAAGAGGGACCTTCGAGAGTGCAGCAGAGGATAACAGCAACGACGAGGAGGAAAATGATGATGATGATGATAAGAAGAATTCCAGGATGAGGATGAAGAGAATGAAGACAAAGATGAACAGGAGGTGTTCGAGGCGGGGTGATAGCAACTACGAAGGAGGAGAAGAAGAAGAGGAGGAGGAGTACGAAGAAGAGGCAACAAGAGAAACGAAAGCTGAAGTGCAAAGTGGTAAGAAGAGGGTAAGGGGAGGTGCATTAATGGAAGGTTCAAGGTGCAGTCGTGTGAATGGGAGAGGATGGAGGTGTTGTCAACAAACCCTGGTGGGTTACTCTCTCTGCGAGCATCACTTGGGGAAGGGAAGGTTGAGAAGCATGACAAGTGTGAGAAACAAGTCCATTGGCACAAGTAGTGGTGCACCAAGGAGCAACATGCCAAAATCTGAGCCTTCTTCGTTAGAGAAGCAAACAGCAAAGTCTAGCAGTTTCACTGAAGACCCTTTGCGAAAAGATGCTGAAAACATTGATGAGAAGAAGCCAGTGATTGTCACAAAGAGGAGGATGAAGCTTGGAATGGTGAAAGCTCGATCCATAAGCAGCTTGCTGGGACAAACAAACACTGAAATCTTTGCCATAGCTGAGGATAGTGATAACAAGTAATTTGGAAACTAAGTGCAGAAACTGCATTATTTCATGTATAACCTATGCTTTTAAATAATGGACCATGTTGTCTTATATCTACATGGGTGCAACTTCTTCCTATAAAACTAGCATGGTGGTATTTGATTCCTTATTTTCATGTGTTTTATATGCTATCGTTTACTTCAAATATTTGTGAGACTAATTTATCTGTGGAGTTACTTTTATTTTCTGATATTGCCTCACTTGTGAATGTGAAATTATTATTAAAGTATATTGGACTCTGATGTTGCAGTTGAATGCAAATAATATTTTATACACCAACTTGATTAGATTATCCAATGGGGTATATACTTCCCCTGGTGGATACTGATCATGGTCAACGGGGTTTCTTTGACCAATCAAACCTCTTAAACTTCATCACGTGACCATTGTTGTTAACAAGATTGGAAGAAAATAAAAAATTAATTAACATTTGGATGATTAATTGAATCTTCCTTGTCAAGTAGTCCATGCACACTTGGTCTCAACAGCTGAGTACACTTTCATTAATATAAGACAGAATTATCGTATGTAGATTGATGATAGATTGAAGGAAGTAGTTGTAGTTTTTTGCTGTTGGATTTTGCATTGATTTTCAAAAGGTTATTCAAAGGCAAGTTTGTATATTGTTTTCTGTTTCAATCTTTCTTGCCCCATAAGACAATTTTCTCCATAACAATTTACAGTAGAGAAGAATAAAAAAAATAAACTATATATAAACTATTTGAAGATTTTTTTTCTTGTAATTTATCTAATTTTTTAATTTTCATTTATGGAGAAATTAATTTCACTTTTCTATATATTTCTTTTCTAGAAGTTGTACAAAAGTACATGCAATCTCATGTATTTATTCTTGGATACTAGTTGTAATCTATAATTAAATATGCAATCTCATGTATTTATTCTTGGATACTAGTTGTAATCTATAATTAAATATGGTTAACTGGTACCATTAATAAAGAATTTATGAACTAAAAAGTAATTAATTTATAAACTAATTAATAGCATATATGGGTCTGAGATCTTTTATTATCACTTTTTGCATTTTTTTTAGACAATAGAAACTTGAAAATTTTAGACCAAATAATGAAAAACAAAATCCAAAATAGTGGTTGATTCTACAATTAATCTGGCAAGGTTTTGTTCGTGTACCTTATGATATTGTAATATTTTGTGTTGCTGAGATAAACACTTTGTTTCAAAGAGTTTCAGTTTTTGTTTGATATTGAATAGATCCATCAACTCTTGGTTCTTTTTCTTTCCACAAAATACCTTAATTCTGACACAAAATTAATTCTTACAAGAAGATTTTCCTGTTTAACCAACGTGCTTTGAAATTTATGCAATTGTGTTGTCATATTAGAACTTTCAAGCACAGAAGTAAAAGAATTGTTTTAGTCAACCATAAAGAAATAGAAAGCAAGCCGTCAGGACATAACAAAATAATAACATTTAAATAATTTCTCATGGGACTTTTCAATTCTTTATCATTTTATGCTAAGCCCACACATTGTCAAGGAAAAACAACTAGTTTATTTTTTGTTCAAGTTAGAATGAACTTATATAATTTCATTACTTAAATATTAAAAATTAACCGATATATTACATACAATTATTTCAAATTATTATTATTTTTCATCTTTTCCATACATAAGCATATTAAAAATGTGTCCTATAATAGTGAACAACTCTTAATACGTGATTCTTTTGTTCAGAGCACATTATCTCAAGGTACAGTGGTTGATTCAGTCAATGAAGGGAAAATTTTTCCTTGGCTTAGGCAATTAGTGAAAAGTATGATGTGGACCCCATGATATGAAGATGATATTGAACCATTGATAAAATAAACTAAACAAGTTTAACTCTATATACTTTTGTCAAGAATAAACTAGTAATATGCGTTCTTTCTGTGTAATTTCTAGGAAATTAAAAAAAAGTTGAGAACGTGATCACTTGAAATGGGTCAATTTCTGAATAATTAAGGTAGACCCCTACAGGGTGCACTTTAGCAGTGCTTCATAGTACAATATATATCAATTTCTTTGTCGTACAAAGACTGTAGAATTTCAGCAAATCTGGCTAGATCAATAAAGCTTTTGTTTGGTCAATGTTTGCACAAGAGGGGAGAACTATGTAGTTCAATTAATATAACATTCACTCTAAGATTCCTTTTCTATCTCCTACTACAAAATTTAAGAACAATGCGTATTAAATACCCAGATAAAGTTCTAATCTTAATCGAATACATTAAACTCAACTAAGCTTTAAACTGCATGATTTTGTTTTGTTTTTCCTTATGAAGTTTCTTGAACTAAACTAATTTATTTATTCATCTACATGTTTTTTTATCCCTTGTAAAAGTACATGCATTCCTTTGCGGAAAACTTTGATGGTTCCATCTCTTTCAAATGGTTGTCTTGGAGTAAGTGGAACCTTTCAAGGATATTGAAGGCCATGAGGTTGATGGGACTTTCTTTTTTGGTAACAGCTCATGAAAATTTCATTATCATTACTATTTTTTTTTTGTACAGTTAGTTAGTATCTATAGGTATTCATGTATTTTATAATCATAAGAGAAGAACAAAATTCAAAGATCCACTATATATATTGGTATAATATCTCAAGTGGGTTAGTATTGATTCTTGATTAAGAGATATTATATATTTATTCACCCAAAAGAAGCACATACCTTTGGTAGGTTTGTTTTTGTTTATCTAATCCTCTCTTTCGTTGGTTAGTATATAATCATGCAACTTTTGTGATTATGAATGATAATAGTCCAATTTCTATGAATATGAACAAGTGTCCAAGAAGATTGTAGTAAATATTTTTATGTATATTCTTATTATATAGACTTCTGTAGTGTCATTTTATACATATATGATTATTGTTATTTTTTAATCATATTTCTAGAAATATTTGTTAAACAAATAAGATATGTGATTGAGTTGTTGAATTTTATTTTTTATAACAAAAGTAAATTATTTGATATAATGTAAAAACATAATAATTAGACATATGATTAGTTTCATCTTTTCATCTTATGTTCTCTAGATCGATTAAGCTTTGAAAATATATATGCAATGAAACTAATAATGTGTTTAAATAGGAAATTTTGAGAGATTAATTTAGTTTTATACCAAAGTCAAAATGATTTATAAAAGTTTATGAAAAAACAGGTTATTTGAATAAAAAAATATAAAATATTTTAAAATTTTATAAAATTAATTTGATTATTTAAAGTAAAAAAATTTAAATTCTACTTAAAAAAAGTAAAAAATTATAATTTTTTATATTTTCAAATTTATTTTTTCTCTCTTAATATTATTTTTTCAACTCGATTTTGATGGTGACACTGTTAATTTAATTAAGATCGAGATATTATTAAGATAGTAATACAATTATTCTTTTATTAACGTTGATAAGAATTGTTTTTTATTCAATTTATTATGATTAATAATGTTATTGTTGTAATAAATTATTAATTATTTAATATTTAAATAAATTTTTCATTTGATGACAATTAAAATGGAGAATCTGAAATTCAATAAACTTGAAATCTCTTACTCCAGCAAAATATTAAAAATAAAATTAATTTAAATTAATTAATCTTATTTAAATGTCTCAACTATTGTTAAATTTTCTAAAAAGAAAAGGTAAATAGCGATATGTTTAAATGCTTAAGTGAGGATTATAGTTCAGCTATCATTTTTTTTTCAATATTGGAGTTTTTTTTATAAAGATATAGCAAACCATAAAAGATACTACATTGCTAAGATTTACACCATCCATTAAAAACGACATCTAAATCCATTATAGTGTACGTGTGTGAATATATACATATATATAATATATTTATAATAAAATACGAATATATTCTTTGAAAACGAAAATTCAGTTTTTTAAAATTACCACTGAATTTAGTTTGGTTTCTTCTGTAGGAAAATATGGTAATTTTGATTTATGAGGCTGAGACATTAAATGTGAGAGAGATTCTTGAGGATGGAGACTATTGGGATGGAGACTTCCAGCACAATTCCGGAAGAGCCATGAGCTCCGACTAGTTGCTTGCTTGGATAGCCACAACCTTGATTAGACAGATAAAAAAAATCATGAAATCACAAGGAGAACAAAGAAAGCAACATTCATTATACCTTCATAGTTTGGTTGCTTGGGTGGGAGTTTCAATGTAGGGATTATTTAGAACAATTTTTTCAAAAAAAAGAAAAAAAATGAATAGAGATATAAAGTGATTTTTTTAAAATTATAATTAGTTGATGAACAAATTAGTTTTGTAAAATTTCTCTAATCTATCTTCTTTGAATTCTTTTAACTAATGCATAAATTAATTTTAATTTATGGGGAAATTCATTTATTTTTTCCCTTTTAAACAAGCTTATTTTATTTTACTAAATGTGCTTACGTTAGAGTTTTAATACAAGAATTCTTCGGATAAACTTTGACAAGATCACGTCTAAAAGAGAAGAAAATAATTTCTTTTCTATAAAATAAGATTAGTTTATGTGTAAGTTAATTTGAAAATTTTGATTTTATTGAATTTGTCTAAAATATTTTAAACATTTTTTTTAAATAAGATACTCATGTTAAGTATCATTATATTTTAAAACTCATCTTGTCATTATATACAAAAATATTATTACAGAAAAACAAATAATAAACAAACTCAATTTTATTTTTCTGCATTTAAATTAGTCAATATATCATCATCACTCTAAACATAATAATAGGTATATACTTGTGTCATCTACATTTAAGAATAAAAAAAATGATATGGGTTGAGAAAGTAAAAGAAAAATCACATTTCTAACTAAATTTTTAAAAATATGTTAATTTGTATATAAATTAATTTACAAAAAAATAATTTTACTTTTTCTTCTCATTTTACTCTTCCAAATGTACTTATATACGAAAAAAATTAGCTTGTAATTTTGTAAAACATTGGATTTAAATTTTAGATGAAATTGGTAAATACAATTTTGATAATTTTTTTTTTTTGATAAGATAGTTTTGTTTTTTAATAATTCATGACTTATTTCAATAAAAATACTTATGTTAGCGTTGCAAAATAATTTACTCAGGTAAAATTATATTTTACTATTTTATCTCTTAAAATAATAATAGAAAATTTTAATATTCAGTCATTTTTAGATTAATGTCCTACTATTATATTTTTTGGATATTAATTTAATGTTACACCAGTCTATTATTATTTTAATCACTCAATTCTTTATTTTTATTTTTTTATTAAAAGTGATAACTATTTTAAATTATAATGAAGAATAAATTTTTACACACTTAAAATTTAAAATTTAATTGATATTTTTTTGAATTATAAAAGATTAAAATATTTTTTTAAATATAAATTTATAATTATTAAAATTTATGTAATTATAAAAATATTAAGATTTGATTTAATAAAATTATGATTGATCAACTAGTTTTATCAAATATTTTCGGTTTAACTTTTTAGTTACCTAATTTTATCACATATATTTTTAGTCTAGACAAACTCTTATGAGATAACTTGATAGTTAAAAATAAATAAATAATCTAATAATCTTTGAAATTCTTTACACAATGTGACATGATAATGAAGACTTTTGATATTAAATAAATAGAAAAGATAAACTAATATTCTTCTAAAAACTTAAAGTTTCTTATAAAGGGTCTCTTTAATTTAGATTATCTCACTCCATAAAAATTAATTTATATTAAGCTCGGATTAAGAGTGTTTTTAATTGTGTAATTTAGCTAAAGGTTTTTAAATAAACCAGCCCCTTTGGCTGATAATGCTCCTTTTTGAAATTATATTATAACATGATGACTAGATCATGGTTTTAAAACAGTCCCAGAACTGTTGGAAGTCTCCACAATTATATTATAATTGTAAGGGAGTCTATATATACTATATCAGCCATATTCACATCCACAATTTTTGTGCAATTTTTACTACAAACATTGAAATATTTAAAACAATTGTTCCGGCAATAAGGGATCATCGATCACAATTCAGAAACATGTCTGTTAATTGCTGTTGCCGTTGGTGAAAATGGTTAAAGGGGTCTTTTCCTGGGTTGATGAAGCTAGGTCATTTGTCAGCAAAGAAAGTGCAAATATGCCTAAAAGTTTTTGGGGGACCCAAACAGCAAAGCAAGTATTGGCAATGGCATCCTTTTCCCTTACCCCAGTGAGATAAGATATTCAATGGCATGTGGCCAAGAGGCCCACCAATGCGACACCAATCTATTATATGTATGTTACTTCACAGTTCACACCAGAAAGGTCAATGTGTGTTTTACACCAAGCATCTTTCTACAAATATACTCACTTAACACCACTAATTCATTTTCTAGATTGGTACTGAATTCAATCTCCTTAAGAACATCTTTGATTCCAATGTTGTAAATGAAAAGAAAGATCGTATTAAAGATGATCAAGTAGATTGATTTATTGACAGAAATTTATCATAACAACATGCAAAAAAGAAAAATAAGTAAAAGAAATTGTGTTATTACATTAAAGGTGAAAGCAACCATCCAGCACAATTACAAACAAACAGTAGAAAATGTAGATCAGTGCTCATAGCCAGGCTGGTGTGTATAGCTTAAGGCCACAATAAAGAGAATTGGGTATGTGGGATTGAATTCTTAGTCTTTAATTATGGAAATCACAAATCATTTGATAATTGATTCATATTGTGCCACCAATGAACCCGCTGACCCTGAAAAGGTAGTACCATATACAAACAGAATTAGTTGATGTAATCCTTTATGGTTTCAAAGTTTATTGAACAGTGAGAGATGTGGTTGTCCAAGCACTCAGTGCTTGGCATGGGAAAATAGGAAAACTTGAGAAATGGTGCATGGTGGGACTTTGTTGGCTCCTAGTCTTAGCTAGGTCTATCGTGGGACCTATCACTGGTTTTAGCATTTTTTTTATCAGAAAGTGTGCTATAATTGTTTATCTTTTCTATTTTGTAATGCACAACAGAAAGAATATTGATTGTGGTGAATGGTGATAACAATAAGAGGAAATAAGGCTAAGCATGCATGTGATGCTTTGGATAATCATTAAAAGCTGAGCTGCATTCAAATTATTGGAAGGTTTCATCGCATACTATAGTGAGAACAAAGGACGTAAGTGGAGAGGGGACCATAGCATATACCTAGCTGGACCTTGATGGAGATGCCTTTGAGCTAAATTAAATTACCTTCTTGGCTTCATAGATTGTTACTGAGAATGATGCTCAATTTATATAACTTACATTGTTCTGATTTCTAGCTTGTTTTAAGCACCATTATTCACTTAATTACTCACGCAGACTTTGCAGTTTGTCAATCTAAGTATGTCTTCATGTAGGGTGGATATGGTGATCAGTAAGCTGTACACGAAGATCGGTAAATCTTGAAAACATTGTTGGCATATAAGAATCATACTACATTACTCTTATATTGTCAATCAATCATAAATATTGTACACACCTTCAATTTTACACTCAAATAACTTTGTACAATAATTAAAAAATAATAATAATATTTATCAATAACCTTCAATTTTATACTCAAATAACTTTGTATAATAATTGAAAAATAATAATAATATTTATCAATAATATTCTTGAATCTCACAAACTGTCGATGTTAATTCTTTTAAAAATTTTATTATTGGGGATTATCAATGTTTAATAATAATTTCAACTTGAAGTTGTTTTTTATTATTCCTACAAGATTTGCTTCAACTATAATCATGCTCAAAAAATTTATAAAATTGAAAAAAAGAAAATAATATAAATAGTGCACAATTTATGATAGGAACTTTATTAACTAATAATTGATGGATAAATGTTAATTACATAATTACTTTTACTGTCTCATCTTTTAAACTATTTTAACAAAACAATTTAAGAATACCACTACTTTTCACTTAATATATGAAATTTGGGATTCAATAATTAAAAATGCAAGAAAGGTCATATATTACCAACATCAAATAAAGACAAGTTGAACATTCATCATTTTTTGAGATAGTAAACTCAATATTAATTGATGGTTAGATTAAGAGTAACTGGTCTCTTTGTTGTCTTGCTCATTCTTTAAATCTAAGATAATATATTATATAAATTACTTTATGATTATATTTTGCTGTATACATCTTATTTATAATATCATAAATTTATAATATTATGTTATTTTATATTTATATACTTTTAATATTGTAAATATTATAGTTATGTATAATTAAATGAAGATTTATAAAGACTTGTCTCACATCAAATTATGAAACTTACTCATGAAAAGAAAAAATGTTTTAAAATATACTTTGATCCATACAGACGTAAGGAGACGAGACACGTAAATATTAAGTTTGTAAACTTTTTATGTGAAAGAAAATATTTTGTTAACGTTGACTTTTTAAGAAATAGAAGTAGAGTGGATATAAAAATACGAAGATTGTTCATAAAAACTTATGTACCACCACTTTAGAATATAATTTTTAAACTATTTGAACAACTATAATTTTTTTCTTATCGTGAATGAAAAATTGTAGTATCTAGTCTGTTTGAAAAAAAAAATGACACTTAAAAGGATATATGATTTAGTATTTGCCCGTAGTAATTTTTAAGGATGTAAGTTAGAGATCAGCATTCACAGGTGTAAGTATAAAAAGGTCGCATTAGGGAACAGAGTTACATTTATAGGTTTTGGGAGGTAAACATGTTTAGCATTCAGTTCCATGTAGGGTGCATGTTTCTGTTTTTGTATCAATATATGATGCATACAATGACTTTGTATTTATGCTTTATGAGGTTTGATTGGCTATATACATTGCTACTAAGACCGCATGCAGAGTATGGAGGGACTATAAGGGTATCTAGTTGGTTGAGAAAACATATGCCATACTTTGATTCCTACACTCCTTCGGCAGGAGAATGCATCAAACACCATAACTATTAGCGTGATCAAGTGCTGAGGGACTGAGCAAAAGTGGCAGCTGTGATTTGTGGGATAATGAACCCACAATACCAATTGAAGACATGCATAAACTATTAGTAGATGAAAAACTCAAAATACTGTCAGAAAATTATCCTGTTGGTAGAATGTCATTATTGATGAATTTTACTGATAGAAAATTTTACGAGATTTACTGAAGAATTTAATCCATGGACAAATTACCAAGGTATTAACATTGAGGTCTTCAACATAAACCATTTTGCTAGCAATATAATTAGACCACAGAGGCTACCCTTACAATGGCCTCCAGAGCACCTAACAGTCCTTCGTGCTGACAATGTTCTTGTGTGTGGCAGTGCTTGCTAACCATGTTAAGAGCTAGTGTAATCATAGCTGCAAGGAAATTGGAGTAAAATTTTAGATGATTACAGTTTAATTTTCATGTGAAATCGAAAGAGAAAACTAAAGGGTATACTGTATAGTTATTTCAGTTGTATCTCTGTTGGGACAGGAAAAGTAGGAAAATAAGTTAATATCTGTAAAACAACCTTATTGTATTTTTGTTTGTAGTTATATTAATCCATTTATTTTGCTGATAAGAAAAAATATCCTCAAATAATCACCTTCAAGGTCTTGTGTCAATCTTTCAACTCAGTGCTGGGTGTTGCCAATAAGTACCTGGTGTTGTGCAAAATAAAAATGACAATGACAGTGAGTGGTCTGTTCTAATGAATAAAAAAATTATATATGTTGGACAGCAGGAATACATATTCTAGAAACTGGATAATACCACTTTTATGCCAGAATTTCTTGTTATTGTTGTGTTCCAACAAATTGTAACCTTTTCCTAACTGGATAATGCAAAGGCCAATAACATGGTGGTTCTGGTTTCCCTTGTCATGTAGCAATTTGTTTGTGTCCCATTAAAAGACTAAAGAATTGGTTCATTTCCAGTTCCCACTTGTCATGCTCATTTGGTTGCACTTTGTAATCTATTTTATGCACTTCAGCACTCATTAATGTGAAATATGTTATGTAAATTTTTTCTATGCACATAATATTTAATAATTAATGTCAAAAACTAATAACTAAAGACTGACATGTGCTTTAATTATGTCATAATTTGCAATTGACTGATAATTTTTTATCCAGGACAATTTGTTGTAATGTTTTAATGTGTAAAAAAAAATCTGTATGCATAATTAGCTTAGATATATCATATCAGTTTTGCTTCTTTCCTTACGTGACATTAATAGTTTCTAATTTACAATCTTTTATTTTTGCAGCACAGTGTTGTGATATTTTAGCTCAGTCTATTGCATGGTGTGATCTTGCACCCTATTTCATATGCAATCTTCTATCAGTGACCAACATATAAAGACAAAAGAATTGGCTTTGTGCGTTGACATTTTCTTTGTTACGGTAGCAAACTGCTCGAGTAGTTTTTTATTTTCACACTTCCATTAATAGCAGTAATTTAACAGTTGGTAATTAAGACATCTTAAACCCATTAGAACAATAATCACTTTAATGACTATACGCAACAACTTAACGCATTTTACTCAGCAACAAAAGTCAATTGAGAAAGAGGAGGATATACTTATTCATGTAATCATTCACACTAAGCGTAATTGTTAATATGTTTTTGGTAAATAATGATTAGGGTGTAAGTGAAAGTCTAGTGGTTAACAATAAAGTATCTATTTTTGTTTATGAAATTTCTAAACCACTTTATCCTCAAATTTCATATTTTGTTTTTCTATAAGTAAAAAAATTATTTCCATTGCGTGTGTTAAAGGTAGTGATAATGATTTTCATAAACTAAACATAAAATTAAAAATTACATGTCATTTGGTTTGAACATAAAATAATACCCAAACTAAAATGATCTTTTATGGATTATTTTTGTGGTTAACTTCTCTTTCATTATATAACATGACACTTTTATCTTTTAAATCAAAATTATAATAAAGAAATTAGTAAATTTCACATAATATATTAAATATAAATATTTCATTTGTTGTCATCCTTCTCAAATTATGCTTTTACATATTAAAAAACATAAATAATTTAGAAAGGTAAACTTTTACTTGGTAATCGCAATACCCTCCTACAACTTAAGAAATAAGTTGTTATTATTATCCTCTCCAACTCATGATATATATACCATGTTTTTGTAATTGTCACCTAAGAAAAAAAAACTCAATAATAAAAGGAACATTTGCTTGGTGTTTTTCACTACTGATGGTTGGTAAAAGCTGGATAAAGATATATACAAGGTACAGTGGCTAACTAATTACATATTTAGAAAATATTCCAATTTGCTACAAATGTGAGAATGTCCAGAATGATTTTTTTTTCTCTTTCTTTTTCAAATAGCCATGGAAATAGAACCGGATGAATTGATTCCTAGCTCTATCCAGGGAAATCATATAGGATTTTAAACCACTAGCTTTTTGGTTTTATTCGCCAAAACCACTGTTATATGAACTTTCAAAGTTAATTCATTCAGCTTATTCTCTCGAGCCACTGTCTATGTCTATGAATTGTAACATGGCCAATCAACTATACCTTAAGATTCTCTGTCCCTGCCATCAGAATTTGCCTGTCACTTGGATGAATTCTTTTCTATCAAGAACTTGGTATCTGTATTTAGTAAAATGCATGTGCTTTGCTTTTTCCTTGCACTGTTTAAACTACTATATGTCCCATTGAGTAAACACACTATCAAAATCATCTTGGCCTATGATGTCCCCACCAATTTCCTGTGCCACCAAACCCATGTTCTCAAACCTCATATATATGGTCCACTCCACTTGGGTCTTGTAGTTGTAATTTAGCTTTTGAAACCCTTTGATCATGGGAAAGGAATGTATATAGACCCTTCAAAGTTTTCAACACCATAATTTAGAACCACCCATTGCATCTTGTTGCTCAAATCACAATGTATCATGTGACATCTGCAAATATTTCACAGCCTAAAGGGGGTTTCATGAGACATTGCATATTTGGCCCAGAGATAAAAACAATAGAAAAATATTATTGGTAAAACAAATTAAATAAAATAAGAAAGAGAACAAGAAAAAATGAAACTTTTGAGAGGTAATAAAGTATATTATGAAAAATAACTACAGAAAAAATTGTATAGACAGTTCTATGAATATCACATCTGAAAAACTATAAACAACTAGGTTGTAACTCAAAACTACTTTGTCATTTTTTGCCCCAATCTCTTAATCTACCTCTCGAGATATAGTAAAACAATACATGTCAGCAGTTCTTACAATGGAGATTGAAATCTTGGTTTATTACTATGTTGTAAGGAACTATATAATTCCTTCTATTGGATCCAACTCTCATTGGTGACTCTAACTTATTGACTTAAATGTTAAAGTCTTTCTAGATTCACTCCCTCTTGTGTGGAGCATGAAAACCACCATTGAAGAACAAGTTTCTTCCTCTTCCCTAGGACTTAACAACATCTTATGTGTTGTGATTATAGTGAAGGAAGAAGTGCAAACAGAAAGTGTGAAATGGATATGCTGCATTTGCATTCCCCATGACATGGTGTTCCCACAGGCCATGATGCAGTGCTGAGGGTTATATATATAATGTCAACAAGGACAAGACATAATGTCTTTGAATGTGGAGGAGGGTGATGTGTGATAGTGAGCAACATCATAATCATAGCACAGTGAAGAAAAACGTAGCAGGTTATACACCAGAACACACCATCATTTAGCTTGAACACAAAGCAGATGGCATTTCCAATGGATGGTGAGGTGTGGATGGATAAAGTGAATAAGGATAGGGTTCTTGTGTGTAGATTCCAACTTCTTCTTTTGAGGATAGTATAACATTGACCTTATCTTTTTCGTCTGTACTATTGCTTTCATCCCTTCATTTTATAATTTTCTTTCCAACCTTCTCCAGTTATCATTGTAATTCAAAGCTTAACTTGTTGCCACAATAAGTGTTTTCAAAACCAAACTAATAATTGAATCCATGAAAATATTAGGTCATGAATGAAAAGTCTAACCTTAGACCTTAGTGCACCTACAAATTAAATATATATATATATATATATATATATATATATATATATATATTATAATATAAATTAGTTCAAATTATATATTTTACAAGGTAATTAGCATTAATTTGTTAATTAAACATAAATGCTGAAAACATAAAAATTTTGAAACCAAAATTCTCTCTCTCTCTCTTTTATATATATATATATATATATATATATATATATATATATATATATAATATATATATATATATATATATATATATATATATATATAAATATAATATATATATATATATAATATATATATATATATATATATAATATATATATAGATATAGATATATACATATATATATATATATATATATATATGTATGTATGTATGTTTATATAATGTATAATAATTGAATTTTATATATGGATAATGGGGAAATAGAGGAGAAAGAAATTAGTTCAAAACTAATGTTATGATACATTATAAATTTAAATATACAAGTAGGAGAACAAACATGTCACTCTTTTAATTAAACGTTTTCAACATTTTTTTCTTCTTTTTCAGACATACATTGTATCTGCACTTGATAATGGAAAGACATTCCATACTTTTATATTTTTTAAGAAAATAAAAATAATAATAATAATAATAGTTACATAAAAGTGGTAGTAAGTGATTTGTAGTTTGTTATGTTTTTGAAAAATATAAATTATAATATGTAGTTTGTGGTCATGAAATATATGCATTTAAAATATAATTGAATTTACCACGTATTATAGTATGAATGCTATATTCAGTATTCTTATGATCACTTGGTATTATTCCCTGTCTCTTGTGAATAAATGGTTACATGACCCAATGAGATAAAAGCTTGTCATAATTAGGCCCAAAGTGAACCAACCGATCGAAACCCAACCCAGTTTGAAAGCCCAATTCAACTATCAGTGACTTTAAGTCAACTCATCTGCTTGGTTTGGGAGATTAGATGTAATATAGACAAGTCAATGAAGTTGAAACCATAAGTCTCATTTATTGCTACATGCCGAAAATCAAGCTCATACAACTCAATGAAGTTGAAAGCATTGTTCTCATTTTGTGCTAAATGCCAAATATCACGCTCGTCTCATACTTTTCAAATAATAATTTAGTAGTAGATAAACTTGTCCCTTACCCCAAAAACAAGGAAACCTTATTTTATAAGAACTACCATAACATTTGTTCAGACTGGATCTTCATATTCATGTTCATAACAACTTCCTACTTCAATTTTATATGTACTTCAAAATGATTTAACAATCAGTTCCTTCTTACTACAATTGACCATGTATATGCTTTATCTTCACAATTTCAGTTCCTTCCCACAATTTTTTGTTAAGCTTCTGATTATTGCTAGTCTACTTTGTGGTTGTGTAGTTCATGTGGGTGCTTGAATTTCAACTATCCAACTTTCCATGATGAAAATAGGACAGATTTCAACAGGTCTACAAATTCAATCATACAGAAAGGTACCATTCAAATCCCTATAGAAGCTTCAAGATCAGAGATCTCAAACCTTTCTGGTAGGATCTTCTATAATGAACAGCTCAAGCTGTGGGACACTAAAAGGCGCATGAAAGCCTCATTCAATTCTACTTTCGTTTTCAATATTCATCCTTTAACCTCTCCTGGTGGTGAGGGATTTGCTTTTGTGTTGGCAGCCAACACCTCTCTCCCAAGCAACAGTTCAGGCCAATGGCTTGGGATTGTCAACTCAACAACCATAGGAGTCACTAACATAGTTGCAGTGGAGTTTGATACGATGAAAAGCTACTCTGATATTGATGATAACCATGTTGGGGTGGATGTAAAGAGCATCTATTCCATCCAGCAAGAACCTCTTGGACCACATGGTGTTAATCTCTCTAGTGGCACTGATTTTGTTGCTACTGTTTACTTTGATGCTAAACATGGGAAAATGGCCATTTTTGTTTCTCCATCAGATTTGAAGTTGAGGACACCAGTGCTTGTAGTGGATCTTGATTTATCTATACATCTTCCAGAAGATGTTTTTGTGGGATTTTCAGCTTCCACTGGGGTGTATACCCAGGTCAACACCATAAGATCATGGTATTTCTCTAGCTGGGAGTATATTCCGAAGGAAGCCATAAATCTATTATGGTTATGGATATTGATTCCAATAATTGTGGTTGGAGGAGTATGTGGGCTTGCTGGTGCATTGTGTTGGAGAAAGAAACACAGAAAGGAACAAGGGACTGAGGAAGATCTGAACATAGAGCTTGAAATTAAATGCTCATCTAATGCTCCACATAGGTTTCATCTGAAGGAGATTCTATCTGCCACAAAGAACTTCCACCCTTCAAACAAGCTTGGGAAAGGAGGATTTGGGATGGTTTATAGAGGCATTTTAAACGGAAAGGATGTTGCTGTGAAGAGGATTTCAAAGAACTCAAGTCATGGCAAGAAAGATTTTATAGCAGAAATCACAACCATAGAGAATCTCAATCACAAAAACCTGGCGAAGCTTATAGGATGGTGCTATGAGAAGGGTGAGATCCTCCTTGTGTATGATCTAATGCAAAATGGTAGCTTAGACAGATTCATTTCTTCAACAGCAGGAGGGGATTCGACTCTAAGCAGGGAAAGAAAGCTTAGTGTCATATGTGGTGTTTCAAGGGCTCTGGAATATCTTCACAATGGATGTGATAAAAGAGTGTTACATAGAGACATAAAACCAAGCAATGTGATGTTGGATTCTGACTTCAATGCTCGGGTTGGAGATTTTGGCTTGGCTCGCACCATCCATCTCAGTGAAAAAACTCATCACTCAACAAGAGAAATTGCTGGAACACCAGGGTACATGGCTCCAGAAAGCTTCCACACGCAAAGGGCATCTGTTGAAACTGATGTCTATGCATTTGGTGTTCTGGTTCTGGAGGTTGTGTGTGGAGGAAGAAAGGGTGAGCACAAACAGAATCTGAGATGTGGAAACAGCATTTTGGACTGGGTTTGGGAGTGTCATGGCAGAGAAAACATAACCGAAGCTGTGGATTTGAATCTGAATGGTGATTTTGATAAGGCTGAAGCCAAGTGTGTGCTTGAGTTGGGGCTAGCATGTTGCCATCCAAACCCATATGAGAGGCCATCAATGAGAACTGTGTTGCAGGTTCTAACGGGGGAAGCAGCTCCACCTTCTGTTCCATTTGAGAAACCTGCTTTCACATGGCCAGCCACTGCTCCTCTTCTCAACGAGGAGTTGAATTGCGATGTTATAGTGTCCCAAAATGAACCAATAACAGAACTAACTAGTGGAAGATGATGGATCATTCTATGTTTCACAATGTAATGTTTGTTATCCAAATGAAAAAGGGTTATTATTCAGCAAAAGAGTTTGCTGGAGCACCTAGATTTTTGGTTGATTGAAAGTGATGGTTTTGCACCTGGTATTCTTTTACTGGAAAATTTATAGATATTATTCTTTTTATTCTTAACTCATCAAGTGTTATAAAAAAATTCTCTTAAGATTTACCAATTAATCAAAAACTTTTAAAACACTGATATATCATTTTTTTATTATGTATAACTTATTTTTCTTTACATCATATAATAATATGTGGCAGCAGAGTACATAGTACAACTTTTATATAAGAGAAATACCATTCCTCTCACATGTGATAAATTTCTCAGCAAACTCTTGCTGGAATGATCTTTTATTCGTTTAAATAAAAAGGCATTACATTTTGAAACATAGAATTATTCATCATCTCCCACTTTTCAGTTCTGTTATGGGTTCATTTTGGGATACTGTTACTTGGAAATTTAATTCTTCATTGAGAACAGAAGCAGTGGCAGGCCATGTGAAAACTGGTTTCTCAACTGCTACAAATGGAGGAGATGCTTCTCCTGTTAGCACCTGCAACACAGTTCTCATTGATGGCCTCTCATACGGATTAGGATGGCAACATGCTAACCCTAACTGAAGCACACACTTGGCTTCAGCCTTATCAAAATCATCATTCAGTCTCAAATCCACAGCATCAGTTATGCTTTCTCTGCCATGAAGCTCCCAAACCCATTCCACAATGCTGTTAGAACATCTCAGGTCCTGTTTGTGTTGAGCCTTTCTTCCCCCACACACAACTTCCAGCATCAGAATACCAAACGCATAGACATCAGTTTCAACTGAAGCCCTTTGGGTGTGCAAGCTTTCTGGCGCCATATACGCTGGTGTTCCAGCAATTTCTCTAGTTGAGTGGTGAGATTTTTCACTGAGATGAATGGTGCGAGCCAAGCCAAAGTCTCCAAGCCGAGCATTGAATTCTGAATCCAACATCACATTGCTTGGTTTTATGTCTCTATGCAAAACTCTTTTGTCACTTCCATTGTGAAGATAATCTAGTGCCCGAGAAACCCCACATATAACAGCCAACCTCTTTTCCCAATTCAGAGTTGAATCGCCTCCAGAAGTTGAAAAAATGAATCTGTCTAAGCTCCTATTTTGCATGAGCTCATACACAAGGAGGGTCTCACCCTTTTCATAGCACCATCCTATTAACTTCACTAGATTTTTGTGATTGAGATTCCCTATGGTTGTAATTTCTGCTATAAAATCTTGTTTACCATGACGTGAATTCTTTGAAATTCTCTTCACAGCAACATCTTTGCCGTCTAAGGTGCCTTTGTAAACCATCCCGAATCCTCCTTTCCCAAGCTTGTTTGATGAGTGGAAATTCTGGCTGATAAAAGCTCCTTCAGCTGAAATTTACGTGGAGCATTGGAAGAGCTTTTGATTTCAAGCTCTATTTTCATATCTTCCTCCACCCCTTGTCCCTTTATGTGTTTTCTTCTCCAATAGAACACACTAGCAAGCACACATACTCCTCCAACCCCAACTATTGGAATTAAGATCCATAACCATGTTGGATTTTTGGGATTCTTCTCAATGTCCGTCCAGCTAGAGAAATACCATGATGTTATATAATTAAGCTGGGTATATTCTCCAGTGGAAGCTGAAAATCCCACAAAAACATCTTCTGGAAGATATTTAGAGAGGTCAAGATCCTCCACTACAAGCACTGGTGTGCTCAAGATCAAATCTGATTGAGAAACAAAAATGGTCATTTTGCTATGTTTAGCATCAAAGTAAACAGTAGCAGCAACATCAGTGGCACTAGAGAGATTAACACCATGTGGTCCAAGAGGCTCTTGTTTTATGGAATAGATGTTCTTTACATCCACCCCAACATGGTTGTCATCAACATCTTCATGGAAGCTTTTCCTTGTATCGAACTCCACTCCAACTATGTTAGTGACCCCTGTGCTTGTTGAGTTGACAATACCAAGCCATTGGCCTCCTGTGTTAAGTTGAAGAGAGGTATCATCTGTCAGTATGAACGCCAATCCCTCACCACCAGGAGAGGTTACAGGAGTAACGCTGAAAACAGAAGTTGAATTGAATGAAGTTTTGGTGCCTCTTTGGCTGTCCCTTAACTTCAGTTGTTTTTTGTAGAAGACCCTGTCAGAATAGTTTGAAATAGGACCACGAATATCAGGGGTCACTCGAATGGCATCTAAGTAGATTTTTGAGTTCTCGTTGAGCACTAAATCAGCTTCATCCTGTGGTTGGAAGGAAGAGAAATTGAAATAGAGGCCGGTGGTAACTTTGGTAAGGGATAAGATAATGAACACGGTTGTTGCTAACCAAGGGAGCTGCATATTCTCAGTGAGGATTTGTACTAACTTCAGACAAGGTGAAGGAGCACTTGTTTTGAGCTCTCAAATGTATGATGCCTCGTTCCAATATATTATTCCAATGGGAAATTTCGCTTTAATTACATTAGATTTAACAGATCACGTAATTAGAAATGGAAATAATCTCTTCCTACGCGTTAAGGCTTATATCACCAGCAGTCAACAAAATATATATCCTTCCTCCACATACAATTCTATAAAGAAAAATGTTTGTTTCGGAACCTTAACCCTTTGCCAACTGTATATGTGGCAAATTATTTTTACGTGACTGAGTACATATGTGTAGGAGGGGCATTATAGGTTTTTTCCTATCTTTAGAAAGTTTGAAAGGAAAGCTTGAGTTTTCTTGGTGGAATGTGGAGAGTCTCTTAGAAAGTTTGAAAAGAAAGGTTGGATTTAGCGGGTGGAATGTAGAGAGTTATTGAGGAAAAAGGAAAAACCTTTTAGAAAGTTTGAAAGGAAATGTTGGGTTTTGCGAGTGAAATGTGGAGAGTCTGAGGGAAAAGCGAAAACCTTCAGTCAAAGTTGCGTGCGATGGACAGTGGAAAGTGGCGTGCGATGAATGGTAAGAGAGGTGGACGACGATGACAGAACGTGGTATTGCTGTGTTTGTGGGTTTAGGGGAGAACGCTGAAGCGTAAGAGAAGCTGCGACAGCGACGGGTTGAGGCCATGGGTGTACTTAGATGGTTGTTTGGATGTGTGATCAGAAAGTAATGCTCAGTTAAACACTTAAGTATATAAGGTTAAACACTTAGAAGGTTCAAAGTTTTTTGTGAACTTTTCAGTACTGTTTACTTAAGACAAGAGTAGCCACGTAAGTGCCACGTGCGGTTGTAACCTGGGTGTAATGCACGTCAGGTTGTCAACCTATAAGCACTCAAAATATAATGTTATCATATAAGAATTTTCTTCTACATGATTAAGTTTGATTATGCTACTTCTTTCATTTTATGTTTTGGAAAAGTTTACTTTCAGATTACTTTTCATTTTCAGTTGAGGCCAAACTGGTCTTCCATCTCCAACGAACTCAGTCTAGTGTAAGGGACTCAAGGAACTTGGTCTCGGGTAAGTGACTCGACAATAAAGGAAAGAAGAATGAAAGAATAAAGTAACAAAGAGGAATAATGAAAGTGGATTGAAGTTAAAGGATACTTGACACAGTAGATAAAAAGTTGAGACAGGCTTCAGAATGAGAGAGAGAATATCCAAGGAGACAACATGTGTGTAACATTTTTCTTTGTCTCTGAAAAATCTTTCTTTATCTCTCTTGTTTCTTGAAATTATCTCTTTATCTCTCTTGTTTATTGAAATTTTAAAATGTTATATAGGTTATGATTCTTTCAGGATCATAGCTATTTGTGATAAATAGAAATACTCACAACACTGTTTTGTCACACCCTATATTTTTTACTGTGGTGTTTCTCTAATATTACATTGGTGATTGTACATATAAGTACATTATATAGGTATTTTCATTAAGATCTCGACTTTAATTATTCTTGTATGGATCTTCAAAGAGTCTTCTACACAATTAAGTTAGAGTATCTTATTTTAGACTTATTCCATATTATTTTGTACTTATTCCGATAAGATGACAATTATTATATTTGCATTCTACCCAAGAAAATATATTTGTAAAAAAAATTTTGTATACTTGAGTTAGTCTTTTAAGTTTACACTTTTATCATATATCATATGGTGTTGTAATATATCTAACTAATTGCATACTGTCTTTATGATAGATTTGAGTTATCACCATCTTTTAAAATGATTAAGAGTCATGATTAAATGGATTAGGTATTTTAAATATCTAACAAATACTCAAATTGTCTGTCCCTCAAACAAATATATCGTATCACACTATGCTTCCCTCTCTTTTTGACCAAATATTTGATACTCCAATTGGACTAGATTAAGTATTTAATTCGATCTCAATTTTATATTTTTTATAATTAAAATCTAAAATTACAGTGAAATGAAAACAAAATTCTACAAATTGTAAGTTTAAGAAATAGATAATCGTTTGTAGGTTGAATATGAATAAATGTTTTTATTTATTATTTTATTAATATCGTATATTTAAAAATATTGATGTAGATTTGTCTTCATGGTTTACATTATATAATATATTTTTTCATATAATTTGCTTCTTCATTTTAAAATAGTAGATTAATAATTTTTAAAGTTTTTTAGTTGTATTTAGAGAGGATAATAATTTGATTAATTTAAGTATGAAAAATAGAATTAAGTTTGTTTTGTATTTTTATTTACCTAACTGTATTAGATTAGATTTTTTTTAATAGGATGAGTTTGTTATTTTTTTCATAAGTTTAACTAGTATTATTTTGTTATTTATTTTTTTAATAATATTTTTTTATGTGATAACAAATTATTGGTAAATATTGAAGTGTAAATTTAACTTAAATGTCAAATTTTATAGCAATACATAATACGATTCCTTTATATATATATTTTTAATTTTTTTAATTGTTAATAAATTGAAGTCATTAAATGGTATAATGCACGAAGGATCAAGCCTCTTATGTAGACCAACACATTTCAACCCATTTCAACACAAGGTCGGTCCGCATTGATATCCTACCTACGACAGATAATGAGTTAGTTTATTAGCCAAATCAGTTCACAAATACAAAAGTAGTTATTAATTGTACACTTTGAAATATATAATAAGCTATTCCAATATATTTATCATTGATATATTTTATTTTAACCATTAAGTCAGGAAAAAACTTATCATAATTTATATCATTGATTTTAATGATCTAAAATAATTTTTGATAATAAATTATCTACAATAAACTATAAGTTAATTATCAAAATCAGTTTTATTACATAATTTTATATTTTAATTATAACACAATATTATGTTATATTTCTATTTTCGTAAAAGATAATTATTTTTTTTCTACAATGGAAAAAGCTCAATGAAAAAAACTATAATATATATATATATATATATATATATATATATATATATATATATATATATATATATATATATATATATATATACTCATATTTGTCTTTATAACGTTAGAAAACCACCTATTTTTGGTTTCTTGGTGGTTGAGTCTGAATAGTATTCACCACCAAGTTTCCAAGAAAAAACCCAGTTTTGTTTGTTTGCATGATGCTATTGTTTCCTCCCTTCTAATATATTTGACTAGACAACAAAAGTTACTTTCGAAAGAGAATTAATTGTTTCGTGTGACATTCCTATATATAGATGTTTTGACCTTTAAATAAATGTTCTTAACAAAATTATATAATATAAGATAATCTCTTATAAAGTAAACGGTGATATCATTATGAACATGTCGTACACCATTTTGGTACAAGAAAATCCATTCCCTTCTTTTGAAGTGATCGAGCGTGAGCCAAAGAATTGAAAAGTTTTATCTTGTATATCACTCAACTTCTACTCATTCCAAACCTTTGAATAAGAGATTTTAAATAATTCTGACTAGAGCAGTATCAACGGACAAACTTTGTATATAATTATATAATCAAATGCATGAATTAAATAAATTCATTCAATATATATTGATTAATGTACAGGATAATTTATAGACTTATTCACATAGTATTAAAAAAATACCATTTCTCATTTCATTTAGATTTTTAATATATATGTTTTTATGGAAACAAAAAAGTTATAATGTTTGAAATGAACAAATTGAACGAAATCCAAATTTAATTCGGATTCTCCTCCAATAGAGTAATAATCATTTACAAAATCATATTTTTAAGTAGTTGATAATATAAAAATATTTATATATTATGTATTGCATCAAAATTAAGATACTGATTTTGGGTACATTGGTAACCTAGCACAACCATCGATATAGAGGAGAACAAGTCAATACAATGTATTTTTAGGTCAAAAAAAACTTTAAATTTGTTTCAACATAAATAAGAGTATCTATTATTTACTCACTTGAAATAGTAATTTTCCCAAACAACTTAACTTGTATACAAGACACTGAAAATTACAATAAAAAATGAGGGATGAAATAATTTAAGAGAAAAAGCTATGAATACTCATTCAACATAACATAGTGGAAGGATCAGTAAAACCTACAAATTCTCACATGATAGTCAACAAAACAACTTATAATTAAAATTTATGTTTTACTATACTAGATTAATAATTTTATGTAGATTACACGTAATCTACAATAATAGATATCCCAAAATACTTTAATATATCAACTTTTTAATCATAATCTCGCAAAAATATATATTGATAATCTATATTATTGATTTTAATTATAACTATACATAATATACTAAACATAATGTACTAAAAATGTAGTATACAATATTGTATCTATAATAAACTATTAATTAATAGCAAAATGGTTTTGCATAATTTTTATATTTTAATTATAACAATAAAAATTATTTTTGGAGGCTTTGATTTTTATTATGCAATGGACACCCTGTGTTCACCATAAATGACAGCAATAAAAGATATCGACTTATTAAAAAAATACAATAAAAATTGTCTAATATTTCTAATTTTATTAAAAAAAAGTTATTTCTATTGTCATGTATTTTTTTACTTTGTCAACCATCGATGACTATGGTAGCAAATATTGAATTACAATAGGTATTACAATGGACAGAAAATTATATAAGAGAACACCGTGTCAGAGTTTAAGGTCCAGAGACAAAATTCAGAAAACGGAAACAATGAAACTTGCAAAGGTGATTTTGGTGTTGGCAAACACAACTTGATGATTGAGTCATTGAAAATTATTATCCTTTTCCAATCAAACTTATTATTTTATATATTATTATGATGCGTAAAGATTGAAGCAAAAGCATAGAAAAAGTCATCATTGTATTTTATATATATTGTCTAACTAGTTGATCCTCTCACATGAAATATTCTGTTAAAGGCAAACTCTCGGTAGGTTCAGTGCCACATAATTTGACTTGACTTTTATGAACTGAAAGGGTTAGTAGCATAACATTGAAAAATCGTTAAAACCAGATGAAACACCTATCACACGTGATAATGTGCCTTTGAATAATCATTAAGAAATAGGGTAAATTCTTTCTTCCTCATCAGGTCAAAGATCAAAACCATCTATATTGTTTTGGCTCTTGGACTCATGTTCTATGCATGCATAGGTATTTCACATAAGCACTTGTGTAAATGTTAGAGAAGCTATGACAATACTTTATGATATTGTATAAATTATTTTTAACTTTTTCCAATCTTTTCCAAAGATGTTAGCATGTTAAATGAAAATAGTTTCACTGTATTTTCTTTGACTGTAAAATAACTTATTCATAAATATTTACATGAGCACTTATCTAGTGTTTCATTATGTTATCTGCTCCTTTTGTAATAGAATTTAATAAGTTGTTTACACATCTTAAGATATTTTTTAATCTATACCAATTAGAGACTAAGACTTTAACCTTTCCTAACAAAACTTTCGTTAACACGAACTAAAAAATATTTTCAATTTCAATGCGTTCTTACTTAATTCATATATATCCAACTTTTTCTGAATACGTTTAAGATACCTACTATTTTTGCCGGCGTTCTAAGTGTTAAATATAATATTATTTTAATGGTATAAATCACCATCCATGATTGTTTTCTTTTTCGTTCCACAAACCAGAAACAGGAATTTTCCCGGAAAAGGCAATCCTAAAGAGACAATTAGATAATTCAAAAAAAAAATAAAAATGAATCCATTGACCCAAAACGTGGTTTATATAAACAAAGGAATGATGCATCATAAACATTTCAGAACTCAGAATTGGCCTTCGATTAATCCCTATTTGGTGACCCTTCTTCACCTTGTCTAAAATTATTGCAAACCCTTCAAAAATCAAGCCACTTTTTGCCATTTCAAAGCAGAAACATGCAATTCCCTTGGTTAGTGAAATATCAATATGCAGCAACACTCTTCGTTACCATTGCCCTTACCAAAGTTACCTGTTTTTATTTCAATTTCCCTACCTTCCAACCAGATGATGATTCTAGTCTATGGCTGAGCGATCATTCAAAAATATACTTAGATGCCATCCAAGTAACACCTGATATTCGTGGTCCTATACAAAACTATTCTGGACGTGCTTTCTACGGAAAGCCATACCAACTTTGGACACAGAAGAAGAACCAAAACCAAATAGCGTCCTTCACCACCACTTTTGTGCTCAACATCAATCCACAAACTACCCCTGGTGGTGAAGGTTTGGCCTTCATCTTAACTTCCGATAGGACTGTCCCAGAAAACAGTGATGGAGGATGGCTTGGTATTGTAAATGCTACTTCCAATGGAACTTCACAGGCTGGTATTCTAGCAGTGGAGTTTGACACAAGACACAGTTTCACCGAAGATGGCCCCGACAATCATGTTGGCATCAACATAAACAGCATCAACTCCATCCAACAGGTTTCGTTAATAAACACTCGGGTCAATCTTTCGTCAGGTCAACATGTCAAATTTCGCATTCAGTACTTCAATGACATAATATCAGTTTTTGGAGCCATGGATGGATCTTCTGAAGAATCTATGGAGACCCTTTTGGTAACTCCACCTCTTAATGTGTCTTCCTTTCTTCAACAAGAGGTTTACGTTGGTTTCTCCGCCTCAACGAGTAACTACACGCAGCTGAACTGTGTAAGATCGTGGGAATTCAGCGGTGATGATATTAGAGATAATGAGAAAAGTCTCTTGTGGGTTTATGTTACTGTTCCAACCGTGATTGTTTCTATTATCATTGGTGGGTTGGTGATCTTTTTCTTGCGCTGGCAAAAGGGTCGCCGTATAGAGGGGCCAGAAGATGCATACCCGAGGATAGAGGATCAGATTCAATATTCCTCCATGGCTCCAAAGAAGTTTAGGCTAAGGGAGTTAACGAAAGCAACTGGTGGTTTCAGCCTTCAAAACAAGCTTGGACAAGGAGGGTTTGGAACAGTGTATAAGGGGCTATTGGAGAATAAGGAGGTAGCTGTAAAGAGAGTCTCCAAGAACTCACGCCAAGGGAAGCAAGAGTTTGTGGCAGAAGTGACAACAATTGGAAGGCTTCACCATAGAAATTTGGTGAAACTCACTGGTTGGTGCTATGAGAATAGAGAGCTCCTCCTTGTGTACGAGTTCATGCCTAATGGCAGCCTAGACAAGTACCTCTTTGGTGACAAAAGTTTTGGTAATTGTGGCCTTGAAGGAGGGTACTGTTCTCTAACACTGGATTGGGAAACTAGGCACAGAGTGATACATGGGGTGGCTCAAGCACTTGACTACCTTCACAATGGATGTGAGAAGAGGGTTCTCCACAGAGACATCAAGGCCAGCAACATAATGCTGGACTCAGATTACAATGCCAAGTTGGGAGACTTTGGATTGGCTAGAACAATTCAGCAGAGAAATGAAACACATCACTCTACAAAAGAGATTGCAGGAACACCGGGGTACATGGCTCCAGAAACGTTTCTCACTGGAAGGGCAACAGTGGAGACAGATGTGTATGCATTTGGTGTGCTTGTGTTGGAAGTGATGTGTGGAAAGAGGCCAGGGAATGTGTATGCACAAGATGACTACAAGAACAGCATTGTGTATTGGGTGTGGGACTTGTATGGGAAGGGAAAAGTAGTTGGTGCTGTTGATGTAAGGTTGAAGAAGGATGAGATGAAGGAGGAAGAGGTGGAGTGTGTTCTTGTTCTTGGCTTGGCTTGTTGCCATCCAAATCCACATCAAAGACCATCCATGAGAACTGTTCTTCAGGTTCTGAATGGTGAAGCAGCTCCACCTGAAGTGCCTCAGGAAAGACCAGCTTTTATGTGGCCTGCTATGCCTCCATCCTTCAAACAAGCTGAAGATAGCTCCCTCATCCAGGGAACACTCACTCCTTTCACAGAAATCACTGGAAGATGATGAACTAGTTCATGGAGATCATCAAGATTATCCTGGTTAGTTGTAGATTTTGAACCACTCTTGGATTCACAGATCTTAGCTTTTCTTTGTAAATACGTAAACTCTGATAAATGTGTTGTTGCTGCATGTCATTGAGCAACGTGTCTTCAAAATGAAAGTGTTTTTTTGATAATTGTATGATCTTGATCTTCCTTCGTGATGGATCATTGCTTGAATAGTTCAAAAGTAGAGTTTAATCCCATTATATGGGTTGTTAAGTATTATACTAAAATTGTAATTACTTTTATTAGAATTTCATTGTAAATTTGTTTAGACATTTGATGATATATATTTCACACGGGCTTTGTACTTTCTTTGTATTATGTAGACGAAATTATTTGTTCGTTTACCATCTTACTGTGAAGGAAATTATATTGCCACTTGATCTCATACTACAAGATATTAAACTAATCCTGAATGTGACGTTCAAGTTGTTTGACCGGTTAAAAATATAATAATCGGTTATATTTTGTTTAGAAGAATATTAAAATTATATTTCTATATCGGATATCAAAATTATACTTTACAGTATGATATCAATTCTAAACATGTTTCTCAATTTGTTCGAATAGAACTAAAGTCGGATTCTTTTAACTAAAGTCATATTGAAGTCTTTTGAATGAAAACAAGTATATATATATATAACTTGTATTTTTTTCATAATTTTTTCTATTTTAATTATCTGTTTTTTTATAATTTATTTGACATGTATAAAATTATTATGAAGTATTTTATTAAAAATCACACATTAATTAAAAATAAAGACTTTATAATAATATATAAGTAAGTATAAATCTTATTTTACAAATCATTTTATAATGTTAATTAGATTTAAAATTCACTTGTCAGAATTAAATCATTTTATAAGATCAAACTCTATCATATCGATTTTCTCATCAAACTTACAGCAAATCCAGGTCTGACCTCGTGAGGTAGGGTCTATGTTATTCATACTTAATACAAAAGTTTCTCTTTTTATTGTCTTCCTTTTTTTCTTCTTTTTAAACTTTATGTAGATTTATAAAAACAATAATATCCATTATATGAAGTTATTAAAAAAGTATTTATCAAATTAAAATGCGAGTACTTTTTTTACTTTTAATAAAAAGCTTGTATTCATCTTTTGACAATGTTTAAAGTATTGGAAATAACCTACATTAGGAAACATGAGTGGACATGTCGTATGTATTTATCCCTCAATTTTCAATACGGTCGTAAAGAGTACATGGAAAAGAATAATCTATTAAATAGTTAATCTAACTACTGGTTATAAGAGACAAACAAAATAAAAGTTGTATGCTACAGTAATAAACTATTCACAAAATCCAAAATCACTTCAAGTGTTCAAGAGTAAGTCATCCATAAATCAATATCTTTTAAAATATATTTTAAATTATCTATAAATATGTGCTGCAAAATAATCAATTTCCTACCACGATCACATATAACTATAATCTAATTTTCCTTAAATTGATATAAGAATATATTTTCTTATTTTAATGATAATAATAATAAAATTAATTATGATAAATTAGTATCGTAATTAATTGTTTGTTTTTAAAAATTGTATTTTTCTGAATAATTAATTTGACTACTATTGTAAATGATAATTTTAGTCGTAATTATTTGAGTTAAAAAAATCTAATACAATAATCAAACTAAATAATTTATACCTTTATTAATTTAATCGATTTAAAAGTACTTTAAAAACGAAAATAAATATTTATTGTGTAAAGATCAACACAGGTATAATCTATATCATTATACAAAAAAAAGGACAATTTTACTTTAATTGCGATATCATCTTTTAATTTGACAATTTTACTTTTTAGTAAATAAAAAATAATTTATTTCTTATTTAATAAAATAAAATAGTTGAATAATTCTTTTTAGGATAGCTTCTTTTTAGTGTTATTTCTGAATTATATAATTTTATCTTTTAATAAATTAAAAAAATGATTTATTTAATAAAATAAATAATTAAAAAAAAAAGTTACCCAATTGTCTTAATATTATTTTCACAAAATTATATATATATATATATATATATATATATATATATATTAAATTGTTTTATTTTTATTTTTAATTTATTTATTCATAAAAATAATAAAATTATAAAAAAAAAATGTGAATACTATGTTTTGACAGTTAAAAAGGAGAAAGAAAGGGTAAACTAAGGCCCGTGAGCCCAGAGACAGCCCAAACTGTAGTTGGGCCTTAATAGAAAAGACCAAGTAAAATCGTCAATACGAACCCTACGCATTCCCATTTCCCTCCCAACCCTAATCCTTCCCCTTTAAATCCCTTTGCTGAATCGGTCTCCGCACTTTTCTCTTTCATTCGAAATCCGAAGGATTCGAGCTGTGATGTGCGGCCTAGGTTTCTGTTCGGTTCTTTAGCGTTTGTTGTTTTTTCTTCTATTCATTTCTTGAATCCTCTTGTTCCTCTTGAAAACCATGTGATGAATTTGGATTTACATTTTCTCACGACGGTCGTCTGAGATTTCCTGATGCAATGATCCTATTTTTCTGATGGTCTTCTTTTACGTGTTTGATCTTTTTGTCTGGTGAAAAAGAGTTTTCCATTTCGTTTTTCATTTTTTCTAAAATGAAGAACGTTTTTGCCTATAGTTTGAAGGTACAGAACCATCTGAATCATTGATGGTTTTTGTTTTTGAAATGAAGATAAGGTTTACAGGAAGTGTTACTCGTTAATTTTAATCCTAAAAAACAATTACACTTCATTTCTTTTTTTATCAAGGATGTTGATGGATCTTTTAATTTTATTTATCGTATATGAAAATATGTATTTTTTTAAAATACTTAAGCATCATTGTCACAGTTTTTGCCTAGTTTTTTTTATGTAGAGAAGATTTAAACATACATCGGTTGGAACTTTGATAGTGAAAAGTGAAAATGTCTGAATAAATATTAGTATTTACTATATGTTTTTGTTGTTGGGTTTATTTCGTTATTTTGGAAGATTTTACTAGTATTTCGAGTTTGCCTGAAAATTGAACTTACTAAAATTTGCCTTGGCTTTTGAAACAGAATCATTCTTCTATATTCTTTAGAGGTTTTTTTACTAGCAACTTTGTCTAATTGTTTACAAACATAGCATAGTTTTTATTTGAAAATTATGAGCCTTTGTTTTTTTTTTTCACTTGGATGGAAAATCAATCAGAATTTAGTTATTAGTTAGAGAAATTCTGAGTTTGGTTTCTCAAATGCATTTATTTTCGTTTGAAATATATATATATGTATTCAATTAAAAAGCGAATTTATCATTTAAAATGGAAATAGTTATGTAATTTGTTGGAACAATTAATCTTTTAACTATTATAGAAGTTGCACATTGAAGAATGACTGTTAATTCTTTATATGCTTATTTTTTAATTTAAATATTCGTATTCATTATATTTAATAAACATTGAACACATTAAGATTGAAAAATAAATTTATATTTCAGAAATTAACATTTATAATCAAAGAAAAAAGAACAATATTGGAAAACCTGGCTCCAAATTTGGTTTTCTGAGTGGAACAAAGAATTTAGAATTCGGTGAAAAAAAAGTTCTTCGGAGAATTAACAATAAATATATGATATAACCAAGAAGGGGATGCTGGTAATCATCAAGAATTGTACATCAATAATATTTTAAAATTTACTTTCATCTGGACAAACAATGCTGGACAAATAATTGTACAGTTTTATCAATGATTGAATTTCTCATATTGAATGAGATGTCATGCCAGTACTGCTGATTTAAAAATCTGGATTCCAGAATGTACTAACAAAAGACTGCTTAACGAGGAGTTCTTTGATCCACCCGCTTACAATATTCATATATTTGAAATACTTTGTGCTGCAAGATGTTAAGTTAATGAGAAGTAATCATGATAAAAAGATAATTACTATTATTATTTATTAAGATTAATCTTGTTTAGTGGTATATATGCGCAGGAGAGAATTTACCAGCTCCTCATGAATCATGACTCCATATGATGATCCAGTGTATAGGCATAAATGTCAGAAGCACTAGTACCAGGCCTAACAAAACCCATAAAGAAAATTACACATTTGAACAAATAAGGTTGTTTTGGCAAGGATGACCTAGACAAAATTCAATCAAGAGCCTAGTTGACAAACTCCTGGATAGGTGAAGGATTGAACCAACATGTGACACAAATGACAAAACACTAATGTAGCAATCCTTGTGTCAATCAAGTAGCTAAGATGTTAATACCACAGAACATGGAAATACCTTTTGTTGATAGTACCATAATGGAATTTAGGCTTTCCTCCTGCCTTCATATCTTCAACATACTACAGCCATGAGAAAACACCATAAGATACATTATTACTATGCAAAAAATAAGACCTAAAGCATAAAAAAATGTTCAAGCATCTGAACCATACCAAACTTAATGTGACCACCATTGATGAAAAGGATAGAGAATTGAAAGGTATTTCATTGAGAGGGAAAAGCTGGCATTCTGATGATTCTGGACCAGGTGAAAAATGGGGGTTCTTCAACCTTGCTAAGAAGATTATATAAGTCTGCCTCAAACATGCCATAACCATGACTAAAAATTTGTAGCTACATTAGAAGATCAAGTAAAAAGGGTAAAATAATAAATAAATGCTGATTCTTGGTTACCTGGCCAATTAAAGGAATATCTAATTGAGCAAAGGGAGAAATCACTTCCACGTCCGCATTGGCTTCCTCCCTTGTTTCCCTGATGGCACCTTCCATAGCTGACTCTCCAATTTCCAGATAACCAGCAGGAAGTGTCCTTGTTGACACCAAAATATGAAATCAACATACTTCACCAATGATAAGAGAAGCAATTCTCATAACACAAAATTATTAGCATTTCTGTTTTTATAAAGAACACACGTGGTACCAACATTATATGTTCATGCAGAAAAAGTGTGTACTGTAATATTTCACAATAACCAGCTTATGAATAAGATTCCAGTGCTGATCAAGATGGATTTACAATGAATTACAAGACTGAACTTAAGGAAAGAGATACAATAACACAGGGAATTGAGGAGGCCACAATATCTCCTATTCACTCCATAATCACCAAATTCTTCATCACTTATTGTCTCACTCTACTCTTCTATCATTTTGTATTTTTCTGTGGCGTACAACATAATTTCTCCCCTTGAAAGAAGTTAGTTACAGTCATGCCTATTTCCTTCTGGTTCACTATAATTCTTCCTCATTTATACGACATTCTGAGTAGGTTTCCCAAGAATGTAAGTGGAATGAATGAAAATACTCAGTACAAATAGGAGTGAAATCTTACCATAGGCCATAAGATGGTTCAATCTTCCGCTTGCAAAGGAGGACCTTGTTATCGTGTTCAATGAGGCAACCGACTACCTACTTTGTCATCCAAATGCATGTAATGATCAGAAGAAAAGTAGAGAGCAGAGCCGTCTTTAAAAGTTTGGATGCTATAATCATGAAAATTTGGCCTCTGCACCCGTAATATTTAAAAATAAAGGGCACAACTTTAATATTTCAAAATATTATAATTGCATAACAAAGCACAAAAAACAAATAAAAGGGCTGGTGCAAATTTGTGGTCTTTTAATATCTGGACATTCTCAATAATTGGAAGTCTTGTGCAGAGGGTCTGCTTGCACAGTTCTATGGGTTTGGTTGCGACTGCTACAATGAATAGTATATAACTAGTACAATTATTTGTCCAGATGAAAGTCAATTTTAAAATACAGCTTACTTTTGTTGAACTTCTCAACAAGCACTTGCAGGAGAAAAAAAGAAATGAACCAAAGAAATTAAAATAAGTCAATTTTTTCACATAAGTTGAAATCAACCTGTATACCTCAATTTTTTTAGGCTCCCATTTTATAAGTTGAAGTGCAGAAGTTGAGTTTAATTTTATGGGAGAAGTTTGATTTATTTTACCGTTTAATTCATTTTATTTCCTTCCCCTATAGATGCTACATTTTGAGAGGTTTATCCAAACTAGCTCCTAATCTTTTCCAAATCCTAAATTATTTTTGCATATGCATGCCAGTTTTGCAGTAAACAGAAGTACTTCACTCAGAGAATGAGACTTGAATGCATACCACTTTAAAACAATTAGCATGCGATTAATTATGAACCATATCAACATCAGAACTAAATCTATGCATTACATGATAAACAAAGCCCAAAATCTGATATAACAATCTGCTTCCTCAAATCAACTAATGCTAAATCAAGATTGAACCTCATTTTCTTTTCTCAATGCAAGCATGAAATTTACCTTAAAAATCTAGTAAGAGTCATAATATTTAAAATAACAAGTCATAACTAATAAGTACTAACTGTCAAATACTTTCAGTCTAAAGTCTCATACTTTATCAACTTGAATAGAATGTTAGGTAATCCACAAAACTGTACCACTTTCCATATAATTACAACTAAAACAATAGAATCAAATCTGAAAATTGCAACAGTATTCTTTAATAACATAAGAAACGATGTGAGATTTGAGGAGAAAACAAGGTTTTCTTATATTGCAGGAAAGTAATTGTGGTATGACTTTTTAAGCACTTACCATTTTTGGGTTCTGATAGGCAATCTTCCCACAGCTGGTACATATGGCTCTGAATCTCTCTTCTCCTTCAGGTATTCCATGCTTCGTTGGACCACCACACCACTGACAGAACTTAACGTTTTGAACATCTCCCTACATTGTAATAGAACTTGACAATAAGACCAATAGCTATAAGATCAGAGAAACTCTAGGTACCATCAGAAATGTAAGGATTATGGTACTATTATTGAAAAAACTCTCTTTTTCTCTCTCCCCATTAGTGTGACTAAACTCATTAAGCTACTGGCCTAAAAAATAACTGTACCAAAACCCTTAGATTTCTGTGGGTATGTAACTCTCATAGGACAGGAGGTGATGACATTTGTAGAGAGTATAGGGATATGTAACTTCAAGATTTTAACAGAGTTAAGATATCTTTCTGATTAGTCCATGGAAAATCTGCTGCAAAAAAGGGGCATTCTTATAAAATCAATAGGCCAATCCATAATGCAACTATATACGATATAAAAGAGTAGAGTTACTCATCTATCTACCACCACAACAACCAGTCAAATCCTTCACACAACACACTCATCAAACTTAATCATAAATGTAAGTGAGATTTGTTAAAGATCTCACAAAAACTACTATATAAGTAAACCTTCCCCTGACTAGGTTGCAACGGGATTTCAATCAATTAGTAGGATCAAATAGTTTATAAGAAAGCTAGCACCGATAAATTTCTGCATAAACTGTATAAACTAAAATGAACTTGTACATAGATAATAAAAGTGTGTAGAGGTAGTTATCCATGCCGTAATTTCAACATTAAAAAACATACATACGAGGATTGATTTTCCAAAGATTTGATATGACTAAAACAATGAAGAGCAATATTCGTTGTGTGTTATAATTCAACAGTTGCAGTAACTCACAGTAGAACGAAGAGATGATGAAGGAGAGTGATCAGAAGAAGAAGCCATAAGGAGATTGAAACAGAAGAGAAGAGCCCTTGATTTGTACGAGATTCTGAAAGACAAGAAACAAAAGGAGAAGGAGAGGAAGTGAATCGAGGAACAGAAAAGGAACCTATCCTCTACTGTTGCGGCATAACTGTAGAGTGATGGAGTTTCATCTTTCACCGTTTACAAACTTGCATTTTGTTTAGGATTTTAAGTGAAAAATATTTTGGACGGTGAAGATTTGTGCTGCTCAAATTTCGACAGCAATGAAGCAATGAAAATGACATGTGAGCAACAAATATGATGTCACAGTATTTTAATTTAATTCACTTTTGGTAAGTAAGTGAATAGCAAAATAGAAATAAATACTATTTAAGTATATCATCCATTCATTTATAATTAATCTTTTATACATATTTATATTTTTTCTATGAAAACAAATAAATATGGGCTTGTCTTTTTTACTTATTTATTTTTATTGATTTGTGTGTTTTCCAACATTTCTATGCTTACTGTATATCAATTTCAAAATTATTTTAATACACATTAATGTGTCTGATAAAAATTTATACACGTTTGGTATCTAAGTATATAAATTAAAATAATATTATCTAATATGATATATCATCTTATTTAATTGTTATAAAAAAAAAACCTTCAATATATTCTTGTAATAATAATGTTAAAATTTATTATTAAATATTAATATTAATATTTTAAACCAGTAAGTAATACTTTCATCATTTATGAACTCCTTAACATTTTTTATTAGAAATTGAAAACAGTATTAGCACAAACTAAAATTACTAAATTTTTAAAAATTGAAAAACTAAACGTAATGTTAAATTTTTACAGGAAGTAAAATTACACGTACACAAAGTTATAAAGACCAAAAATAATTTAAGCCTTATTATTTATTTATTTTATTATTATTGTAAATTCAAATGTACCTTTCTAATGGTGCGTCTCATCTTTCATATTGTTTTTCCTCATTTTAAAGGTGGAATTTATTCGCTAATTTCAAATTTTCAAAGAAAATTTTACTTTCCTAAAATCTTTACAAAATAGTCTTACTTTTATATGCATATTCGAACTTTTCAATGGTCTATATTCAATTTATTCTCTTTAAGCTCTTTCTTAACTAAATTTCAATGTTTCTTTTATTTAGAAATGATCAATAGTTAAAACTAATTTTGTACAATAATTTAAATTATTTTTTAATTCCAAGATATAATTTATATATTTTAGGATATTTACTTATTTTAAATTATCATTTTTATATTTCAATAAATTATTCATTAGAATTTGTAATTATACAAAAGCATAAATTTATCTTGTAACATACAAAACTAGTTTGACAATGATGAATAGAACACAGATTGAGAAAAGTTTATCTTTGTTTCTCTTACCCAATTGTTGACTAAACTGTTTATTCAAATTCAAATATGATATAATCAAAATTCAAAATACATGGCATGTAAAAGACTATCTTTTATGTTTAACCTACTAAATCCCGATAACTGTAAATGGATTAATTCAAGTGAGAAAAGGCTAATTTTGAGAATATTTCTCACTTAAACAACATTATTTTCACACAAAAGAGATTTATTTCAGTAAAGAACACTTTCTAATCTAGTATCAATTCTTGTATATCACATGAGTATGAAAGGTCAATCAATATTTTCATATGACTCAACCAATTTGTTGGCTTGTTTTAAGCCACAAGTGACCTTTCTCTGTTTTCTTAAAATGACAGGTTTTTGTCAATAATAAATAACCTGCTTTATTTTCAGGTGGAAGAAAAGGACTATGCTGGCAACTCAACTACAATGACAATGGCCAACTATGGCATGTATCACATGTAAGGTAACTCCTTTCTGATTGATTTTCTAAATAACCGAAAAACAACAAAAAGAATGTTAATTAACTAGGTAAAATTGTCATAATATATGTTTCTAGCTTATGAATTTTACTCCTAAAGCTGCATGATTATGGCTACTACATATACAGAAAAAAATCATTGGTTGAACAATGTGTGTAAGTTACTGCAAACTGTTTGATACTACAGTTTGACTTCTCCCTTTGAATAAAAAAAGAGAAAACAAGTACTTAGTCCCTAATACAAGGCCAGCTTATCACACAAAGATTGATAAGCAGCACTGCACTGCTTGAACTTTTCCTCTGCTATAACCTATAAACATGCATAATAACTAAAATAATTAGTAAGCTCAACTCAACATGTAAGACAGAAATTCTTCAAAAGGAAAAGAACAAAAATGAGATAATTACTCAACTATTAGAGCCTGGCAATACCTTAGAAGAGCCATGATGACGATCTGGGTGCCACTTTAAAGCAGATATCCGGTATCTGTTTTCATAAGGTTGTTTAGAATACATTGAAGAGAAAGTGCAAAAGAACTCAGAAAACACACAAGAGGAAGCAGAAAAGAACTGACGCATTTTTCACATCTTCAAGTTTCAGAGGACCAGAAGCACTCAATCCAAGGACTAATCTATATGAAGCTAAATCTGAATGTGAACAATCTGACTCTGCTTCAGTTGATTTTCCATATTCATTTTCACTTCGATGTCTCCACTTCCAAGATTTTCCGTAATTAGAAAAGTTTCCCGACCTCCTCCGAGGATTTTCCTCATTTATAAAGGACCAATTGAAAGATCGATTGCCACCAAAAGCACAGCGAAAAACAGTTTCAACATCGAAATCATCTTTGCAAAATTCATAATCTCCTGAAAGACATCAAGTTTGTTTGAAACATGAATCCAGAACAAGCCCATTGATATCCAGAATCTTCTTTTCACCACAAATCAAAAAACACACTGTGGCTTGTTTAAGAAAACTTGTGATGCAAGTTAAACCAAAACAGCTACATGATATCTACTAGTTAAGTACACCCATCCTACACAAGCAGACTGGAAGTTTTCTAGACAAGATGCAGTTAGAAGATTTCAAGAAGAAATCATTTAACAAACACTAATCAAGAGAGCCAGTATTGCAAGGTAGACACACACTATTATAGCATAACTACGTCAAGCGTCCTTACTTCTGAACTGATGTTTTGATCTTTGATTGTCATTCCTGTGCCTTCTGGAGTGTTTTCTGAACCATGAAGGGCCTTGACTGGGAGAAGGATCACCCTCATCAACATCCCCTTTCCAACTCTAAGACATGGAAGAAAAGAAAGCACAAGAATTAGATGCAACATCTTACAACTAACAAATACAGGAAAGAACGCATGCAAGGGAACCATCTAAAGCTAGGGCCAAAAGAGTTCATATTAAAAAGCTATAAAAATAATGATACTAAGGACTTCTCAACATCATCATATTGGGGGGAGTATAGCAATACAAATTTTATCCAAAATGTATAAGAGAACTATATGGTTCCACTACAAAATATAGCGAACAAACAGTTAACAAATCATCATATAACTGAAAAGTAAGAATATTAGCCAGTAATATATAAAAGGTTATAGTCCAGATTGGACAAACGCAAAAGCAGTTATAGTGGCACAATTAAGTCTGCCAGAAATTCTGTTCACAACGGAAATGTTGTCATCAAAAAGTTATAACATAAAAGAAATGACAAACTTAGTATTGAAAAGCTCACATTGAATGGATAAGGCCAAATCATATAGTATATAAGTGGGTGTAAACTTTATTTTAAAGCCAGTTTTACAATATCTGAATTAGGTTTAAATTTTACTTCTTTAAAATGGTATTGGAGTCGTTGAGAACCTATCCCAAAAAGTGGTTGAGTCTCGTGTCACCTGTTATCGGGTTCCCCCTAATCCCATCTTTGAGATGTCCAATCCACATTGAAAAGAGTCCACATTGACTATACATGTTGAATTAGGCTTAAATTCCATTATTTTAAGACTTAGATGCAGTTCTTTAGGTATTGTTGCTTAGGTATTGTTGCTGTTTTTTTCTCCAATTATAATTGAAGTTTCACTCAGAAACCAATTCTGACTTTAAATGTGGACCTTACTAGCACAAGTTACCAAGATGACACTCAAATTTTAACCAGAGAATAACACCTAAGACATCTAATCTAAGGAACTTTACCTAGGTTCTGTCTTTAAAATAAATGTCTGACAAAAAATTTAGGAAGCCAAGGTGCGCTGATCAAGTTAAATTAAGGCTTGATCTTTTCCTAGATTTTATGGTTTGTGAGGATAAAAATATCTTCATAGATGGAATAGGGGAATAGCAAAATGATAGCTGGTGTTGGAATTTGAAGCGGAGAAGAATTTTTTTTTTATGGGAAAAGGATCAAGAAGAGATGGAAACAATCAATTTGACTAATGGGTAAATCTGGAGGAAACTTTACCCCAAGACTTCAAGGAAAAAGAAGGAAAAAAGAAACCATCTTCTCCTCAAGCTACGTAAGTTAAAATTAGATTTTAGAGAAGTCAATAGGAAATAACTTCTACAATTAGCTCATGTGTAGGCTAATTTTAACTTGTGGGGAAATTGATTTCATTTTTTTTTCTCTACTAAAATGCTAATGGAGAAATTTCTCTACACAGACTCAGTTTCCCAGCTGATTTATAAGGAGAATAAGGGTGTGTTTAGGTAAACCTCACGTTTTTTTTCCAATACACCAACATAGTTACTTCTCTGTTATCCGCTTTGAAATATTGAAAGGAGGTAGCTTTTTGGTCCCAATGGAGATGTCTCTTTAAAGGTAGTTAATGGTGAAAATTATACTTGCCCTTTAATTACTTTTGTTTGAACCTTAACATATACCCAATAAAAATATATTTTTTCCGTGAATAGTGTTTTGTTGAGAACTTGAAAACCCACCAAAACGTGCTGAGCAACACTAACCTGAAACATGAATTGCGCGTAAGCATTGACATCGCGGAGCAGTGTTTGTTTGGCACGAAGTCTTCCGAATCTTCTCGAGTGTTCGTTGCATCTCTGCGAGCAAAAGGGTGTCAGAAAAAAAAAAAAAAAGTTGTGGAAGAATTCACGGTGAAGCAGAGAAGGTAAACTTCATGGGACTGACGGATTCCCAAAAGGTGCGAGCTTTGCGTTGCAAGTGATGAGTGGAATGAAAGAGTCTGGTGAACTTGGTCTTGTTCATTTTTTCTCAAAATCTTGAAACTAAGAACATAAAAAAAGGGAAAGAAAAAAACCTTTGATTCATCCTAAGGGGGTGAATTATGCCCAAAAGTGTTTTGGTAGCAAATTTATTTTTTATTTTTTTTAAAAAAGGGACTGATATCTCAGACATATATTTTCTTTTTTTTAATACATTTTATATGAGCGTCCAATATATTTTACAAAACTAACACATTCATGTGCTTTTATCTAATCTCTTTTCCAAAAATGTCAAAGATGGACCACAGGTATGTTTCTTAAGTCACCTTCGGCATGTTCTGTAAATCAAAAAGCTCTTCTTAACATGGCTGTGTTTTGTTCCTTCTTATATGTCTTTTTATTTTCCAACACCATCTTTCTATTTTATAAAATAATTGAATATTAATTATGTGTCTTTATTTTTCAACAATATAATTTTGTACTTCCTAATATAATTTGCCAGATTACTAATATAATTCATCATGTTTAATTTCTTCTCTAACTTTATAATCTTCTACGTGTAATTTCTTTTTTACCCAATTTCAATTTTCAAACTTTTCTTTTACTTTGACTCATTCAAATTGTAAACCTTCCTTCATATTTTTTTCATCACTCCACCATTTTTCTAAATCAATTGAAATGATCCCTTTGTATTATCATTATATATTTTGAAAGCAAAGAAAAGTGTTTTTTATGTTTTTATCATCAAATAAGTTGGTTTAATTGCACTTTTGATTTATCAAATGTAATAATGATGTAAAATTTGTGTGGATCGGATCCTCTAAATACACCATTTGGATCATGAGGCTATTGATAACTAATTTTCTTCAAAACATCATGCTATTATCTTCAAAATGATAATGTTTTATGAAAATTATATTTATACACAAACTAAAATATTGCAAAAAAAATCCATAAAAGTAAAATAATTCATAAAAAAACAATCAATAAAATAATTTATTAAAATTTGTATGATCTTAGATACCATATGAATCTTTTTTAGTATTTTGCAATCTCAATGGAATAGTATCAGATGTCCTCCAAATAAAATCCTGATAATCTTAATTAAACATTATAAGATTTTCTTATATATATATATATATATATATATATATATATATATATATATATATATGTGTGTGTGTGTGTAAAAGATGGTTGTGATTCCAACATCCTTACCTCATTCTCTTTAATCAATTAGTACAGTTTCCAGCAGAGTTTATGATATTTTGCAGAGTTGGCACTGAATGAATAGACTGCCCCCATGTATGAGCCTGTCACGTTTAAAGCTTAATGTCTAAATAAAGTTATTAAGAAAAGGGAATTTATGTCCATTTTTTTCAATGAATCATGTGCAGCTAAAAGAATTTTGATTCTTTATATCTAATCTTTTAAAACTTTATTTTTATGTATTATTGATATACAAAATCTTATATTTGACAATTTTAAAATATTTATCGTAAAAACTAAGACATTATAGTACACAGTAAATTTACGTTATAATCATTGCATAATTTAGCCATTCTTTTAAATTCAATAAATGAAGAAAAAACGAAGATTGCTTTTAAAATGCACAGTAAAAGAAATCTCACAAAAGTGAATGGTAGGGAAAAGTAAATGAAAGGAAGGGAATAGCTCCCACTTCTTGGGAGAAAATAATTTGAGAAGAATCACTTTACTGTTTTCAGACAGAGAATGCCCAATGTTTTTATTTTTTGTGCAATTTTTCATGGTGAAAATGTAGAGATTGAAACTATAAAATTAAAAAAAATCGATTTTTTATTTGATAAAAAAGGTAAAATTAGCTTTAAAAAATAAAAACTATTTCAAAAATTTTCATTTTCTAATTTAAAAACTATTTTTCTTATCCAAATAATTTGTGAATGATTAGATTAGTGGTTACTTCTGAAAAATCAAAGTCAATAATAATTTGATGTATTTATTGAGAAAAAGTGCCAGCTATTTCCAACAAGAAACGTGACGCGCGAGGATGAGATATGGGGAAACGAAACGGACGGTGAAGATCTTCCAAAATCGCATTTGCGGTTCATTTGAGTCGCATTTCATTTGCCACAACTTTCCTTTTTTAAACGACACTACTGCTGATACCTGAGCCACACAAAACCACGTTCCTTAAAAATAGGAAGTACAACACATAAGTCACGTACACGTAGCTTCCTTCATTTCGGAAATTCTAAGGTACTCATAACAACACATTCTCCACTTTCTTCTATCCTTATTTCACACATTCCATCATCAATTCTTCCAAGGTGACAATTAATCTCGTTAGAATTTCCACTCCTTGTACACTCATCATACTTTTTATGTGAGACTCTGATCATATTGAAAATGCAGCATTTTTGACAAATCTTTTTCATCATCTGACACATATATAATAACCCCAGATCTTAAAATTGTAGCTTACTGAGACACATGAATTATTCTTGCTTCTGTTTCATTGTTTTGTGAGAGTTTTTGTAATGTCTGATTCGTTTTGCAGCAATCAGTAAAAGATGGCAGATGGTGAGGATATCCAACCTCTTGTTTGTGATAATGGAACTGGAATGGTCAAGGTAAATATATGGATCAATTATTGCGTGTTCCTCTTTGATCTTTTGCCTATGAAACGTTTGAGTTGCGGTCACAGTTGTATTTCGTCATGTTAATGCTGTGAGAACTTGCTGACTAAAAGTTAGTGCAGTTGTTGTTACGGCATTGTGTGAAAAATTGCTGATAGTGCAGTTGAAATGTGGTTATAATGATAATAAAAGCATTGAAATGGCGATCGCAGACCTTGTTTGAAACTCTGATTACTGGGTTTTGGTTGTTGTTGATGATCTTTCTCTTTTGGTGTTGATTTATGTTAAATTTTGCAGGCTGGATTCGCTGGAGATGATGCTCCAAGGGCTGTGTTCCCTAGCATTGTGGGTCGTCCACGTCACACTGGTGTGATGGTTGGAATGGGACAAAAGGATGCTTATGTAGGTGATGAGGCTCAATCCAAGAGAGGTATTTTGACTCTGAAATACCCAATTGAGCATGGCATAGTTAGCAACTGGGATGATATGGAAAAGATCTGGCATCACACTTTCTACAATGAGCTACGTGTGGCCCCAGAAGAACACCCTGTTCTCCTCACAGAAGCACCACTCAATCCCAAGGCCAACCGAGAGAAAATGACACAGATTATGTTTGAGACCTTCAACACTCCAGCTATGTATGTTGCCATCCAGGCAGTGCTCTCCCTTTATGCTAGTGGCCGTACAACTGGTAAAGATTCTTCTGTATCTGTTCTTGCTTTTCTTGGTTTTTGGTAATTGGGGGCATGATGCATGGTATTTGTATGTCTGTGGTCGTCAAACTACTTGTATTTTACTAGAATTACATAATGTTTTCAAATGAGTATAGTTTAAAAGTTCATACTATATGAATTGTGTGCAATAATAAACTGAGTTTTATTCTGTCATTTTTTGACAGTTTGTGGGAATAATTAATGTCATAGATTCTGTTCATATCATAATGAAAGCAGATCTTCATAAATGTTTAGTGAGTGTATGGATCCAGGGACTTGGAGGACATACTTAAATGATGCATATTGGGGCATGAAGCGTGGTATTTGTTGATGTCATGTCACTTTTATTTCATTAGAATTTCATGATTTTCTAGTGAGTATAGCTTAAATATCCATATGAAATTTTATATATAATCTAATTAATCCAGTTTTATTTGATTACTTTTAACATTTGTGGAATTAACATGTCATACATTCTGTTCTGGTTTCACTATCAATGCAGTTTGTTCTAAGTCAAATGAGATTGAGTTCTAAGGGACTGGCAATATATATTTTGTCATCGTAGAGCTAGACATTGAAACAGGATTTCAGTCATAGAGCACGTATTTGTTGATGTCATACCACTTGTATTTCATCAGAATTTCAAGATGATTTTCTAATGAGTGTGGTTTACATGTCCATATGAAAATTTATATACTAATCTAATCAATCGAGACGTATTTGTTTATTTCTACACATTTTGTTGGAGTTAAAATATCATACATTCTGTTCATTTCATTATGAATGCAGACTTTCATAAATGTTAAGTGAGATAATGAGATCTAAAGGACTGGCAAATTGAAACAAAATATATTCAATCACTGTATAGCTTGCAATACTGAATTAGATTTATTGAGGCATGATGTATGGTCTTTGTTCATGTTATGCCACTTGTATTTCAATAGAATTTTCAAGTTGATTTTCTAAAGAACATAGTTCAACTGCCCTTATAAAATTGTACATACCGATCTGATCAATCAAGTTTTATTTTGTGGGAACAAATATATGCATTTCATTACTAGTGCAGGTTGACATGAATGTTAATTGAAAATATGAAATCTGAGGGACTTTGTTTGACATTGAAATAGTTTGAAAAAAATGGTTTTTAAGTATTTATGCTTTCACACAGGTATTGTTCTGGACTCTGGTGATGGTGTGAGCCACACAGTTCCAATCTATGAAGGCTATTCCCTGCCACATGCAATCCTGCGTTTGGATCTTGCAGGGCGTGATCTCACTGATGCCCTCATGAAAATCTTAACCGAGCGAGGCTACTCTTTCACCACTACTGCTGAGAGAGAAATTGTGAGAGATGTTAAGGAGAAGTTAGCCTATATTGCTCTTGACTATGAGCAAGAGCTAGAAACAGCAAAAACAAGCTCAGCTGTTGAGAAGAGCTATGAGCTACCTGATGGACAGGTGATCACGATCGGTGCAGAAAGGTTCCGTTGCCCTGAAGTTCTCTTCCAGCCATCCATGATTGGGATGGAATCTTCTGGCATTCATGAAACCACATACAACTCCATCATGAAGTGTGATGTTGACATCAGGAAGGACCTCTATGGTAACATTGTGTTGAGTGGTGGTTCAACAATGTTCCCTGGCATTGCTGATAGGATGAGCAAGGAGATCACAGCATTGGCACCAAGCAGCATGAAAATTAAGGTGGTGGCACCACCAGAAAGGAAGTACAGTGTCTGGATTGGAGGCTCCATTTTGGCATCCCTCAGCACCTTCCAACAGGTACATCACTTTGCTTCAATTACATGTGAATGAAATTAAAATGGATATGAAACCAATGTAGTTTGTAAGGCTTAATATTGTGTATGGTAATGGAACAACTTTTTTTTTTATCTGCTTTGAAAGAAGAAGCTTCTCTAATTAGCTTTTGTGAAAGCTCCTTTTGTTTTTTTCATAAAAAATTACTTTGATTCTCTATATTCTTTTTATAATTGTGTTTGGTTCAACTTCTCCACTTTAAGAAAGAACCAAAAGAAGATGTGCCAAACACAACCTTAATGATGACACTTGTATGTATTCATGATATCTCTTTCTTTCTTGAGAACAGATGTGGATTGCAAAGGCAGAATATGATGAATCAGGCCCCTCGATCGTCCACAGGAAATGCTTCTAAGGATTCAGAGAGTCCACGAAATTTAATATATAATCCGTACTCCAGAATTACCATAAACTGGTTGAGGAAGTTTCATGTTCTATTCTTTACCATTTTTTAACCATGGTTTTGTGTTTTCCTTTTTTGATATTTTGGGATAAGAGCATTAAAGCAAAGCATGATAATATATATATAAGATTCTTTTTGTTTTTTTCTTCTTTTCATTGCCAACTTGTTGTAGAAGAGCCGTGTATTGTCATTGATTTGATTTGGTTGAATCAGATGGTCCTAAGTATTTGGATTAGAACAGTAGTATGTACTTGATTTCTTGTTCTGTGAACGAAGGTGTCATTGTTGTTCACGGGCCAATCTTTCATCATAATAATTGATATTTTGCCAACTTTGCATGTGATATCATAATAAAAGCTATTGCAGTGTATTTTCCATTATGTTAGTGTTAATTTTTCCTGCAGTTGAAGAAATTTAAAAATGGATCATATGAGCAGCATGATTTTCCACCATCTCAGTCACACGATAAAGCTACACAGAAGAATAACAACTTGCCACGTATGAGAATTAGAGAAAGAAGATCACCAACCACGCATGATAAGAGATTGTGATCTGAATTTGGTTGTAAGAGACAACAAAGGCTAAAAGGAAAATTGGTATAAGCAAAGATAAATTCGTGAAAAAGAAGTCTCATATGGTAGATGAGAACCAAGAACTTGTCAGAAATAGCAAAAGCAGAACAGACAACCTCAAAAAATTAATAATTACATAAAATTTAGCCTAATCATCTATAAATCCATTGTTCTTGGTATTAGTTACAATTTTTTATAAATTTAATTAAAAAACATAATCAATTGAACCAAGTGTTAAGCTTTTGTACTTACTCCACTTAATAAATTTATCTGTTACACATAATCTAATAGCTTTTTGGCATCATTCCTATGGTTGGAGTTGAAAATGTGATGATAGAGGTATTGTTCAAGTCTAATCAGATACCAACAGTGTACAATATGAAATTAAACAATCATTGAAAGATCTTACCAAATAGATAAGTTTATAAAGTTTCTTATAAATCAAAAATTAATTGTTACATCTTCTTACCATCTTATTTTAGTGGAAAACATATTGTTAAAAACTAATGAAAACTCATGAAAAACACATGGGCGTGTATTTACATTTTTATTTTTTTATAAATAAAAACAATATAATTTAAAATATATATAATTTTGTAAAAATTGTATTAAAATAATTATGTAGCCATTATTTTTCAAAAATAAAATTATTTAGTTATTTAAAAATAAATAATTTATTTTTTATTTATTACAGGATAAAATTGTCCAATTAAAAAATAAAAACAAAAGAAATTACCAAATAATATAACATTTTTATATAATGATATAGATAATTACTAAAATAAAATATATTGTTAGATTATAAAAAGAATTCATTAAAAATAATTATAAGAATAAATATAAATAATTTTTATAATTTTATTGTAGGTAGTTTTTATGCATTTTGTAGGTAGATTACTTATTTTAGTTTTAAAAACGGTTACACAAAAATTAAAAATGATAAGAATTTATATACACCAATAATAAGAATCCCTTATTAATGTTATAGATATAAGTAAATATTCATTACTAAATAATACCCATATATTATCAACTGACTCTTAAGTTAAATTGATTAATTGTATATTCTATTTAAAATTATGAACCATTATAAATATTAAAGTTTAACAACTAATTTATGTTAATAGATAATGTGTTTTAATATATAAGTAAATGTTTATTATTAAATAATATACCTATACGTCTTTGATGAAAAGCTTTATTTAAAGTCTTAAATTTCAGACTCAAATTTTGAAAAACTCTTATTCGAAGACTTAAACTTTATAAATGAGATAAAAAAAATTAAACGTGTGGTAGTTTTTTGGATGGTATAGCTTCGTTTGAACATATTTTCTTATTAATTTGAAGTTTAGAATTCTAACAAAATTACCATCTATAATTTCAATTTGACCACAGCTCCCAAAACTTCAAATTTTAAATCAATCAAACATTAAATTTTAGATACAACTTTAGTTATCAATGGTAGGAAATTGACTGTCATGCTTGCTGTTTACAGTACAAGAAAGTATTGGTCGAAAAAGTTCATTTTATAAGTGATTGAAATTTATGCAGCAAATTACTTAATTCTGATTTGTCAAAAAAAGTTAACGTAAAAGCAAATGTAACTTACTCTTAATCAAACAATAAAACTATAGTTTGGAACAGGAACTGTATGTTTCAACTCAATCCCAAAAGTGCAAAAAAGCAATGGCACTTCATAAATTCTTTCAAATTTATTTATCAGAAGGGGTTCCAAAGTTGTTGACACAAACAAGTATAATATAGTAAAGAGTCATCAGCATTATTCCAAAAATCACATTCAAAAATTGAAAAAATAGAAACAACCATTTGATGTATCAACTTCAATGTAAACTTAAAATTAATTAAAGAAAAATTGGATCTAATCCAAACAAGCACTTAAAACTATACTTTAGACCATAGACATTTTTGGATCAAACAAGGTATATGGGTATAAAACAAGCACACTGCAAAATTTACCACCAACAATCCAGAGAAAAAAAAAAAAAAAAAAAACATGAGAGAAGCACGGTTTCCCTAATTTATCACCAGCAAGCATGTTTCCAATAGACAAAGTATAGTTTAAAACGTAGAAGTTAAGTGAGAATAAATGTTTAAGATAAACAACAATTAGATGCTGCAAAAATGTCTAATGACGTATTGAATTTCTTTTAGCTTCCTTTTGGACAATGTAGCAGAAAGGAACTTTGTGATCATTCCAATCCCCGCAAATTTCTAAAATTGGATGGTCCAACTGTGTCAATAAACCCTTTGATGGACAACTCAGGAACTGTAACCTTCTTGCTACTCAACTCATGGTCAATGAAGACAACAACCACTGTAATATCATCATGGAAGAAACGCCTAGTCCCCTTTCCAATCTTCTGAAGGTCTTTGTATCTCATTTCCCTTTTCCTAGCTGCCTCATTCAGAGCTGCCATAAGAAGTCTTCTTGCAATCCCCTGGTGGTGTTTAAGAGTGTGTTAGAGAATCTTGCTAACTTCTATCATACAAGGACAAAAATTTAATGGCTTTTCATATACAAGGGAAGGTTGAAGGAAAAAGGGCATATGGGAAAAGCATCTTCTTACTGTTCTTGGATTGTTATGAACAATCTCAGCAGCTTCCTGGTTTGTCAAGTGCTCCCAAAGTCCATCAGATGCAAAGATAACGAACTTATCATTAGGTTTTAAAACTCTTGAACATACAGATGGCTCGGCGGTAAGCACAGGTCGCCGGATAGGTTCAGGCAGATGGAACCGCGGGAACGACGGGTCGAATGAGAACTCTGGCCGCTTCAAATATGCATCTCCTATAGATCTGGATACCTGATCTCAATTGTGGGTGGACAAGAAAACTTAAGTTACAATGAGCAACCACAACCAACACATTAAGCATATGAATACACAAGCAAATGCAAGATTAGCAACTGAATCAAAATTTAATAGCCTAATTCAGCACTTTGAATGATTGTTTATCATATTATGCACAATGTGCTTGTGTAGAAGCTGTTTCTATAATCAAATAAGTGGTAAGGTGTTTTAACAATCTAGCCTGGAGGGCTTGTTGAAATCAGCTAAAGACAGTTTATAGACACAGATCATGAATGTTTTCATAAGTTCTTGCAAAATATGATTTTGTATAGACGAAGAAAAGGGTATAAAACCAAATATAGAGCCATATACACCTCAATAAGAAAACTAACGCCCATAAAGTGAAAAAAATATTACACATAGAAAGAGAGGCAAAAACATAATATTGGCAGCAATAACATAAACCATTAACAGAAATTCTTTCTAACGAGATTAGAAAACCTGGATGATGCCTTTAATGCGCCAGGTTCCTTGCTTCATGACTACAATTTGTGAATCTTCTGGATGCAGAGACCTGAGTTCTCGTCTAACCTCCTCTTTGCTAGCATTATGCTCTTTGGTCAACTGTTCAGCGATGATCTTGTTGGATCTACCTACAGAACCAATTACAGCGCGAGAGTCTCCGAGGTTCGCAATATATAGTGTTCCTTTCCAGATAACACCAACCAGGCAACAGGAACCCATTGCTGCTATCAATGGCTTTATTCCATAACTCCTTCGAACAAGAGTCAGAAACCCATCCTCAGTAGCAGAAACAGCATTCCTGATAATATCTTCAGAGATAGAACCATTTTCTTGAGCAACCCCTGCAATAAGATTCAGCATAAAATTTACACAACTTCCTGAACCAATGCAACAGGAATTTCATAAACCATATCAATCCAGAATTTGCAGGTAAATCAATAATTTGCATGCCCCCCTTAATCATATCATATTACGTCTGCCAAATTTTCAAACGTTTTGAAGAGAAACATCATGTTACCTACTCCTAGCAGTCCAAATTACAAAAGTAAAAAGATCACACTAATTTCAAACGACACACTATGGTAAGGGTCTACTTCATTACAAATTTTCCATCTTCTCCCTTACCAAGTTACTACTCCCACAACAAAGCAAACCATAAATATAAAACTGTATTTACTCAAAGGACAAAAAAAAAAAAAATGGATATGATTGACTGATATAAAAGAGGAAAATTAACACTTACACAAAACCAAGTTAAATTGAGGAAGAACTACAGGATAAGTAAAAAGGTTCAAACTTCTAAGAAAAAAAAATCCTCTATCCATATGTGCAATATATACACATCCAAATTCAATAATGATTTCCTTCCAAAGAACACCACTGAAAACCCCAAAAAAAAAAAAAAAAAAAAATGGATATGATTGACTGATATAAAAGAGGAAAATTAACACTTACACAAAACCAAGTTAAATTGAGGAAGAACTACAGGATAAGTAAAAAGGTTCAAACTTCTAAGAAAAAAAA
>Ga0209700_100813_pt1 | contig 62574 bp, 33 predicted proteins | sample SiratroredBW_FD_187528 | JGI IMG/M metagenome (GOLD analysis project Ga0209700, IMG submission 187528) | Root nodule microbial communities of legume samples collected from California, USA - Siratro red BW (SPAdes) (version 2) | ecosystem: Host-associated > Plants > Roots > Nodule | place: USA...
TATATATATATATATATATATATATATATATATATATATATATATATATATATATATATATGCGTGTGTGTATGTATGTATAATTTTTATGTAAAAATGAATGGTTATTTCGAATGTTTTTTTTTCTTGATCATCGTGTAGTTTCTTTCCTATAAGTTTAATTTCGAATGTCTTTTTTTTTATCTATAAGTTTAATTTGTATGGATCTGTAGGATTCCTTTACTGTGGTATATATATTGACTTTGAATTCTAATTAGTTGTGTTAAATAGTTTATCCTATAATTAAACCATCTTGTGTATTTTATTTATAGAATCTCTTTTTTTAAGTATAACAAAATTTAAGGTGTTTTTATATTGATTTTAACTTAACAGAAAAACTACATATGTAATTTACTTTCATAATTTTTTACTATAAATTTTTTATGGAAAAATTTATACAATTTTTTTTGTACCGTTCGAATTTAAAACCCAGATATATATGTTTTGGGTACAAAAAAACGACTTATGATCGTTGATTTACTCTTCTTAGGCTTTTGGTCCTTGAACAATGCAACCATTATTTAAAATATTTAATAGTTAATAAGACAAGATCGACAATAAAAAGAAACCCCTCTCATATAATGATGGAGGCAGAATTTCTTCTAACAGGAGATTAACACTTTTTTTTTTTTCAAATAAGACAATAAAATATTTTCATGTTAAAAATTTAAGTGACCATATCTAGGTTCCCATGTCTCAACCCCTACTCTTAGATTTTGAATTAGTAAATTGAGTTTTGATGCATAATTCAACTAAAAAGTCCATGTTTAGTTAAATGCTATATTTTTTATTAAATCCAATCCCACTCAACTCAATTTTTATTGGCTCACGAGTTTTAAACTTTTTTATTAAAATTTATAATTTCAAAATATTTCTATTAAATTTTTTAAGAATTAAATAATTTAGTATTTTAAAAATATATATTTAATAATATAATAATAGAATAAATTGAATAATAGTTATATTGCTATTATTATAACAATAATTTTAATGAAGTTAAATTAAGTATGAGATTGAACGTACCCTCTGTCAATCCGTTGAATCGTGAAATTATCCAAACTAAATAATATCTCTAATTCAAATAACAATTAACTAATTATAACTTAAAAACTCCTCAAATAAAAAAAAATAAAAAAAGAAAGCACAATTACCCTTCTCATAATTATGGCCAAACATTATTTTTTTAGAAAAAAAAAATGAAGTGTAATTAATGGAAAAATTAGTAATATTTTGTCTTATGAAAAAATTGAAGTGTAATTAATGACAATATTTTGTCATAATTACAAAGAGAGCAAAAAGAGTAAAATTTTCCTTCTCAAAGTATACAAAAATGAAAGTCTTATGTCTAGGATGTCAAGAAAGATATTTTGAATAATATCAGTAAGCTGAGGACATGGTATAAATATTAAAATCAAAAAGCTCAAACTTTAGTACCCAATTCTTGGCTGAGAAACTCATCCACCTGAAATCTGAATGTCTCTTTTCAAAATCCTCAGTATGATATTTCAGAGCCCTTAATGGCTGTATTTTTTGAATAGTGAAAGTTCATGTGAGGGAGATATGCCCAAATTCATGTAATGATGAACTATGGAAAGTTTGCAATCTGGTTTTCTGGCATGCTAAAACTTCATGCAAAATTTCTGAACTAATGTTAAGCAAAGGAGCAGAGTGCCTTCTGTCTTAAGCTATATGCTTGTATTTTGTTTGTATATAGTTCTACGTCCTCTTAACAAAAATATCTTGCTCCATTATTTCTATATTTCATGAGTTTAATAAGCCAATCATGGAAAACCCTTTTTACTTATTTCGTTACCATAGCTTGTTTTCCCTTTTGGGTGTAACCTGTGCGAGGATGAAGTTAAAACTCAAAACTGCAATGGAAGCATGTAAGTACCGTTTCATGTTTCTGCTCAAAAGCCAAAAGGGAAAAGGAGAAGGAACTGTACACATGCACATCAAGGCCGCAACTGAAAAGCTTAGAAATGAGAAAAGGAAAAAGTAGTGGATTCATGGAATTGTTAGTTCCAAAAAGAGAAAATGAATACAACAAGAATTGTTGTCATATGTATTTGTCATGCATGTTGCTGTTGATTCACGTGGCTCACAAGTTGGATTATAATTGGTGTTGCAAGTAGGCAGAAGAATTTGTCACTAGCTAGTTCTACACATGAAACAAGTTCCACAGTATAACATAATTAACATACAAGAAAGTGTACCAATGTACTAATTTAGGTTGACTTCTGTGTTAAGGTAAAGGATTAGTGCAAGTTCTTCATTGTTTTGGGATGTAACTAAAGAGACTGGAAATCTTATTCGGAGTTATAATGGATGAATACTACTGGTCATATGTAGAAATTTTGAAGCAAATTGGTATGATGGTGTTCAAGCATTATGTAGAGATTACATATACAAAAGAGAGAAAAAGAAAAGGGTTTAAGATTAAATTTCAGTACTGAGAATTATTTTCAGTTTTGAAGAATCCATTTCAATATCATGTCATAAAAGAGTTTCAAACTTGGTGTTAAGTGGCGAAAGATCTTAGTTTTGGGAGGTTTCATTATTTTTATAGACCAGACGTAAAAGGGGTATGAGATGGTGTAAACTAAAGTGCCTTAACAAAATTGTATTAGAATTTTTGGTATCAATTGGTGTGATAATATCTGACATAAATAAATCATCAATCAAGTTTAAAAAGATGCAAGTAGCTAAGAAAAAAAATGAATTCTGTGATAAAATAATACACATTTGCGGAGAAAATTTAAACTAGGCCGAATTTTGAAATCTTTTACCTTAGATTTAACTGAGAACAAGACAAGGAAAAGTGATCTTGAATCTCTATTCTTCTCCATGACCAGCAATATTTGATGAGTCGTTATTTGACAAAGCAACATGAAAAAACACTTATAAATATCTTGATGTTGGTCGACTTTTCTCGACAAGATGCAGCATCAAAAGGTGGTAAAGATATTATGTTAGCTTTTATGATTTGTCAAGTCTATTTTGGATTGATGTAGAAGGATTAATAAGGCTACTGTGTATACGTGAATCTACTTTATTTAATTTATGTTAATCCACTAACAGGGGGAACACCCCTAAATGCTTAGTTTTGATGAGAAGAATTGTGGTGAACTTTGTGTTGTCTTGTTTATTATTATTAAGTTTTTTTTTATTAAAATGTCTACTAAAGTAGATTGTATATTGATTTGTATTCAGTGAAATTTTTTAAGGATGAGTATAGAAGATAGAAACAAATTTCCTTGATTGAAGTGAGATGAGTTTGGCAGTCATTGGAATAAGGGTGTCTCGGGATAAAAAAATATCCTGAAATATTGAATATTAATTACTTTGTTGGCGTGGAGAAGGAAGTTCGTATAATACAAAATCATTTTATTGAAGTTGCTTTTAATTAAATGTGGTGACTGTGTTACTAGCAGCTCGTGATAGTTCAAATAGAAAGAATGTTTTGTTTTGGTGGAGAGATATTTCCTTAACAGAGAAAAAGTGTTAAGTGTCTCATGATTTTAGTGTCATTCTTAGAAAAGTAGGGCTACACGATCAAATTTTGTTTTGACCAGTTTCGTAGATTCTTTCAAATCTTCTCGTGTCTTTGATGGATTTTAATGGAAAAGTACACGTGTCAATTTAAAATCCACATTAAATAAAAATAAAAAAAATTGAACAATATATAATGAAAAAATTCATAAATTTATTAACTTAAAATTTTAGGTTGGAAATAATATTCCTTATTCGAATATTATAGAAGAAAACAAAGACGCGTAAAATGATCATTTTAATAAGATTCACTTAAACTTGTTAAAGTTAGACTAAACACTTATTAAAAAAATACTTAAAATTAATCATTCATTTCTATATAAATGGATACACCCTCACCATTATAAGTTTAACCCTAGCGGTGCAAGGCATAGGTTACCAACAGAAAACTGGCATGAAGCAGGATTAATTATGTGAAAGGATCTAATTAATCATTGTCGTTTTTAGTTAATTAATTAGTGGTCCATTTAGTGTTATGTGAGCAAAAATCAGATCCTCTTGCATGTTTGTGTGATGATGACCCGTGAACAATATATTCCATGTACCACTTTCTTAGAAATTTGAATTTCAAGTTTCATGAGCAAATATTAATTATTTCTTTCATAACAAGGTAGCAGGAACTATTGAGAACGAGATTTATTATATATGTTCATAACAGTCTCTTCTAGGCATAAATACAAAAATATATGAAATAAAATGTCATCGACAAGCACCTTTTTCATGTATACAATATATAATATAATGTTTCCAAAATAATGTGAATTACGAACACGATTACGTGGTGGATGCATGATGCATGCAAGAAAGTTTGAATTCACGGGCGTTGTTTAGGATCTGATCAATTCATGTGCACTTCGTCCAAACAATATATATATATATATATATATATATATATATATATATATATATATTTTTTTCTGATCTCATTGGAGAGGAAGCTTTCAGAATAAAATAACAGAACCAAAGTTTTATATATAATAATAACAATAAATTTGTTGGCATTATCATAGAAAATTTTTATGCAAGGAAATATATTTTAAAATCAACATTTTTGAGCAAGTATTTATACATATTGACCTAGATTTGAAAGCATTCAGTAATAAATGCTAAAAGGCTAATTCTATAATTATTTATTACATTTCAAAAACCAAATTTTAAGATGTAAAAAAGAGAGGATTTAAAGGGAAAAATATTATGTAAATGAAGTTACTCTAACATTTTGTTATTTTACTACTTACACGATATAAATTTCTTCCGGCACTAAATAAATTTTTAATATACTAATAATATTTTTATTTTAAAATTTGTGTGTTAAACAATTTTTTGTTCTCTTCTGCACATGAATCATGAATTTTTAATATACTAATAATATCTTTAGTATTTTTATTTTAAAATTTATGTATTAAACAATTTTTGTTCTCTTCCACACATGCTGAAACATCTTTATCTTAACAATAAAATTTATGTACATATATTTTTATTTTTCTTAACAATAATAAAATTAATGTTGACAATTACTTCCTGTACCATAAATATGGATAATTCTTTTCTTTATAATATAAATTTTGTTTTCTCAATCAATTGAATGTTATTTTATTTTATTTTTCAATAATTTGTTAAAATGAGATATTTTATTATTAAGATATTTATAACTTTAATTTATTAAAATGAGATATTTATAATTATTAGTTTATTAACACTTTTTTTCTTAGTTACACTTATTGAAAAGTGCATGACTTAATTGGGCTTGGTGTGTCCTTTTGAGATCCATGGCCCATTCTAGAAACCCAATCATATTATAATGTAATATGTTTTTGGGTACAATATTAATAATGTAGTATCGTGTAACTAATATTCCATCCTAATGTTCTTATGAATCAATTTTAAAGTTTTCTTAAAATTAAATGAAAAATAAATTTGTACAGTATCATGATGTGAATCAATTGTAATATTAATTTTTCTTTTAATCATCAACAAAGAATTTCATAAATATAAGTAATAAAATTATCCCACCTATGTACAAAACATAGAGGATAATAAACTCTCAACACCAAAAAAATCTCAACTTGAGACAAAAAAACAATCAGATCTTTACCAAGATCCTCCATCAACCTAATACTAATATTAATGAGAACTACTTTAATTGACTAGTTAGATATGTAAGAATAAAAAGGTTTTTTTAAAAATATAATATCACTCCTAATTGTCTATTGTTTTTTTATAACTTATTGTTGTTATTTCATTTAGATTATTGAGTTTATTTATCATACAAATTACATATATTACATTGTTACTTTTAATTATTATTATGAATCATGATTAGTAAGTACTACGTGTCTTATACATGTATGAGGAAAGTGTATATAAATATAGGATAACTGTGATAAATGATAGGTAATACTGTAGTAAGGTCTAACTCTATTTTGAACCATTTTTAGAGTTTTTAATTAATGAGCCTCAATAACAAATTAAATTTGATTTGATTAGGAGTATGGGTAGTAGTAGTGTGGGAAATATGGATTCAGAGAAACAGGATTGTTTCTAATGAAAGGATAATGTGAGAAATATTAGGTTTTTTATGGTAGAATGAACGGTCTCTAGTTGTAATAGTCATCCATAGAAAAGGGGTTAGGAGAAGCAAATGGTACGGTCTGGGTCAATGAGGGAGGCAAAATTTGTACTATGTTGTTGTGCAAGTAATTAATGCATTTAAAGGTAGATCATGGAAGCATGCTTGGTATCTGAAATATGAAGTGTGGACAGCTGAAAGCTTTTTGAACCTTTGAAAATTGTCAAATTGGAAGGCGCAACACTGGAAATTATACTAAGGATTGTTGAAAATTAAAATTAAAATACATGACATTATGGGAAATATCTAAAGTTGGGTCTTATGGTCATTGTTCGCAAGAAACGCTATGCAAGTACTGTGTTTCTGTATTTTGGTTTTGGCCTTATCTATTTTATTTACGTATTTTCTCTACCTCGTGAGGTTGAGTATAGTGTCAGGAAACTAGTCTTGTTGTTGTAGATAAATATTGAATGTGAAAAGGAGGGTATGGTGACTATTGTATAATGGATTAGAGTTAGGGTAATATGGAATTTCTTTTATTATGTTTGTAATAGGGTTGCGATGATCCTAAAATGTTTTAATTTATTTTATTCATAGTTGTTCTAGTTAGAATGAAATAATGAGTTGTTAATAAAAATTTGTGAAACTTACTTAATTAATTTTACTCTATTTCTATAGAAAAGAATGCTCAATAGTGATAATGAAATGTTTTGAAGATCTCAAGAAATAAAATAAAAGGTGATACAAAATTATTAAAAAATAAGACCTTATCGTAGTATTTTTTTTTTTCACTTTATAATTAGAAAAATGTTTTACATTTTAATATTATTAGATTTTATATAAAATTTTCAAAACGAGAAATATTTAACTTATGAGACAATTATATTTTAATATTTTTATATTTTTATATTACTATTTCATTATGTCTAGAATTAATATTTAGTTTGACAAAATATATATATATATATAATTGATAATGTAACAATTCATATATTTCATAAAAATAATATTTTTTTCTCTTATTTATTAGTGTAGGAAGTTTCAATTAGAATTACATCCATATCCGGTATTATAAATATTATTGAAAGTTTTATGAGAGCTAATTTATTTTTTTATCTAAATGACTAAAGTTACATATTATAAATGCATTGTATTGTTATCTAAACCAATTAATGAATTGACTGTTTGGGACTACATTTTAGTTAATATCAAAGTGTAATTTTTTTATTTAAAATTATAATAGGTTTAAAATCATAATTCAATTATATATAACTTAAATTACTTAATTTTTATAGGAGGAGAATGTTTTTTTTAACAGCAAGAAATAAATTGAATTAAAGAAGGGACACTTCAGAGGTGTCCTAACTCTTATATAAATACATCTTCAATCTACTTTACAGATCCACTCCACATAAAAGCAATTAATCGGTATGTCCTACTAGAATCAAAATACATACTCTGTATTCTACGCATGAAATCTTGTAATGAAAAATAAAGATAACAAATAAAATACATAAGCCAATTGAGAAGTAAGTTCTTTCAGATTTTCTCCTGAAGATTTTCCATCCCTGGCCCAAGAAGAATGGAGAGTTGCACATACAACATACTCTCATTGAGCAATACTCCTACGTAGAACAAGTCCTTGCAAACAATCTTACTTCACACAAACCACTATCTAATTTCTCGTAAACAATCTAGAGGATGCATGCACCAATTCGAAAAGGATCATTGACATCTTAACCCACTAAATTTAGCCCATGATCAATGATCAAGCTCATAATTATGCCAATGGGAAGATCTCTATCTCATCCACCTAACCAGCCTCAAACCAATAATAAATTTACATCAAACCAATAAATTATCATAAATATTTTTTTTAAAGTTGATTTTTCTTTAACAATCTAATATCTCTCTTTGAAGAATCTTCGATGTGTTGTATATATTCTAATTGCCTCACCAAATAAAACATATGGGTTTTTAAGAGACAATTGGAAATATGTGTTTGATATGAATCTTCATCATGAAATATTTTGAATCATAAAAAAGACATATTTATAAGTTGATTTGTTAATTATCATTTTAATGAATTAATTTTTTGAAAATTAGAAAAAGATAAAGAATAACATCTAGAAAAGGATATTACTTTGAGTGAATCTCTTAACTGTTCTATAAAAGAATCTGAACTATAAGTTCAGAAACTATTATTTACACGTATTAACACCTGTCTATTCATCAAATTGATTCTAGTTAGAATTTTATTTAAAAGTATTCTCCACCCAAAGTGTTGTGGATTTGAGAAAGTCCTCAAACTCCATAGAGACTTGAATACACTACTATTTTATCATTTCCCCTCTATCTATTCACCCATCTTCTATAACTTTGTCACTAGATTCTAAAATAAAAATGAATCTTAGAAATTAAACTCCTCAATGTCCCTTATTCCTAACTTCCTTTCATCTTTGGATTTACAAATGCATTCCCACTTCACCCAAGCTAATTTCCTATCACCTGAGTCTTATTCTCACAAGAAATTTCTTTTTTTATTTTTTTTATCTCCTTACATATGTTCTTGAGTGTTTTCGAGTAAGATAAGTAAAACAATGACAATGCTGATACTAATAGCTTGTTCGTGATTAACTTCATTCTATCCTTTCATCTACTTAACTTATTCCTTATTTTTACCATTACCTCTTCCAAATTTTGTTTTTTTAGATTCTTCCAATTGACAAGCTTAAGTATTGAAAGAAATTTACATTTGGCTTGTGGTTTAAAATCCTGATATAATTCTATTATGAAAATAAAGAGATGATAAAAAATGAATAAAGGATACGAGAATAAAAATAATTTATAAATAGGTACAAAACCTCACCTGGTTTTATAAGTTTGAGTTAGACTTAAAGTCCACTTCTAATATAGTATCAAAGTCTATTCTAGAAAGGTTGTTGGCCTATCGGGCCACCCGCTAGCGGATCACCTTTACATATAAGTTTTACGTTTGAGTTAAGAAATCTCGATGTGAGAGAGGTGTGTTGGAGATCCCACATCGACTAGAGATAAGTCTTTCAATAGTTTATAAGTAGATGCAAACATCATCTTACAAGCCGGTTTTATAAAGTTGAGTTAGACTTAAAATTTTTTCGTTTTCATTCTTATAAAAATTGATTTTAAATCCAATGTGAATTCAAAATATTTAAAAATATTTTTATGACAATACTACTTTTAATATTTACTTCGCATAAAATTAGAGTATCATTAATAAATTGGAAGAAATTTCCCATCACTCATTTATTCCCTATGTTTACCGCTTGAAATAATTGATTCTTGATTGTTTGAAATAATTACGTATGATGAGAAGAATTATCGTGAACTGTCTAATTTACAATCATTACTTTTTCTTTATTAAAATGTCTACGAAAGTGGATTTTCGAGTGAAAATTTTTTAAGGATAAGTTTATAAGATAGAAACAAAATCCTCCATTGAAGTTATATGAGTTTGGCAGCCATTGGAAAAAGGGTGTCTCGCGATAAAAAAATCCAGAAATTTTATTGTCATCCTTGAAACTTCTTTAATAAAAAAGAAATCGATACTGATTTTTTTGATAGAAACGTTTATTCGATCGGCTTCTAATAGAAGCATTTAAGGTTGTATTTTGCTTATGGTACAATAAAAAGCTAGTATATGTTTTAGGAGTGAAAAAGAAACTACAATACTTACGTTTCTGCTTATATTGATTGCATGTAACATCAAAGAAACCATAGTCTAATTAATAACGTATTCATGATACTATGCTAATTTACTTTAGAGTATATATGCGGGTGTAACTTGTGCATGTCACATTGTGGAATTTAAGGGCAACACGGCATTAACATTTCACAGTCATAGTCTTAATCACATATTCATGGCAACGACAAATGAGAGAAAACCCATGGTCAAGCTACTATAAACGTACCCTACCTTACAAGTTAGGTCAAGTTTTTAGATCCAAATTTATGGTATACCATTCACCAACACTTTAATACCTCAACAAATAGAATTTGTGTGAATCATAAATGTTATTAATAATAATAATAATAATAATAATAATAATAATAATAATAATATTATTATTATTATTATTATATAATTCGATTTCTTCAAAAAAATTAGTCATTTATTAAATAGAATTTTAATTAGTCTAGATATTTGGAGCTAACTTTTACAAATGTCTGAGATCACTAGGTTTACCAATGAATTTTGTCGCACCCTAAGAATCTTACTTCAAGAATTGATTAAAGAAAGTCACATAATCCACTACGAATTAAGAATATCAGAAATAAAATTACAATTAAGTAAAATTGAAATTATTTAAATTGGACATATTTTCAATAAAAAAATTAATTTAATTTCAAGAAAATAAATATTTTCATATATGTTCCATTCAAATAGCGATGAAATCTTTATTTAGAGAACAAATGTATATACCTATCTTTGTAATACTAAGATATAATTGACCAAAACAATTAATGATCACAATGAACCTTAATGAAGGTCCAATACATAAATAATTATTCAAAATACTCAATTGACCTAGAAAGTTTTCATCCTACGGAATGGAATTAATGTAATATAATATTATATATTTAAATGAATAGACAAATATTAGAATCCTAGAACCCAATAATTTATAGAATATGATATGAAGTGTGTTGAAGACTCAAATAACTCGTGGACATTTACTAATATCACATTAAATAGAACCACCTATTGTTATGAGTAGATTTTGAGAAGGTAAATGATTGTCTTTCAAAACTCTTATAATAGAGCGAAATAACAAGAAAATTAAAATTAGAAGATATTTTAACTTTAGAGAAATCAACTCCATTTAAATAAATATCAAAACTGAATCGTTTTGGTTAATTAGAAAACAGGTTGTAAGACTTTCAGGTATTAAAGATATTGAGAGGTTTAATAAGACTTTCCTTGATAAGTGGAAGTGAAAATGAAGAATGAAAGTAAAAAAGGATTGAAAAGTGATATCATTATTTCAAATTATGGGTCTTAGAAAAGTTTAAACTTTGTAAGCAACAACAATAGTGAATTCAGACGGTGAAGGAACCTAAGAAGCATATGATGGAAAAGTGAGGGAGGATACTAGTTTAATGAGAACCTTAAATGGAAAGTTGGAAAAAGTAACATAATCTATTTTTGGGATGATTGTTAACACTCAAGAAAGCTTTCTCTAGAATTTTTGCAAATTCAACTCAAAAATGCCTTAAAGTAAAAGAGTTTGGGGTTTGAAATGGACAGGTTTGGGTGTAGAAATTCAGTTGGAGAAGGGCATGGTTTCAGTGGGAAAAATCATTAGTTGATTTTCAACCATCAAGAGGTGTGAGTTAAATAAGACAAAAGATGATGAGTGGGTGTGGAAAGGAGAATCGAAAATATGTAAATTATGAAGGGTGCTTATAATAAGAATGTGAACAGAAGTGTTGGAGGTTATGAGGAGGTATTTCAAATGTTATGAAAAATGAAGGGACTACCTTTCTCTCAGATATGTGGCTGGAGAGTTTTTCACAATAAGTTGTCAACTAGAGATAAAGTTCATAGTTTAGGTATTCTTATTGTGAACCTAATGTGTGTTTTGTGTAATTCTTGTACTGAAAGTGTGTGTTATTTGCTTCTCATGTGTAAGACAACATGTATATTATGGGATATGTGTGACAATTGATTTGAGGTGCAATCGGTGCACTAATATCACTAGAGAACACTTTTTAGGATTTCAGTTGGATGGGACTACTAGGAAAGGTAAAAGTTTGTGTAGTACTATATGACTGATTATAATATGGTACATTTGGAAACACATAAATGATATCATTTTAAAAAATAAGAAGTGTAACATTCTAGAGGTTTTTGCCCTTGTATAAGTTAAATCATGGGATGTAGCAAAAGCTAAATATAAAAATGTCAATTTTACATTCTAACTGGTGTATTGATTCGTTAACTTACATGTCATTGATTTCATGAGTGTAATTTGGTATGCTATTAAAAGTGGGCAGGTTGTCCATAGGAGGAAGATTTGTCTAAAAATTTGTATTTTGTTGATGTAGGGAATGAGATAGCATCATGGATGTTTGAGTTGTAAGGATTGTATGCCGTTCATTTCTTATAATTTTGTTAATCCTGATTATTTGTACTGTATTCCTTGTCCTCACATCTTGTTTTAAAATTGTTAGTACAAAAATGATAGTTGTAGGGATAGATATTATTTTGTTTTGAGATAGGATTGACAAAATCATAGGATTTGCTTTTTGGAAGGAAAATCCTTTTGTAATGAGTAGGCTAACGATTTTGGTATAAAATGCTCATATTTTTGCTTTTTGATTTTTTTTATGTAAATAAGTTAAAATAATAACTTATTTGTTACTAAATAAAAGAAAATCATAACTTAATTTCAGTAGAAAATAGTAGAAGTCTTTTGTTCTAATAAAAAGACATTATTTAGATAATCCCTCAATTTAGTTTAACTAATTTTAGTATAAAAAAGGATCACTCTCATCTTCTCGTATCTTAAAAATGACTTTATCTTTATTTCATACATCAAATTAGTTAATTATAAATGTTAATTTATTTTTGAATACACATGGAACATGGAGTCTTCAGAGTATTAAATTTTTTTTTAATCTATGAATACATATCTATATGTATTATTATTATTTTTATTTTATATAATTTATATAAAAATAGATAATTTAATTTTCGTTGTGTTATGAATATTTTGCTTTATTATTAGATATTTAAGACAATATTCTAGCCTAGTTCCGAGTTAAAATATTAAGTTAAGGAGTCCATTAAAAATTATATTATAATTTTACTAATAGTTTAAATAACATAGATTGTGTAGTAAAAATGTGAAGCAGGTTGATAATGCTCTTGTAAAATGTATCTAAAAAATCATCTTACTATACGAAGTTGATGTTGGATTATCAAAAATTCTTTCGAGAAGTCATATATTTGTTTTGCTGAAAAATAATCAACAAAATATCATAAAACATCAAATTATCTTGACTTCACATATATTAAGTTAAAAATAAATTTTTAGTATCATATGGTGTATGAAACATGTATGATATGTGTCAGAAACTTCATTAATGATATAATTATAATAATTTAAAATGTGTATAATTGTCAATTGTGTTCATTGCCATGTTTAAAACAGGAGCAATACTAGTTATATTAAACTATGGTGAGTCAAGAGCGTGGTGCGTCTAATGTCAATTTTTCTTTCTTCTATCTTCTAAGTATGTATTTTATATATATATATATATATATATATATATATATTATTAAAACTATACACCTTATAACATGAGATTACTCTAAATCTGAATAAAAAAGACCAACTTTCAAAGAATTTTAAATAATATAAATTAAATAAGAATTCATATTATTTAAAGTTTTTTGGAAGTTGGTCTTTTTTATATTCAGGTTTAGAGTAATCTCATTTGTAAGGTGCATAGTTTTAGTAAGATACAAGTTATCACAAGATTAAAATTTAATTAAAATTTAATTATGCTTATAGTGTCTGATTTATCTTGATATTAAGGTCAAATTCATTTTTATATAAGAGTTGAAATATTCTTTTAATGTTTCCTTTTAATTAAATTCGTTTTTTATTGATAAATAAAATTATTACTAATTAAAAAATTCACTATACTGTAAAATTTAGAGAAAAGAAACTTTTATTTGACACATTTACACTATCAAATATGATATAACACAGTCTTAACACAATTTTAATAGAAACAGAGACACTGTTTCCTTTAAGAAGTGAGAAAACTTATTCTGTATATAAACTTTTTAGATTGTTATATAAATTAGATCTACTTTACACTTTTTGGATTTGAAATGAAAAAAATAGATCGGCATGTTATATTAGAAAATAATGTGTTCATATTATTATATTTAACTATTTTTTTATAAATGATTTTGAATATATTTTTTATTGATATTTAAATAATTTATAATAATAATACATGTATAATATATTTGTGTTTGGTATCTATGTTATGTGCTTCATAGGATGTAATTAATAATTCTCACCATTGTTAACTATTAACTATGTATTTGGTGTAACTTGCTGTGTTTATTATGTTTATGAGTTTCTTTGAAATAATATGATAATGTGATATATAGTTGAAGTATAACTTAAGGAGGATGCATGGGTTTGTTTATTAGTATATCCTTGTATTTTCTCATATTTTCTTTCTATTACAATCATACTTAATATAAATATATGTTATTTTACAAATAGGAACACCAAATATAAAAACAATTGAAAACTTTATACTATTATATTTTATAATTCAACATATATTTCAAGAGATAAATTTTGTAAATTTTATTTGAATGTATTTTTATATTATTGTAGTTTATATTTTTAAATATATTCCAAAAGATAAATATTGTAAATTTTATTTGAATAAATTTGTAGGAGTAGAAAACGCATTATAATAACATTAAAAAATTTAAATTATAAAACTTGGGAAAAATGGCATTGTCCAAAAAGGTAGGTTTCTGTTGTGGGAAAATAATTATTAAATTCGATCATAACTTTAGTTTGTTGGGTAGGCTAGTCTGGGAGCATCATGTTTCTTATTCCAACTAATATAATTAATGTCACAAAATATGGATGCTCATTAATAACGATATTGTTATATATAGAGTATTTTTAATCATATTATTGATGTCAAAACAATCAACTTATTATGACACTGATTTCTATAGAAATTCATGGGAATGAATTTTTCTTCTTTTCATAATGTTACAACTTATTAAAGAATCTGAATTTAATTCCACTGAAATCCACAATATGTCAAATGTAGTATGATATATAACTGAGAAAACTACATTTTAAGTAGAATGATATAAAATTATTTTATATTGCAAATGAATTATAATTCTTTATATTTATTATCTATGATTGAATAATTATATTAAAAAAAACCTTATCATCCTCCAAACCTACTAAGTTTTTATAATAATTATTTTAAGAGTCACGTTTTAATTAATTAATGATGTACACGTTTATCAAAATTAAACTCAATAAAGATAGTGAGACATTTCAAACACCAGATAGATTTTATTCATATCAATTAATATCATATAGAATTTATCATAATTTTAACCTTAAATTAAATAGTCATAATAATTTTCCACCATATTTTTTATAAAAGAAATTCCAAATAAAGACCCAGTCAAGGGAGAGCCTCTGAATGAAAAAAAAAAAAAAGAAGAAGAAAAACAGTGTTAGGTTCACATTAATTGCTTAGTTTTGTTTTTATTAGAAAAGGATCACTTGATCTTGACAGAGTAAGTGCATTGAATACAGTCATAAGTTCCATATATACTTTCATCTTTTGCCAATTTTTACAATTTATATTTTATTGTATCTTATACATCATTAGTGTATAATCTTTTATATTATGAACTATTTTAAAATAATTATTGTAAAAGCTGTCAATAGTAACAATTTATCATTGAATGATTATTGAAAAAAAAACTTTTTCACTATTATAACTAAATTCTTTAAATTAGTATGATAAGATATAAATGTTTATATTTGAGATTATATTCAACAATATGTATTATATTCTCCTTTTCTAAACTACCCTAAACAATTATTATTCATAAGTAAGGACTATTTTGGAATTCGAATAATGCAATCCAAATTAATGGGACGGTGCATTTTCTTTTAAACCCACCACACATGGCGGATTGACGGTGCCTGCCAACCATCTTTATTTTCTTCTAAGTTACTCATCTCTTCTATATACATTCTCTAGATAGATACAATTTTTTTCTATCATTGTTAAAATTTTTTAAGAAATTTGGAAGAATTATATATGTATACACAATAATAAACAAACTATTTTATAAATAGTATTATATTTTTTTTATTATCGATAACAAATTAATGGAGACAGTTTGTTTAAGGAAATGATGTTAGTTTATGATTAAGTAAGCTAAAAATACTTAGAATAAAAAAATATGAACTATTTATTATAAATATAAAATATAATTTATATGTTTGAAAATATTAATTGCCAAGTTTTATTATAACATATGTTCAAAATACATTATTTTTCTATATATTCTAGTTATATAAATTTTATTTTAGTAGTAAATTTAAAAGAGTAAAAAAAAAAAGTTTCAAAATTTTCAAAACAAATTCTTCTAGTAAGTCTAACGCGAACAGAGTATTCACTTGGCTTTTTTAAACCTTTTGATTGTAGAATTGTTATATTATTTAATCTGTTTCAAATATTTGTATAAGAAACATAGAACATAACCAAAGTTATTGTCAATCCTTTCTATACATTTGAAAACAAGAAATATATTATATAATTGTATAATTAAAAAGTAAAATATAAAAATTTTAAAATAAGAATACTAGTAAATGCTACTTAAATATTTTTTATAAACTTTGATATTGATCTTGTTAAACAAAGATTTTGAAAAAAAAAATTAATTTGAATACTGTAGATGAAAAAAAAATAATTAAAAGTTTATGTACAAGTGATTAAATACAATTTTTTTTATTAAAACCGCTATAGAAGTTAGTACATAATTTGTATCAATTGTATAATTATTAAAAATATTTTTCTACTAAAATTCAAACTGTGTCACCGAATCCTACGAAAGACTATATACTAGTTCATTTATGTTATGAACTCAACAGTAGTTGATACATAATGAGAAGCAACCACTATTCTGTTATGAATGACAGTAACCAGTTTTGAATCATAAGGAATGTGCAGACCTATATATCTATCTCCACGTGCCTCCATCATTGTATTATGAAGCTGATGAAAACCACAGCTTTAGGTTTAATTTTTCTACAAGCCGTTGAAAGACCATATAAAATCATGTGGTATGCAGTGAAAGTAGATGATATGTTGACCATCTTTTATTAAAAAGTATACCAAATATATGAATATTTTGAAGGTTGAAATACTAGTGAAATTCTGAACTGCTTTCTTTTTTTGTTGACAGAATTCAGAAGTTCTTTCAGTTTTTAAAGAGAATTAGGTTTTTATTTGGATTAACTATAGTTTTTTATATTCACCAAAAATAAACTATAGTTTTGTTAAAAAAAAAAAAAAAAAAAAAAAAAAATTATTTTTTTTTAAAAAAAAAAAAAAAAAAAAAACAGTAGGTGTGCTGTGTTTCATTCATAGTAGAAAGAGGGACCAATTAATAAAGAAGCTATTCATCTAAAGGTGCAACAAATTGTTGCGTGATGTGTGAACTTATGGTCCTTGGCTTTTACAATTGATCCAAGATTGTTTCTAACCCATAATTTCTGCTGCAATGACTACACTTATTCTACCTGTCAAAACAAATATGTGTCACTTCCCTCACATGGTAGAAAAGTGACTTAAAAATTGGAAGCTTGAGAAAGAATCTTGAAATTTTTTGGAGAGAAAAAATCTCTTTGCATGTGAATGTAAAGTTGAACAGTTATCCTTAGAGAAGATAGAAACTGTAGAAATAGTTTCATACAAGTGTATAGATTTGTTAACTTTTATTGTAATGATCATCAAACTATAATTATAAGTATACTGGTCTTATCAATTCATCTTTTTTTTCATAAACTAACTTTTTAGGATTTTTTTATCATAGTATTTGTCATGTATATTACTTTTCCTTCGTTCATCGAATGATCTTCTTTCCAACTATCATCAATTAACATCTGAAAATGCTGGGAGTTGGGAAAATATAAAAGTTTGTGATGAAGAAAAGAAGGAAAAGGGATTTACATTTATATTTATCGTACTATTATTACTTTACGCAGGTGTAAGAGGAGATTATACAAGCCACAATCTCCACGTGTATATATTGAAAAAGAAAAAGTACTATTCTATGAAGCAAAATGTGTACCCTATTGTTTCTGTGAGTAAAACTTGCGAGTCCTAACATGTAGAAGCAAAGCCAAAAGAGTTCCAACGAAACACAAGGAACCCCAGATGATAAAAGTGTTTCTGTAGCATTCCATGCCCATGCATTGCCCTTGCTGATCATGTCCATGCCCTTCCTTATGGTAAACAAGTGCAGCTGAATAGCCAAATATGAAGGAGCCAATAGGAATGTTGGCCACCACCACATTATGGTTCACTGAGAAATGCTTTGTGCCAAATAGCTCAGTGGTTGTGGAAACAGCAATGGAAGTGATTGCTCCAGTACACACTCCAATCACTGCAGTGCTAACGTAAAGGGCAAGGTCAGTTTCGTTGAGAAGTAGGAAAAAAGCACCTGATGCTGGAACCATCACTGCCAAGAGAGAAGCAGGTCTTGAAATTCTACACTTTCCCCTGAAAATTACATAAGTCATTAGAAGTCATGTCAAGAATGAAACTAATTTAACCATGTTGAAATGTTCTTGGTAAACATCACAAATGATGAGTTATTTTCAATATTATGCTTTAAACTTTGTTGGAAAGAGTAGTGGTTTTAGTTTTGCAGTTTTGTTCATCTTCAGGATTATCATAGCAGATCAACTAACACGTGTAGCCATTATATGCATTAAATGAGAAGTGTAAATGCAGTTGTTCGGGTTGGTGTTAGATAGAGGAGGTAGGAAGGGTTCATTTACCAGTAGAAGTAGTACATAAGAGATGGCATGAGACGGCCAAAGAACCCGAATGATGATGACAAAGACACCAAAGATGAAGTGTTGGAGCAACCACGAGATTCAGCTATTTGTCCCAAGTTATTAAGATAAACCAAACCAACTGTTGCACCGAAAAAATATACAAAGAAATATAACCAGAAATTTACTCTTCTTAGCATCACCTTCACTCCAACTTCTTCTATAATACCAACCTCTTCTTCAACTTCACCCTCTTTCACCTCATTCTCCACCCTCTGCTCACTATTATTCTCCTCCATAGTAAAATGGTAGACTCTCAAATTTTCTCTATTTTCCTGTATTTCCTTGATCTTCACTGAAAGTGGGACTAGAAGAGGCAACAGAAGGGACACTAGGATACCAGCCATGATACCTAGTGAGGATGCTTTGCTTGTGACAAATTGCATGCTGCTCAACACAGCATATATTCCAGTGAAAATTGTTATGACAAACATCACAGCAAACCCAACACGGTTGTGCTTAGGACTTGTGGCATCAAATTCTCTGACTAGAGGAGCTGCTATTAGGCCAACTATCAGAGGTAAGAGAGAGTTCAGGAAGAGAAATGCTCTAGCCTTCTTGTGAGGAGAAACAGCATCAACAATGTTGGCATAAATTTTTGCACTTAGTCCTTGGTAGCTAGTTGTTATTCCCACAGCAGCTTGGCGATCTGATAGGAAGTTCCTTATGGTGACAACATAGCACACTGTGTTGATCCAACAAATACTATTGCCAGCAAGAAAAGTTAGCAAGAACACATGCCAATAGGACAAAGAGGAAATTTGGTGGGTTATGAAGAGATATTGCACACCATAACCAATCAAGCCAAGAGTTGAACCAATCAAGAGGACAAGCCAAAGGGGGAGGTATATAGAAGCAAGGCCAGAAAACCAGCCAAAAAGCTTGCCTGCATCAGAGGCAAAAGCAAGGTTATTGAGTTGTACTTGAGAAATGGAAAGAAGCTGCTTCAGCTGAGAAGAGTAAGCAGGGAAATTAGTGTTTGTCCCAATTATGGCTTGGAGCCAAATGGTGCCAACAAGGCTTAGCCATTTGAGAGTAGTAGAAGACATGGTAAAGATTAAAGAAGTTTAGAGAGAAAAAAAAAAATCTTGAACTACCCTCCTAAGCTTATGGGATGTGTGAGGGTTTATATGTTGAGAAAAAGTGGAGTAAAAGCTAGAACACTATGGTGTGAAAGCTAAACCCAAGAGTATATAATTCCCCTCAGTGGAGGAATAGTGGTGAAATGGGGTGGTATATCATGCAACATTACCACCCATATCCTTTGAAATAATTTCTAACATAACTAATATAAAAAAAATCAATGTTTTTACATTATCAATACATAGATTCGGACTTGAAAATGTTTTGCGTGTGGGAGAGTAACAGATCCATGATGTTATAATGAAAGCTGATATGGGTAGCTAGGATTTTGAAGTGAAATCTGAACACAACAGAGACTCATTTGGCCTTAAGGACATAAACGGAAACTTGACTATATGAAGTTGCGAAACACGCACGATGACTCAAAGTTATGGCTGTCGGTGAAATGCGCATCACATGCAACAGCCCCACCAATTTGTATCTCAGTTGTGTCCCTTACACATTACATGTAGTTCGGACTTGGACTCTTTTGCCATTAAACATAACTATATTAATGCTACATTTTATGAACAGAACAATATAGCAAAATTCCGAAATTTATGTATAACTATTGAGTTTCGATTTTCCGTACAATTTGAAAATGAGAAAATTTATAGAGGCAGGTACTATTGTGTCTTACGTGGTTGTGACGTGATAGATGATATAAAAAAACAAACCAAAATTTCACTTAATTGTCCTTGCTGGTTGTGATAAGCGTTTCCTGGTGGGTCAATTTTTATTTGTGAGTTCTGAAACTTTGATATAGTCACGTGGCATACTTGATAATCTCCGGTGGCGGCATCGTCGTGGTTCTTCCATGACACAGTTTTCCGGTAGAGCATGGTGTGTTTTTATTTGATTTTTGGGTGGTTTTTATTGAATAATGGTTTCTATTGAATAAAAATGTCCAATCTTTAACAAAAGAAATCACAATTGTGATATTAATAATTATTTTTATAACAAACTATGATTTTATATAATTTGCTATTAAATTTTAATAAAAAATATCATGCTACAAATAAAATTTAAAATATATACCTATAAAATTCAGATTAAATTGAATATCTATAAAATTATAATTCATTATCCGAATTCATTATTCAACCCAATTGTACACGCAAATTTGTTTCAAATTTGTAGTCTTTATGTTGTAATTAAGAATCGGGTTTGGGATCCCAAATCACATGACCCTTCTTCCAAATTTCAATCTATTTTTTAAGAGAATATTATATTATTTTGTCACTATTTAAATTATAACTATCAATAAATAATTTTACAAATTTATTGTACTTAAAGTTGTACATATTAAATTATAATATTTAATTTATTAATTATTTAATCTGTGATAAACTAGTTTTTTATTAACAAAGAAAGATTTGAATAAGAAGAAATATTAATTAACTATCATTCCATTCATATACCAATTAAACTTACAAGCACATAAAAAATAATAGTTATTTGAGGTCATCAACACACCCATCACTCTATCAGGTTCATTGCAAGATAGATCAAGGAGCTCATTGCCAATCATTTATAATCATAAAAGCTAACAACAACAAAGAAATCTTTTATAGTACAAAATAAGACTATTAGATGATAACAAAACAATCCAATCAACTAATAGAAAAACTAACTCATAACTACAAGAGAGACCTAGATGTTGCACATATCACAAAGATTAACAAAATAACCTCATAATTATTATCCAAAGTTAACATATCACGAAGATGACATGTTATAGCTCACTTACCAAATTAGGAGAGGAACCTTACCCCACTCCAAATAAACATATTGAGATCCAAATAGATACATTAGAATGACCAACAAACATGTGACTATTGATTCCTCTTAGCACAACATTTACATGTGTAGTTATATATGTGACTGCAACAATGTAACTTATTACCATTGCATAAGAGTTCCTAATGAAAAACAATAAAGAAGGATTAATTCACATCATTCGTTTATCTTTACTAGCCTCCTAAACCTTAAGAGTACTATCCAAAATGTAATAACTCTACAATCCTATTAGCAACACCCAAACAAGTCACCTTAAGACCAATGAAAACTTAAAGCTAAATCATAACCACATGTGTCATTCTCAAGCCATACATCTTACCACTACATAAAATCAGAACTATAAATAAACATTTGCATCCCTTCCTAAAAACCTTCTATTCCAGAAAAACATTCTAGTTAAAATTGTCACACTAAGTTTATTCCAAAATTCCTAGCTCATAAGTTCAACATGACCCTCCTATACTTATCCATTCATTTTATACAATATGATTATGTCTTTTATTACACAACACAAATTTATTTGCATAATGTTAAGTTTGGTCAATTTATCAATTATAAATAACCTTTTGATTACCCTACCACCTTTTAGGCACATTTCACTACCCTTACCTTTATATAAATTAGATCAAGAACTTAATAATAGAAGAAAAATTATAATTAATAATTTAGAATAAAATTCTTTCTAGTTAACAATTAGTATCATAATTAAGATCACCAATTTGATTTACTATTGAGGATGAAATTATTACAAATAACATTAATTATCCTATGACAAAGGTCAGATATCAAATTACAGTAAAATTGTGATTCTTAGGTTGTTAAGCTCTTAAGTAGAAAATGTTATACTCTAACTATCAATTATGATTTTTAATTTAGTTATAAACACTGGATCCAACAATACATTCCTTATTTCAACCATTATCCCTTAGTAATACATAACCATAGATATGCAACAACAAAATTGGTAATTTAAAATATTTAGTATTCAACCTCATCCTTATCCATGTCAAAAAGCTAATGTTTAATAACATTACACGACCATTAAAACTCTCATTATAGAATACATTATCATTTCTCTTCCAAATAATCCACTTAATTGTGCAAAAGACATGACATTATCCTTTTTATTACTTGTGTTCATACTTTGTGCATATTAAAAAAAATAATCAAAGTGATCTTTATGGAAAACGACTTGTCATGTTTAACCAAACATATTTTTTTTTTTCCATAGCTTATCCACCTTGTTACAAGTGAATAAAATATAAGTTAATTATTCCCCTCCTTAACACATAGAATGTGGAATCACAATACATATGAATATTTCTTTTTAGTATATTGTCTTTTGGTTGAAAGTTTATCTTAATATCTCCATATGAACTAAGCAAACTTAAAAGAAACCTTAAGTTCCCAAACCTCTTATTAGACATCTTAGCTTATGCACCATACCTTGATACCACATTAAACTGTCTATCACACCTATGGTTACTTTCAAAATTTATAGTATCTCCTCTTCCTACATAAACCAAGCTTTCACTTCTAACCATTAGGTTTCCAACTTCTTATATTAGTTCTATATTATGATGTTTTGTAGATATAGTTAAAAATATATTATAACTAAGCTTTCTTTATCCTTTTAAAAATTATTGTTATTCTTATCGTTAATACCATCTAATAGTTTGCCAGATACAATAAGATAAACTAGTAATATCATACACTACTTTTTATATCCTTCCATCAAATAGATGCATTCTTCTTGGAATCTAGCCCATTCTAGAAATTTCTCTATCCTTTACCTTTAGGATTGAGCACCAAATATTCCTATATTAGTATATGGATCATTTCACACTTTTTTAAACAATTATACATCTTTCATCCTTAAACATAATTTTTAGGATAAAAAATTTCCTTCCAATTAACTCAAACAATCTTTCTCTCTTCTTCTCTCCTCATTTATAGGAAATCACTATGTAAAATCTTAATATTTTTCTTTTTCAGAATAGTTGACATTTTTAAGAATGAAATATAAAATAACAGTAGGTAAAATAGGATCAAATTAATAGAACACGTGTGAACCATAAGTTTTTATACTTTTAATAATATTTTCTTCTTAGATTCATCACAAACAATTTCCAAGTCTCTCCTCTTTAAGCATTTTTACCTATAAGATATCAAAATACACAAAAAAAGTGAGGAAAGTATCCTAGAGTTTAGAATGATAACCACTTCAATTAATTTTGTACTTTTATATAAAAAAAAAAATCATGTAAGGTGTCACAAGAGTACTAAAATCCCAACTAGGTTGGCACTTTAAATCCCAACAATTCTCTACATATATGAAAGCTAGACTTTAAAAAAAGTACAAACAAACATTAAGGGTCACACCAAACCCATGTTCAAAAAAGAATCTTTATTTCAATAAAGAATCTATATTTCAATATATCAATCTAGTTTCTAAAATAACCATACAAATACTGTGAGATAAGATCAACTCTAGAGTCGATTTTCATATTTGTTAACTTATTAGCAAATTGAAAATAAGTTGAAAATCTTGACCATGTTCTGCTAGGGGTTGATTGACAAATTAGTAAGTCATGCAAAAAAATTAAATGATTATTTTATCAAATTATTTGAATAATTAAATTTAATTAAAAATATAACACATCTTAATTTAATTTAAACTTTCTTTTAATATTAATTTATATTAATATTAGAGAAATCAAATTTATAAAATAAACTAACAATAATATCAAATATATTTTTATTTTTAAAAAACAAATATTTTGTTTTAAAAAAATACATAATAAGTACTTTATATAATTTTTTTTGTTTATTAAAAAATATAATTGACAACTCTTAATGTGTTATAATATATTTATGGGTAGTGTAACATGAACTCTCATAACAGTGACATAATAATTTCAAAGAATTTGATTAAATAAACTCTAAATTACTTTAATATTATCTTATTAAGAGGATTTATATTTAACTCAATTTTACAAAATTGGTATGTAAAATGTGAATTACACCCTTCTTATATATTATAAGTTAGTCTTATTTCTAATTTATGTGAAATTATTAGTGAAATTGTTAATATGTGAAGTTAAAGTCACTTGCATAATTTTGTTTTAATTTTGTTATGTGAGAAATAAATTCAATTAATTGGACCACAAAGATTGTTATTACATCAAAGCAAGGACCTACTTTGAAATTTATAATCATCTCGTTGTTAATCACATAAACTCAAATACATATCAAATTGATTGAATCATGGACTTTATCCTATATCCGGAAACACAAGTAAAACGATAAATTAGTATCAAACCCAATTGTACTCTTCAAGCCACAAATTTCTCTTCAATTTGATTTGACATAACCAAAAACGACAAATAAACTTTAATCTTTATTTTTCCTCTCATCAGTGTATATTTGTTACGTGTAGTTTTCCATAAACATCCACAGAAGAACGATAAAGCATTTCCAAGTTTGATTGATTTACGATTAATAGTTTCTATTCAAAATTCTAAGATGAATTATCTAATTTCTGAAAAGAAGATGAAAATCGTGTTTGGTTGCACAACAAATTAAGAACACTTGTAATAAATAAAATTATCATCAACATAATGAACTTTTCTCTTAAAATCAAACAAAAAAATTACGATAATAATTTTTAGTCCAGTGAGATAACACAATAGAATACGAATTTGTACTTAAACTCTATAAAATCTATCTAAAGTCTATCCAACATTATTTTTTTGGATACATAATAATTCAATTTGTTCTATAAATTCTATCTATATTCTATTAGACAAAATTTTTTCTGACAAATCTCACGATTTAATTTAGTAAATTTTTTAATAACTGTGTAATAGGTTTTTATATTATTTTATAATATAATTTTGAATTTAAGTCATATGAACAAAACTAATTTGTAAATTTATCTTTTTTTAGAATACTTCTTTTAGATTTTATCTTTTGTCAACATAAAATTAGTAATTTTTCTAATATATCATAAAAGACATACTTTAAGATAATGTGAGACATAATTGTGAAATCCAAACTTGAAATTAATAAATTAAACATTAAATACTAAAGAAATGAAATCACTCGTGAAAAAAATTAGTGAGAAACATTTAAAATTCTTGGGTAAGATACATGTCTATGAATTATGTGACTTTTGAGAATGTTGTTGTTTACTATTCCATATAGTAAAGTGGAATACACAGTTTAGTCCATGAAACTAACGGTTTAGTCTTGGCTTGCAAGTCAAACTAGTCTTTTGAAAGTATTTTTTGATCACTTCAAACTCATTAAAGTAAAAATATAATAAAATAAATTTAAAAGTATTTATATAATTGTCTAACGTGGTTAATTTCAAATATCTAATCATTTCAAGTGAGATTATTTAACCGTTATTTTTAAGGGTGACAAGATGGTTAATTTGACTAATCTATGTATTATTAATTAAATTTTTTTAGTTTTAATCCTAACTTATAATAGGATGATAAAGTGAATAAGTATGATTTATTTTAATTTAACTCATTTTAATTTATTACATCGTTGTTCCAATAAAAATAGAGCGAGACAAGTAGGTTTATTATGGGTAGGATGGACTAATAGTCCAGATCCCCGCCTTTTAGTTTTTTTTTTATAATTTTATTTTTTAATATATATATATATATATATATATATATATATATATATATATATATATAAGATATATACTTAATCATGTTAATATTTTAAAATCGTTAAATAATTAATATCTCTAATTAGAGAAGAGATTATTATTATATTAAATTGTTTTATTAATTGTTAAAATTTAATTTTATAAGCGTTAATTATTTAAATTATAATATTATTACATATATGTATATAAAATAATAAAATTTAATTTTTAATTTAATTTTTAGTTAAAAAACAAATATGCAAGTCAACCACCTATATTCATTTTCTTTGATGGATTAAGCTAGATGAACCGATATGAAAAAGTAATTAAAATTGAGATCATTGTTAGGACAATGAAGAATATTTAGAATAATAAATGGTGAGATTGTAATTTTCTATATAAATAGTGTTGTTATGATAATTTGAGGGTATGACTGTGATTTTGAATCTTTTAGGAAAAAGAAAATACATGTGTCTTAATTGGAAAATCATTCAATAAAGAAAATAAATAGTGTAGCACAAAACATTCTTAACCATATTAATTATATTTAAAATAATAAAAAATATGTTTTTAAACTAAAAAATTTAAAATTATAAAGTTTTTAAAATTAATTAAATAAAATTAGTTTATATTGTTAACTACAATCATTTATACATCAATTAAAAAAATTTATCAATTGATTAACCAATTCAATTCATTCAACTAAACCTATTTTGGTAATTCTATTTATAATATGTTAGATAAAACGTGTGTGTGAAGCATAATGATGGAAAAAAAATAATGAAGCTTAAATTTGTATAACCTTGAATAATCAAAATTATGAACGGTTAGATTTTTAAAAATTTCACTTTTATTTTTACTTTTTGAAGTTTGTGTGATAAATAATGAAATAAAGCTTCTATTCTCATTTGTAATGTAAACTTCTTTTAATAAACAAAAAGAATATTTTTTTTTTCAAACTAAATCAATGGCTCCATTGTTTTGTATCACCCAAATATAAGTTTCATATGGTGTGAACATTTAGAGTATAAGATCTTGGACTTGTTTAGTGTTATAATAACCAAATCACTTGAAGGAAAAGCTTTCCACAATGTGCATTACTAATAATGGTTCCTTTTGTAATGAAGCTAAAATTTTCAACCACACAAAACCACTACATCATGAAACATCACTATGGCTATGTATGCCTTACGTCACCATAAAAAAAGAGAAAAAAAAAAAAAACTAAAACTTCATCCTTCAGTGCCCAAGAAATATCACATAATGTAACTTTTCCTCCATTTTTTTAACATTAACAACTATTTAAATAATTTATTAAGATTATTAAAATTAGTTAATTTAGTTAGTAACATTTTTTTCTAAAACTATTTCTAAAATCAGTAAAATATAATTTTGTTCCTTTTTTAAATATTTTTATTAATATTATTTATTATGTTCTCTCCCATCATTAATATATTTAATGTTTTATTTTTCTTATCAACTATGCATATCAATTATCAGAGTCAGATTTCTATAATATTTTATATTGAAGACAAAATTATACTTCAAAAAAACATTAAACTGTTATTACTATTTGTTTTCCTTTTCAGTTAATTGTTTAAGCTTTCCGTACACAAACCAAAAAAATGAAATATCATAAAGTAGTGTGGAGTTTTTTTATTATACTTTTTTTTCATTTATACTCTATAATAAATACACGCTACATGAAAATGTATAGATTATTAAAAATTAGGTTAAAAGTAAAGTTATTATTGAAAAAAAAAATACAAATAAATAATAACAAAACATTTATTTGTGTTGAGCTAAAAAAAATTGTTACTTACAAGTTATGGAGGGAGTAATGTATTTTACTTACGGTTTATTGAATTATCGTACTAAAAAAGCCACTCATGATGGTTACTTTCCTAAAAAATAATTAACTAAAATAGACATTCTACATTAATTTTTACAAAATGTTAAACTTCAAATTTATTTTTTTTTAAATACCTGGGAGTAATTCTTTTTTATAAGGATTCTTCTTTCACTAGTGAAATCCACTAAATAATTTTTATGGATTTTATTTGTCCATAAAGATTAATGCAGGTAAGAAGTTTACAACAAATCGTTCATTCTACTTAACCAAATTATATAAATAAGAAATTCTTTCACTACACGTTCCCTGAAAAATAAAACATAAAAAAGAAAACACATTCACTGCATTAATTCAATTAAATCCACCATCATATACATCACCACAAACAAGAAAATGATCACTGTTTGTGACAAATTGAAAATAAAAAAAAGAAAAGTAAGCATAAGGGCATGAAAAAGAAAGGTGCTGATATCTTTATCATCCCCTTCTGCCAATAATATCCCTAGTCACATAAATCAAATAATTGATATTTCATCTTGCAAAACTAAAATGTTTCATATGGATACACAACACAACCCTTATCTATTATGAGTCATTTCTGCTGTCAATTGATGCTATCAGCTGTCAACTGAGTCATCTATTGGTACTCCTTATTCCTTGAATTTTATTTAGGCCAGGGAAAAAAGTAAGGGGTTGAGAGGGGCAGAAGGAAGAACAGAAAGAAACAAACATACTTGCATGCTGGTTTGAGTGAGTTTGAAGCTTAATTCATAATTTGATATATATATGAGTCCAAACCAGTAATAAAGAAATTGGTTCACTTGGTGGAATTGTTGTCTTGGCTCAACTTTACTCATATATGATAGTGTTAAGTGAACAAGTATGTGAAACTATATTCATAGACGTCTAAGTTCTAATCAGATTCTTTCTTTAAATCTTTTTTAGTGGCATTTTTAATTACAAAATAGATGTCGTTATGCTCTCACCCTGTGTTAGGACACACGTTTTGCCACCAACAAATAGCATTCTGATATGGAAAACGTAAAAGCTAGAATTATAACATGTTAGGAAACTGTTTGATAATAAAAGGATCAAGAGTAGGATATGTGGATCTATAACTATTAACTTTAACTATTAACTTCTGATAATTACATCTGAAGTTAATGTAGAAAATCATATCTAAAACGTGTGGTAATTGGTGCTAATGTGGACAATAGAGTTGAATGGAGGAATCCAGAAAGAATATGGGCTTTCAATTTCCATTTTCTTCCCCTGATTTTCATTTATTGATTTTGTTGTTGTTTTATCTCTTTTAAACTCGTGCAATGAGGAAATTCATTAAATTTTGTAGGGAAACCCAAACTTTTGAAAAAAAAATGTTATCATGAAAAACGCCTATCAATAATTAAGAGTGTGCTTGCATATCAGTGTCATCCAACTAAACCCACATTCAATACAACCCAATCAACAGCAATCAAACGGATTTGTAGACACACTCTACCAAGGGAATATATATCCCTTTCTTAAATGGTGAAATATGAGGCCATCCCTAAACTATTTGTATCTGTCTGTTTGTCAAACACTTTGGAGTTTGGACACAACCTTGATCACTCGTGACAGTCCTCTTAAACTCTTAAATTCTCCACAGTTCTGATGTAATCACCAAATGCCGTTACCAAAAAGCCTAAAGTAATTCATAACTTTTCACTGTGATCTATAATTGCATGTTCCTTATTTCTACTCTCCTCTGTATTATGCAGCACAGTCAAGACGTTTCAGTGAGTAAACCAGCTTCAGTTATCCTCATTCCGATTGTTTCAAGCATTTTGTAAATATCTGAAGAACATTCATGCTCTCTGTCCCCAGCAACAAAGCGATGAACTCTACCCTGCAGTTCAATCAAACTCCAACCAGCAACTTTGCCGGCAATTCTCTCACTCATTAATTTCCGAATTCTAACTACATCTTCCCACTTTCTCCCTTTTGCATATATTTCAGCTAACTGCACATAATGCCCATCATGCTTCGGATCTAACTCTATCAACTTCTTCCCAATCTTCTCCCCCATCTCCACCAAACCATGAAGCTTACATGCATCAAGCAGTGTTGCCCACATCACAGCATCTGGCGCAATTGTCATTCCCTCAATCAACTTAACTGCCTCATCAACTAAACCGGCACGAGCAAGGAGATCAACCATGCACCCATAGTGCTCCATCTCAGGTGTAATGCCGTGACCATCTACCATCAACTTAAAATAGTGCTTCCCTTCACAAACCAAACCAGCCCTACTACAAGCATTAAGCACACCCACAAATGTCACATTCTCAGGACGAAAACCTGCATCAATGAACTTGTCAAATAGTGCGAGCGCCTCCTTGGCGCAATCATGTGAAGCAAGACCGCAGATCATGACATTCCACGTCCACACATCCTTCTTCACCATCCCATCAAACAAGATTCTCGCCTTTTCAATGCAACCACATTTTGCATACATGTCAACCAAAGCAGTCCGTATATGAACAGTCATTGGAAATCTGATGGCCTCAATGGTGGAATGAATGAATCTCCCACAAGAAAGCAAACCCAGCTGAGCCGAAACCGAAAGCAATGTAACAAATATAGCTTCATTGGGCCTCACCCTCTTCTTCCTCATGTCTCTAAAACACTCCAACCCATCTTCAAAAAGCCCATTTTGAACATACCCCATTATCATGGTACTCCAAGAAACAACATCCCTTTCAGGCATTTCATCAAACATCTTCTCCGCAGTCCGAACATCCCCATTTCTCACTGCACCAGCCAGCATGGAGTTCCACATGACCACGTCTCTGCAAAGGGCATCTTCCTCAAACACCCTTTGGGAAGAATCAGCATCACAACACTCGAAATACAAGTGAATGAGAGCGTTCCGGACAAACACGTGGCAAGCATAACCGAGCTTGATGACGTGTGCATGAACTTGAAGACCCACTTTGTCGTTTACGTTGATTTTGCGGTTCTTGGAGCAGGCGTGGAGCAGGAAGGTGAAGGTGTGCTGGTTAGGGTTGAGAAAACGGCGTCGCATTGCGGAGTAGAGAGAAATAGAGAGAGAGGGCGAAGAGTTGGCTTTGGCGTGACAGCGGATGAGGGAGTTGAAGGCGAAGACGGTGGGGACTGGGATTGAGCTGAAGAGAGAGAGTGAGTATCGGAGAGGGAAGGGAACGATTGAGGAGAGAGAAAGCAGAGAGAGAAGGTGAAGGGTGAAACGGGCATGGCCCGAAACGACGACGTTTGCATGGGTTTGCTTGATTTGCTGCAGCGAAGGTTTTGGCGCTCGATAATGGAAAATTGAAGCTTGAGAATTTGAAAGAAGAGGTTTGGTCTTATTGCTCAACATAAAGAAATTTGTTCTTCTTCTACTGTAACTTCTTCTTTATATATGAAAAATTATAATATACATAAAGTGTAAATGTTATCATACTAAATTTGATAAAAATTCATAAAGTGGTATTAAAAGAATTTATTATAAACTTATTTCAAAATTTTATTAATCATATCATATTGACTGTTATCAAATTTCTTTGATTTTTATACTAGATATTCTCTATGTGATTGAAATATAAATAAAAATGAGATATTTTTCAAAGACTTTCTACTATAAAAACACATTTTTTTTTTTTTAAGAATTTTAATTCCTCTGAAAGTTTTTGTAAAATTTTAAATCTCCAACATCTTTGGACTTTATTTCAACGAACCGTCCAACCCGGTCAGCCTGCAGACCGGGCCGGTTTTGTTTGAAGTGGATTTTTATACATTAAAAAAACGGCGCAAAACGTGTCGTTTTGTTTGTTCAATTCCGTTACCCTAACTGAGACACTGGTAAGGGTTGTTCCTGAAGTTGTGGAGGCTGTAATTAACTTCCTTTGCAATTGTTGTTTGCTATATACCATTAGCTTCTCCATTAATTGTATTCTAAATTTCTCAATTTACTAAACTTCAATTCTTACTAGAATTAATATCTACACCTACATGTTTTTTTTATTCTTTATTTTTCCACCGTGTAATCTTTTTTTTTTCCTTTTCTTTTTTGAGCAGATAATTGTTGCCGACGAGAGTTAAACACCAGGAATTTCACTGCCTGAAAGTTGAATATATGGAGACTGAAGCTGAGTCAAGAGATAGTTCTCTCATTCTGCTCAAACAAGGAGCTGAAGCTGTAAGTTTAATCACACCCTGGATTTGTAGAGTTAATTAACACCTACCCTTGATGTAAAGTTTCTATCTTTTTCTTGTTTTCACTGGTGCACTCACCTTGTATGTCAATAACTCCATTGTATTTTTTGGTAGCAATTGATTTCTAGTTTTCTGCCTTTGAGGGTGTAAAGTTTCAATTTTAGAGGAAATTGGTGAGAATTGGTACCAAGAAGGACACTGATGAATAATATCCCTGAGAATGAAGTTTTTGATAGAGGAAAATAGCCTCACCGAAAACATCCTAAAGGTACTGTCATTACTTACCCATTGAACCAAACATAGCTGGTAGGTTATTCACCAAGAAGGTAATCCAAGAGAAGGGCTAAGAGAAAAACCATTTATAAGCCTTGTCCTACAGTTATATCCTCACTAGTCAGAAAAAGTTCTGTTTTTCTCTTTCTAGTTGTTTGGTTCAGTGGAAAAATAATGAGAGTACCTTTTGAGATGTTGTTGATGAGGCTACTTTGTTCTTCACAGTGTGAGGTGGGATGTTGTTGGTGAGGCCACTATGGAATAATGTTCTTCCTCTAAAAGTTTCAAGCTTAGAGGAAATTCCTAGCATGGTACTCCATATAGTCAATCTCACCTAGTAGGATAAGGTTTTTGTTTGTTTTTGGTGTAGTTATTCTACCCACTGTTTTGGATGATTCTTTTTTATGAAATAGCACTGACTAAATTGTGGCCTTTTCACGTTACTTTTGTAGAGGGTTTTTGAGTCTTCTTTTGTGGGAAGGAAATCCGTTGTCAAGGAACGCTTCTCAAAGAAGTACAGGCATCCAGCTTTGGATTCAAAATTGACCCTCAAGCGCTTAAATGCGGTTAGATTTAGAAAATTTGTGTTATTTGTTTTGCACTGAAGCTCTATAATATTAAGCGGTGTTTCTTGTTGCATTTCTTGAATGCTTTGTCTCACCAATTGTTTTCTTGAGCAGGAGGCTAGGTGCATGACCAAAGCAAGGCGCCTTGGGGTTTGTACTCCTGTGCTGTTTGCTGTGGATCATGTGTTGCATACTTTAACATTTGAATATGTTACTGGCCCTTCTGTCAAAGATGTGTTTCTTGAATTCGGATCACATGGGACTGATAAAGAGTGGCTGGACAATATTGCATCCCAAATTGGTGACGCAATTGGGAAGTTACATGATGGTGGTCTTATTCATGGCGATTTAACAACATCAAACATGCTATTGAAGAGTGATACCAAGCAGTTGGTAAGTTCATTCATGTCTTAGGTCCTGTAATATCCAATTATTCCATTTATGCCATGCAACATGAAAAATATGGTCAATGGTTGTTACAGAAGTCAAGTGTATTTTGCATAGGTTCTTATTGATTTTGGTTTGAGCTTCACTTCAACTCTTCCAGAAGATAAAGCTGTTGATTTGTATGTTCTGGAAAGATCTCTTATCTCAATGCATTCATCATGTGGGAATGTGGTAAGCCAACCTTTCGTTTTCCCTTATCTGTCATGCCTAGAAAATTATGGAGATGAAAACAGTTTTATTTGTCTGATATAAGAATTTGAATTAGAGGAGCACTCCACAGAGTCAGTGCTAAAAGATAGCATATAACATAATTTGGGGTATGTGTTACTAAAAATTCTCTGTTCAAACTAACTCTAGTACACCAAGTTTAAAGCCTTACAATTTACATAATTTTCATAAACATGCTCTTGGGTTAATATTTTAATTCAAACTGTAAATGGAGAGGTCTTCCATGCTTGTGATAAGTTTTTTGCCCAAAAGAATACCAATGGAATAAAAGGCTTTTCCTAATTTCCTGTTTTCAACTGTTCACAATCAGAACTTTATAGTTTGTGCACTAAAGTTGATTTGTGTAATGTTTGTGCTAAAGAAACAAAGTATTGAATAGGATGAACTCCTTATCTCACAAATGAACTTCTCATTGACTAACAATAGCACTTCCTTTTGTGCCAAAGAGGCTGAGATTTACTTCATCACCCTATAGATCCATGTCATCTAACTTCACATTCTAGAGAGGGACCGAAGCCTTTTGCTATAATATGTTTTCTGCTTAGTCTAACAGATGTTATGATTATAAACAAGTAATATTGAATAACAATTTTGAACATTGGATTTTGTCTGGACAGATGGATCAAATTCTTGCTGCATATAGGAAGTCATCAAAACAGTGGTCATCCACATTAAACAAGCTAGCACAAGGTTATACCCTCCCTCTTCTACTTTGTTCCACTTTTAACACTTTTTTCTTCAATACATGCTACTTACTTCCATACATTTTCACAACTTGCAGTGCGACAAAGAGGGCGGAAGAGGACCATGGTTGGATGAATCTTTCTCTAATTTCATTTCCTTATGGAGATATAAAACATGACAACTAAGGATGTTATTAATGTAGTTTATCTTTACATTCTCTCTCTATCTGTATTTTTGTAGTGTGTTTATCTTCTGCAGTTTATAAAAAATGTGATGACTTTTAAACTTGTGGTTGCCATTTGATCTAAATACAATAGCTTTATATTTGTTGCATGTAGAGTCCATTGTTATACTCTTTTAAACAGCATTTTTGAAATACTCCAAACCTATTTTTAGAAGAAAAAAAATCGATTGCCACTATTTTTAGGCTTAAATGTTGACCTAAAACATTTGTAGCTAATAATATTGATTTGTTGAAACTATAAACAGTAGTACCAAGTTCATATGCAAAAACCAAGTTCATAAAGACTAAAGCCAAACAACGTATGATGTTCAATTAGACGCATTGGAATTGTTCTGCCTCAGTCACAAAAGTAAATAACAGTCAGAGATGAAAAGGTGACGATGCAAATCTCAATTTGGTCTCACTGATAAATCTTGAATGAACTTTGTTAAATATTTTTAATAATTAAAAATAAGTTGTATATGATTTTTGAATTTAATTAAAAAGTTTATTGACAATGGATTTTTTTTTTCTTTTTTTGCATGATTTGACCATGATGATCTTGTATAAGAAACTAACCTAAAATCTTAAAATATTTACATTGTCACACTGCTCACTTATCACACACATAGATTCAAATCCACATTGAACTACTCTCTGGGTATTTTCAAAATTTGGTGTCAATAAACATCAGATTTAAATAAGATTGACAGTGATAGGCACTTCCACATTACCTCATAATCTCCGCTTCCAACCACCACTGTCAATCTAGTACTTTCTAAAACTCCTCATTACAATATATAATCATGAAAAAGCATAATGCTACAAAAAAAAATTTTGAGGATATGTCCTAGGCACATTATGTTTTAATATGGTTTGGCTTGGTTGATTCATAGCTCAATTTTTCTTAAATATATGATCAATGCTTCATTTTCTGCTGTATGAAAAATTATTTATTGAAAGGGTTAAATTGCTTAAATATTTCTGATTACCCTTTTTCACATATTTGTTGCAAACCATGTAATGAAAATATGGGATGAGTTAAACTAAATCATACAATGATATTATTAGACTCTCTAATGCAATTTTTATAGGAAGAGAATCTCTAATTCTTTTATATAATTTTTACAAAGATAAAATTGTAAATCTTTTCATAATAAAACTCCACATATCTTCCATACATTCAATGAGTGTATTGAATTGTGCTGAATATATTTAAACCAACTTCTTATCATTTGTATAGTAATTCTCCATTGAGGACAACTACTACAATTTACACGTGCACATACATGGCTGTATTCCACGAAGCACATGGTATGTGTCTTGCTTGCATTAGAAAAAGTTTTCTGTTATTATGACTTCATATAGTGCATAGATGTTCTTGTACACTACATAATGCTATGTCAAGAAAATCCTTTGAAATTATGATCAATTCAAGAGTGAAGGTACAAATTTTGGTGTGATTTCTGGGTGTGAAACCTGCACCAAGAACTTTACATAGTGCGATCCAGGAAATTATCTGCTCTCGTATTCACCTGTCCCTGATCTCCACTCACAACTGCGTGCCTTTGGAGTTGTACAAGACTGGAAAATATATATTATCCAGCCACTGGTGCAGTGCTCAAGGGTCCCCAGCACAATTGACTCTTTATTTCTGAAACTTTTCCAAGTGTCTCCTCTTAACAAAAAAGGAAGATGATGATAATGATAAGACCACATCCTTTCATGGCTGTGAAAATTGGATTCATTTGAGTAATCATTCCACTTGCATAAAATGATACTTTAAATTATCTAATGCATGAACCGGTGCAGAATTGTTCCAATTTAATCAATAGTTTGGAATTCATGTTTGAATACTGATTATACAGTTCTATGAAATACTCTTTAAAGGGTTCTGTAATTTATAATGATTTTATCGATCTAAACAAAATTGTCTCAAATTGAAGATAGCAATGGTCTTTGTCAAAATTATACTTTGCATGGCCAACCATGCAACTCTTGTTTTATTTTAGAGTAAATATATAATCTGGTTAGGAATCAAATTGGATATTTACTTTATTTATTTTACTGTAAAGTTTCAAATAATCATTAGTTTTTTTAGCCAACAAGATTCTTACAAATTTCTGTATGTTAGAGGAGCACCAAAGTTGGTAGGATAATTGTTAGCTTCATTTTCAAATCTCATTTCCCTCTTAATCAAGGTGTCACCTTCCTATTTCATGTGTGTCAGTGTCAAATTCTTCAACCAAACCCACTTCTAGAGATGCGAGTGTAATGATTCCCATCTCACAGTGGATGGATAAAACCAAAGGAGAGTTACACAATCAATTCTGCCTATATATACATATTGATACATGTTCATATCCTCACATTTCTGTTGTTTACACCTTAAATTCCATGGAAAACCTGAAGACACACCTTGTCCTTGATATGAAGGATGTTGTGATAGTTAAACCCTCCAAGCCCACACCATGTGAACTTCTTTCTCTTTCCACCATTGACAGTGATCCTGTTCTCAACATTCTGTGTCATACCATTTATGTTTATAAAGCAAATCTTGATTCCCCAAATGGCCAACTAGATCCTGCTCATCTGATAAAAGAAGCCCTCTCAAAGGTTTTGGTTTACTATTATCCTCTTGCTGGGAAGATAGTAACATTTGATGATGGAAAACTTGGAATCAACTGCAATGCTGACGGAGTTCCGTTCTTGGAGGCAACTGCTAACTGTGAACTCTCTTCTCTTCACTATCTAGAAGGGATTGATGTTCCAACTGCACAGAAATTGGTCATTAATAATGATAACCCTTCTCAAGTTGAAAGCCGCGTCTTGGCTTTCAAGGTGACCAAGTTTCTCTGTGGGGGTTTCACTATTGGAATGGGGTTGTCACACAGTGTTTGTGACGGGTTTGGTGCATCTGTGGTGTTAACAGATTGGAGGCAGCTGAGTTTGTTGGAAGAAGTGGACTTTGGATGGAAGGCTTCAGTGAATATAATACCAGTTCCATGGAACATGTTAGGGTATGTGGACTTGTGCCTTTTCCTGCCTCCTAGTAACTTGGATCCTTCAATGAAAGGAGGAGTTAGGGTCTTTGTTTCCCTCCCCAAAGCTTCCATGCCCAAGTTTAGGGAGGAGATGGAGGCACTAAAGGTTACTAGAGCTGATGAGAATAGCACCTACCAATGAGAAAAAATGTTAGATGGAATGCCAAATTGGTTTTGTAAAATATTGCTTTTCTTTTCATCTTCCAATTCCAAGACTTACGTTCTTGTATTGTGCTAAATTTAGTATATTTTCTCAAGTAAAATGAACCGTCCTTCATGCAAACTGTTATGTATTTTAATCCTTAAATAGTACATTCTTAGATTCCACGTCTAGAAATTACCTTTCTAGATTTTTTTTTTTTTCAATTACATTATGTATAAATTTCTTAAAATTACAAAAACAAGAAACAATATTTCTTTTCTTTAAAATGATAAATAATGTTTTATGCTTGCTTATTCTTATTACAGAAGACATGACACAATTTCATTTATAAAATAATTCATCTTGCTCCATCCATATTCCTATACTTGTTTAACGGTGTATGTTTAGCTGGGAGAGAAAAATGCAAAATACGTTGGATACGTGTGCTTCTTAGTTTGTAAATAATGTTTAAGATAGCAAAAGTCAAGAAAATTATTACTGATTCTGAAACTATAAGATGCAAGTGGTTAATATACATAATAGTACATTGCCTTTGAGAATGATTTTTAATGCTAATTAAAAGGATTGATGTGGATCACGCAAATAGAAATCCATCTGTATCCTACGGTGAAGCAAATAGGAAACATCAATATTATTAAAAATAACAATCAGAACACATCTCATCGGTGAAAAATAATGCATCTGTTGTCTGTCATCGCATGAAAGGAACCAAACCCCTAATCTCTGTTCCATTTCCGTTGGACAGGAAGTAAATTTTCTTCCAATTTTCTTCTGAAAATGCTTCACGACGAATTAGCCTTTGCCTGTAAAAATGATAACACAACTTCAACAAACTGAAACAAATTGTCGAGCTAAGGAAGTTGTTTGCACTAGTAACAACCAAAACATGGTAAAGGCTAGATATATATACCAGGCAGGTTATTGCTCTAACAATAACCAACAAATGATAGATCCAAGAGATGGTTGACAATAATAGTTCCACTACAGGACTATAATGATTGTAAATATAAAGGACAATAAGAGTCACTTGCTGAAGCACCAGTTAAAAGTTTAGCATTTATCTCTTTATTTTGACGAAATTATTGATGTACCTTAGATATGGGAAATTGTCTAAACAATGACACATTTCACATAGAAAAACTCAACATTGTCTAAACAATGATACATTTCACACAGAAAAACTCAACAAAGTTGAGTGAAGGGAAAATTTATCATAAAACAAACGATTGTTATTTGTTTTATTAATAGATGATTTGCTACGACTGTGTAAGCATACCTTAAATAATAATGGCACACAGTCTCCGCCTCGTCCAAACTGTATCGAGGAAACATAACACGAGCATCTACTGGAACATCTGGTAACTCTTGACGAAGTTTTCCTACCGCTGTTGAATGAGAAAAGGCACCTACCATCATATCATCATGCATCATTGATCTAAAAGCCTTCACCTGCAATAGTAAGAAGGAGGTATCTGAACATTGGCCCAAAAGCCTAATTGTCGACAAGAGAAAATTAAGGAAGACAAATACAGATGCCAGAAATTAAAGATCTCTTTCCCATCCTATACAAAAGCATGACCAACATTTTCAAAGAAGTATGCTTAAAGAAACCCAATAAAAATGCATGAAAATAGCACATTTCTAGAAGCAGAGCTATAATCCATAATGCAATATATTGTCAACTATGTTTTAAAGTAAAACAAAGCAATGTACCAACCATTGTAAGTTCTCTAGCATGTATTGGCCGGCAAGACCGGATAGTGACTGGCTCCTCATATTCACTGAATGTAAACCAGTTATTATACTGGAGACAGGCAACCACAGAAAAGAAAATAGACAATCAAAATATAAGATAACCCAATTTTGAAAACAAGTAATTTCAAAGAATGAGTATCATTTAGCACCAAGGAGTATGTTTCTCACTTGATCTACTGCAATAAGAACAGGCCTGTCTTTAACAAGTGATAACTCTTTCCTCAAACGAACTACCACTCCAACAGCTGCATGTGTCTGCTCAATACCAGTCCTCACCAGTTCGTATAAAGTTGTACCTTCAGGAATTGCCAAGGAATCAGCATCTTTCAACCATCCAACACCAGCACCCTCACCTAATACGATTGGATCAAATATTTGGCATGGAAGTTGCTTTAGGTAGGACTCATTGTACTTCATAAAATCCTGGAAATAAATGAGCCATACATAACATTCAAAATAACTCAGCGTAATGAATCTAGGAAGCCAACAACAAAACAGTATGGTTTATATATATCAATATGTAGAATAAAAGCAGGCAACCAAATCAAATAAAACAAATAAGGACAAATATTTTCCTTGTTCCTCAGAATTTCAGATTCAAAATTTATTTTGTTAAACATCCATCTGTCTTGATACCCTATATGCATAGAGGTTGAGAGCTATACTAAGCCAGCTCATAACAATTTACATAACAAGTGCCCCAAAAGTGAAAATGGGTAGCCATGCACAACATTATTATTACAGGATGATGTGGATATTCCCCTCTAGCCTGCATGTTCACGGATACAATATTATAAAAAAGATAAATGCAACACCATAGGGTAAGTTAAAACAGCTACACTCTCAAAAGGATTCAGGAAAAGAAAGACACAGCGAGAATGCAGTTTAAAAATTAACAAAAATGACAGAAAGGCATACTCATTCTTTCTTTATCCACTAAAATTTGCTACATATAGATAGAGAGAAATGTGATGTTAGTCCCTATAGTTAAGTTCAAACTTAATTTTGGTCCATGTAATTTCCAATCGAAGAATTTAATCCTCCAACTTTCAAAATATGTGAATTTAGTCCTTTTTTCATGTTTTAATTTAACATTGAGTAGTGGTTCTTTACCCCTACAAAGCTGGAAAGGGGACTAAATTCAAATGCTTTTTACAGCTGAAAGACTAAATTCATCAATTTGATAGTTTGGGTACCAAAAACACATTTTCACATATAAAAATATATCCAAGAATTTGCAACATAATACTTATAGTTATAGGTAAACTTCCAGGTGAAGTATGTGAATACAAATAGTTATATAGATTCCCAATCGACCCAGGAATAGGAAACCACTTAATCCATACTAACACAGACATTTCACGACCATACCATCCTTGGCAACTATACAGTTGTTAATAAACTGACTTATTGCTGTCATCAAGAAACACCTTGTTTCATAATTTTCCCCTCCAACATTCTAAAGAATGGCCAGGTCACCAAAAAATGGCTTTAGCACATCTTACCCTGCTTTAAAAGAGCAAACATAAAATATGGCTAAACTTAAAATAGTTAAAATTCAGTCTTGCCTTGAGGACATTCTCAGCCTGGACAGGTGTGTCCCATAAACCAGTTTGTGGGTGCTTGTAGAAAAATCCCCCATGAGTCCATTCCTTGGCTTTAGGAACATATAAAACCAGCCAACCTTCTTCACGAGCCCACTGAACAAGCATTGCAAGCGCAATGCTCTTCCCACAGCTAACAGGACCATCTAACACCACTTGCTTCCTAACTTTAACTCCTGTAAAAATGTTTAATTTTCAGGCAATAAAAAATATTACACTCGACTTTTAAGGTAATAATTATAAATAATAATAAACTTACCATACATGATAATGAGTCTGTTTAGATAATATTATTTAGGAAAAATTATATAAAAGTTTTATTGTGAAAAGCTCCTTTAAGGTAAGTTAATATAGTGTTTAGAAGATACATACTCAAGTGCTTATTCAAAATGATAAGAGGTGTTTGAATGAATTATAAAAGTGCTCTTATCTGATTAAGTAAAATGGATACATAAAAATTAAATGATTTCAATGATTAAATATTATTAAAAACAATAAAAGAATATTTGGTGCTCTTTCATTACTGAAATTGTTTTTACTTAAACTATTTAACATTTTATTTGAAATTATTTTATTTATATTATTCTTGAATGAGATGAACGTTGAGTGTCCATATGATATTGGATTTTATTATAATAAAGACTAAAGCATCATTGATTGGACAATAGAATAATAAAGACTAGAAGCATCATTTATTGGATTACAGGAGACTGGTTTTGCTAGCAGGATAGGACACCAAAAGGGGGGCATAATTTTTTTCCAGCAACCTAGCACAAGGATGCTATCAGGCTAGCATCACAGACAGCTCTAGATTCCAAATAAGTTAATCCTAGCATAATAGACAATGAGTGTGTTGATACAATTTTGAGAAAATGATAGAACTTAATGAAGTTAAATTGCAAGCAAAGTCACGCTTAGACAGAGAGGTTATCTCATTGAGATATTTTAAGTCATTTGTGTAATGCTGTATTCTTATATAGAGGGACATAGATTTAAAGCATTATTAAAAGGTGCAGAGGAGAATTTCAAAGGCGATTCAATGAAACTTGTAAGTCAATATAGATGGAGAAGGAGATGGCAGACAAGTCTCAAACTACTTACAAGGGAAGAGTCAGTGCAGGAGGATGCACCTGACATTTTTCACGAGAGAAATCCTCTAGAAACTCTGGAGGTTTTCTTAATTTAAAGAAGGGTTTACGTCAGATTTATAATTAGGGTCTATTTGGATGAATTTCTCCGTAACCTCTAGGAGAGGAAAATAAAAAAGAAGAATAAAATAGATTTCTCCATAGGCTAAAATTAGCTTATGCGCAAGTTAATGTATAGAAACTTTCTCATATTAGCTTCTCTGAAATCAAGCTATGCATAGGCTAGTTTAAGCTCATGAAGAAACTTATTTCATCTTTTTTTTAGTTTCCTTTTACTACAAGTGCTTAGGGATTTGTGGGATTTCTAAGGATTGCATTGAGGAAAATCTACCAAAAATAGGCAGCTACATAGACTCCTTTCCTGCTGCTAAGGGAGAGTAAGTAAAGTTAACCCGAACATAAACTTACTATCTACTCATATATAGATTAGCATAAGAAAATTCTGTTTTCCTCAATTAAAATCTACACCCACATATTAATTGCTGGTTCGTAACCCTTAGATGTATTCATAATAGCATGTGTCTGACACTTGTGACATTGTTTCACAATAATAATCATGGTTTTTATATATGACTTATATAGGCCAAAATTATGATGACTCTGCTCTCATTCTTAGACACTCCTTTTTGTTTTTCTTAATGTTCAAGCTTTAGTCTCACATTTTTCTTAGAAAGTGGATTTAGTCTAACTCAGTCTCACAAACCTAGTTTATAAGATGAAATTTGCACTCACTTATATACTATAATTTAATCGAATCTTTAGTCCATGTGGAATATTCAACACACTCTCTCATACTGAGGACTAAACATCTCAAGCGTTGAACTAGATATTAGTAGGTGGTCTGAAAGTTGTCTAATAGTGGTGACACGATAGGCCAGCAGACCTTTTAGGATAGACTTTGATACCATATTAGAAACTAGACTTTAAGTCTAACTCAACCTCATAAAACAGGTTCATAAGATGAGATTTACATTCACTTATCTACTATATTCTAACCATATATCTAGTTGATATAAGCCATCCAACAATTTTAGCATGGACCAATGCTGAAAGTTTTTTTACACCTTGCATATAGTTCCATGATGTTATTGAATTGAGGGATGAGTACGGGTTAATCTGTGAAGTTCTTGCCATGTTAGGTCCATCTGGAAGTGGCAAAACATCTTCACTAGCAGCATTGAGAGGCCAGCTTGTAGAGAAACTCAAGAATAATTTACAATGCCAAAACCTTATTAAATAAAATTAAGAATAACACTGGCTTTGTTACACTTACACAAGATGTTGCTCTCTATCCCTATTTGACTATGACTGAAACTCTAGTGTTCACTACCCTTGTCAAATTGGCAAGCAGATTCACCAAAATAGAGAAAACTGAGCAAGCAGAGAGAGAGAGGCTTTGGCCAAACTTTCAGCTAACAGGATACGAGACCAAAAGGCTGGAAAGGAAGCAAGCCTCAGGAACAATTTCAATCAGGTTCACACACACAATTATTGCAAGTTATGAAAGCAAAAAGAACAAACAACTCAAGAGCAGTAGCACATATTAATGTTGCTGTAAATTCTGTTGCTTCAAGTTCAACTCGGTATTGAGTTTTGCTGGTGCAGTGAATGACTCTGGACTACCAAAGTTTATCTTCCTAAGCTTACTAGATAATGAAAATTGAAACACAAGCATTTGAGCCTAATAAATGCACTAAAAAATAATCAAGCAGAAGCAAACACCTGGGGCTATAAAAATAACACAAAGACCGCACCTTTAGCATTAGAGGACCACTTTGGTGGATCCACCACGCGCCTGAAGTTATCACGAAGGTCCAAGAAGCTCTGGCGAACAAGCAAAGCCGTCCGCATTGAGTCCTGAAACTCGTTCACCATACCTACTGGCAATCCCTCGGGCAAAACCTCGTTCAGGGCATCCTTCCTGAAAAACCAAACCGACTCAGGATCGCAGAATCCAGAAAGAAAAAACGTCAAACTCAACGACGCACCCAAAGTGTTCGACAAAATGCCACAACGAAAAACGAGGTTAGAGGAAAACAGTACGTGAGTTTGAAGTAGGTGCGGACGTCGTTCCGGGAGAGGTGGGCGAGGGAAGGTGCTGAGGTGAAGAGAGGACGGCCATTGGGTCCCACATCAAGTGAAGGGTTTTTGTCATCGGCGGCGAGCTGCCGGATACGTTCTTGTTCGTCGTAGAGTGCGGCGGCGGCTGCGGCGGCGGTGGGACTTTTGGGATCGGGTTTGAAGGGTGTTGTGGGCTTTGGGGGCCTAGAACTGTGGCTGAGAGATGAGAAAGGCGCGAGCTTGTGATGCCATGAATGATGGGTCGCTGCAGCTCTCCCAAGGGACCGTAACATTTCCTTTGCTCTTTTGTTTTCTGTAAGTTATTCAAAGAAGAGTGCAGAGATGTGAGGTTTTTCTTTTGGGTTTTGGGAAACAGATGAACTGACATAGGAAGGAGAACGAATGGTTTTTGGGGGTACTATGGTACTTTTGCCATTTTCCTTTTCTCCTTCATTCATGGGCCAGAGAAGTTGTTTCATGCGGCAATTGCTTCCAGCACCCCACATTTACTTTCTGCATCCATCATAATATCAGAATATGTGAATGTTAATTCCGAAAAATATTTTCCTTAAAGAAAAAAAGTGACTTACAGAAAATATTTTTCTTAATTTTTTGGAACATAAAATGTGGCTTATGAAAAACATTTTTTATAAGTCACTTTTCATCTTCAGAAAAATGTTTTCTGAAATTATAATATTTTAGAAAATATTTTTTATAAGCAATTTTTCCCTTTACAAAAAATATTTTATAATACATAAATTTTTTACGAAAAATATTTTCTATAAGATATTTCACCCATCTTGCGATCCATTACGGATTTTATTTTACCGATAACGTCCATGCCACCAGCAACCAATTATTAATTTCTGATGGGGTGCAGGAAGCAAATGAGGGGTGCACGAAGTAATTTCCGTTTGATTTCATGCATGTGTGTGGTAACGTGGGCTTGTGTTAGGATGATTCAGGTTTTCAACCTGTGCTATTTGTAGTCTTCCTTTTTATTTTCAAAAAGACAGTAATTTTAAAAAAAAAAAAAGCAAATTACGAAAATCACAAAAGGGAGTATTAATAATAATTGTTAAATTCTTTTTAAGAAAAAAGAGCTAGTTTCTCTAAGGTAACATGGTAATAAAGAAAGCTAATATGCAATTTTTTAGGGGGTAGTTGTTATCGTTTTCTGATTTAAATTAGAGTTTGATCTCAGCAATTTCTGTATCAGAAGATCACCTAAAAGATTAATATAGTTTTAAAAACAAACTCTAATACTTATTAAGAAAACATCTTAATACAAATGATGAACGGAGTGCATATTTATAACTGTGAAACCTTGGCATTTTTATACATCATATTCTTGTTGAAAAAATTTGTTATACTTCACCTTAAACTTTGTTTTAAAACAAAAACTATCTTCAAGTGAAAAACTTTGTAAGACCTCATGGGAGTTGGAAAGAGACAAATCAGAGATCCGAATTGCCACAAAAATAGTGCCTCGTACAATCCAAACACCAAACATGTTAACTGTCATCACTTCTCTCTCTTCTAACTCCCTAAACTTTTACTAGATCCACCTTTCACTCCCACTCTGATTTTTGGCGTTGGCGACCCCATTTTGTGTCTCAAACTCACACCAAGGTATCCTAATGATGCATGATATTATTCACACAATCCACTCCTTTTGGTTGTGAATTTGAGTTAAACAAAATATCTGTAATTCCAAAATGTGAAAATCATTGCAAGAGAAACTCAAATGAGTTTATTCATCAAAAAAAATCAAATCTATTGGAAAATGAAATTTCAAAAGTTTTGTCATTGCCAACCATTTACTCTTTGGTTTTGTAATTTTCTTTTTTCTGTGAAACTTGTGAATGATTGTTGAGGAGACTCATTTTGTCACTTACTGATTAGTGTTGTAACTTGTAAGGACCTACAATGGTGGGACTAACATTACTGTTAGATCTATGGAAGAAAAACCAAAGCTTTAACACGGCACGGACCTTTCAATCTTCTTCCTTTTTTTCTTCATCTGCTACTGTTGCCTCTTTTGCTGCGGCCTCATCTTTTTCCTCAAATGACTTTTTTGGGTATGATCTTTCACTACTTTCTCTCTACACAATTTCATCTAGTTTAATATCAACATTTTATTTAATGCATATTATGATTTTGCAGTTTATTATATTTTGAGGATGCATCAATGAATATTGTTCTACAAGGTCTATAAAATATGAATTATTGACTAAAGTATCAAGAAATCAGAAAAAAAAAAGACTGTTGATATAGTTTTTGAGGCTCACCTCACACATGTTTTATATCTTTGGTTAACATTGAGCTTATATTGACATTATAGCTACAAAACTTCAGTTTCAGGCCACCAGTTGCTCATTGTGATGCTGGAGCGATAATTTCTGAAGATCTCATTCCTAGTATAGGAAATGTACATGGCAAATATTTCTACCATGATTCTCTAAAATATAATACCAAGCACTACAACATTCAGCCTAAACCTCTGCTCTCTGCTTTGGAATGGAAATCATTCACAATTATTACATTGAGATCATTTCTAATGTTTTACTTACCTCTTATGGAGCCTCATGCAAAGATGGAACAAGATGCTGTTGAGTTTCTACAGGACAAAGGCAATTTGAGTGTTCCATTCAAAAAGTCATTATTGCAAATCATCCGTGAGGTGAGCCTAATTGTTAAAACTGGATCTGTGTGTTGGGTGCTTCTGGAAGCGAAGAAGAAGAAAGGAAATTGGAGAGATTGCGAAGAGAGAGAGGAAACTTAGGAAACGGAAGTCTCTATTGAGAGTTTTACAATGTGTATATATATGTGAAAATTGTGCCTTTTAGACAAAAACAGAGGGTCATAATAACACTAATCTTATGTCTTCTCCTTATTGATTCAAACTTCAATAAGAGTCATGCCATGCAATGTTCACTATATTGGTGATGAGATGCCATATGTAACACTTATGTGCATGTCTGGTGTGTGTTTCTTTTTCTAAATCTTCAATACTAAGGTGGCAAAAACACCTAAGAAGCTAGTTTAATTCATTCAATTTGAATCAATCAGATATAAAACCAATTTGTTTAAAGTGCAAGTAATAGAAAATATATTATGAAGAAGTGGACTTTAAGTCGAATTTAACCTTACAAAATCGGCTTATAAGGCAAGATTTATGTTAGAGATCCCACGTCAACTAGAGATGAGGTCTGCTATCAGAGCCTATCCTAACAAGGTTGTTGGGTCTATCAGGCTACCCGCTATCGGACCGTTATCAGAGTATCCTTACATATAAGTTTCACGCTCAAGTTGAGAAGTCTCGATATAAAGATGAGGCATTTTCGATAATTTATAAGTGGGTGCGAACCTCACCTTATAAGTTAGTTTTGTAAGATTGAGTTAGGCTTAAAGTCCACTTCTGATATATATGTTCCATAATTTCTACTTTAGTTGCAGTCTTGTGTGATTCTTTTTTCTACATTTATTTAACCATGTTTGACAAATAGGTTGATTTGTTTTGAGTTTATCACAGGTCGTTGTGGTGACAACTAGACGCATTTTAGAAAGAGTAACTGTACATTATGTTCCAAGGAGAATGGCATGGAAACTACTTAAAGGTGCATTATTTTTGCTTCTTCAAAATCTGTGATAAAGAGAATAAACATAGTGAAAGCACATATTGTGATTGTCTGATACTATTTTTTCTTAAAATCTTATGCATATTAAATCATGTGATCTCTTGAACAGATGTTCCTCAATCAGCTGCTCGCAAGGCTGGAAGGAAAATGCCTACTTTTGTTTACATTTGCTCCGTGAGCAAAACAACTTTCAGAGGTCAAAGCAACTGATAAATTTTATGTTCATCATAAGGTTGAATTGAGTTGGTGATTTAAGCTATATTTGTGTATAGGGTACATGCTTGGAGTTTCAGCATCATGGCTTGTCCAAGTAGGCATTGGATTATTCCAATTCTTTAAGTCGAAGTCAAAGAATGAAACTTTAAGCAATGATGTGAGAATCAGACTTCTTAGACAGAAGGTTTTCCTAGCCACAGTTAGGTGCAATGCATCTCTAATTTTTGCCTCAATTGGGGCAGGGATTGGTGCTACCCTTATGCGTCCTTCAGTTGGCCAGTGGGTTGGTAAGAATAAGAAATTTGCACGCAAAAACATTGTTTCATTGTCACCATTTACTTTTACATAAATGTTAGGAAGACATTGTTTAACAATTTCTTCTAAGTAGTATCAGATTATTGCAGTCTTTTAAGGATTATAAAAATCTGATGGTTCTTGCAGTCTCATTTAAGGACTTGCATGAATTTTTAACTAATAACATAGAAAATGTGATAAAAAAATCTGTTACTAACTTATGCAAAGTTGATCCTTTCTTTTTCATTTTTGGTTTTGTGATTTTGATTTCCCTGTTTTTCAGGTTGTGCTATTGGTGATTTAGTTGGTCCAGTTATTGTAGCAGTTTGTGCTGACAAAGTTCTTCACTTGAACTTGAACCTCTAGAGTTGTTTATGTTCGTTACAAATTATTTTTCTATTTCAAATAAGAGTGTTGTAGTATTTACATGTCATTCTGATTTAAACACTTCCAAATTGAATTAATGAAAATCAGCGATTACTATTGTTTCGACATATTTAAATGTAATCCTTGAGTTATTATTATACTGCATTTTATGAATTATTTTCAGTATATATATATATATATATATATATATATATATATATGGAGTAACAATCTCCTTCTCTTCCCAAGTTTGTGGAGTACTGAAAGGCAATGTTAAAAATATAAAAAAATTTAAATATGTTTTCAGTTGCTGCAATTATGATTACATATGTTTCTAGTTTTTTATAAAAAAAATATTTTTACTTTTATTTTTTCTTAATAATACCATATTTTATTTAAAATAATTATACTTTACTTAGAGCCTGTATTTTTTATATTAATTTTAACATTATAATATTGAACCATTATAAATATTCTGATTATCATTAATAAGAATTTTATCTATAAAACAAAAAATAATAAAATATTTTTTATGATATTTTATCAAATATCGTGTATAAGTATAAATCTAAATTTTATTTTAGTATATTTCTTTCATACTCTTTATAAATAGGAAAATCTTTAAGTTTTCTAACTACTATACTTTTATTAAAAAATTGCTTTTATAATATACTTTTAAAATTAAAAAATATCAATTATTTATTATTTTTTAATTTTTTAAATTTATATAGGCCATCTTATAAACCACAAATATGTCGTTATATAAGATCGATCCAAACTTAATGTTTACTCTCTCTCTATTCTTTTTCTCAATCAGTGGAGAATAAGAATGCAGTCAGAATTGCAGCGGAGAAGAAGAAGAAGATACAACAGCAAAAATGACTCTATTGACAGAGATGGTTACAAGGTGATGCAACAAGGGAGGATATTTTAGTTTTTCGTTATTAATATGGATGCAAGTAGTAGTCATGGGGGAGTGCAAGAAGCAGAAGACCGAGAAGCTGGATGGGCTTGTGGCCCAATACTCAGGTCAAAGTACGTCAACACTCCGTCACCGTGACTCGCTCATCACAAACATGATTTAAACTGAAATACCTACCTACAGTTAAAACAACATGATTTAAACTGAAAGAACAAGATCCGGTAACGACCCACGAACCCGAGCCCGGACCCGATCGGAGCTCCGCCACAACCGAGCCTCATCACCGTCCTCGGAAACTCGAAGCACCACCGTAATGAAGGTGTTGAAGTACTCGCGCAGCTGAGCAACGATCCCGTGGCTGAGCGTCCACACGTGCACCCAGTACTCCCCCGCCCCCTCCCACCCTTCCACCATCACGCGCTCTCCGATGGCCCTGATCCTCCGAGGGCGAAAGCTGAAGCCTTTCGCCGTTGACTCGCCGGTCAACAGTCTCATCATGTGCTCGCAGTGAGGAGGTCCATGGTACCACCATTCCATCTCTGTCCTCACCACCTTCACAAGCTTCTCCGTGTGGCCATCGCGCAGTGCCTTGTACACCGTTTTCACCGTCTCCCGGTTGCGCTTTTCGTGCTCCGCCGCCCAGCCGGAGTGCTTCTCCGGGATGATATTGGCGGTGGAAGAACGGTTGTAGCCCATGGGTTTGTTAGAGCCAGTTTTTCGATAAAATTTTAGGTCATGCTTGATGTTAGAATAGACATATAAACAAAAAATTTTGTCTTAGTTTCTTTCAAACTCTAACAAACTTTTCCCCAACAGAACATCATGTGATTTAAAAACAATGTTCGGCATGTTTTTATTTGTTAGTAATGTCAAAGGGTGGAACTTGAGATTAATTAACTTGAAGGGTGAAAAGGCAAGTTCCATATATTCTCATGTCAAATTTATTCGTTGAACCCCTCTGATTGGAGCATATATAATGGGAAGAAGGTGAGTTTGTGACCTTTCAAAGATTGTGGAGGCTTTGTTTTGAGGCTTTTGTATAGATTATATATTATGACATTTGGCTCTTCTAAAACAGATTTTAAAGGATATACGAGATGAAGAGTTATAGCTCTTAATAATTTAAAATTTAATGAAAATAAACACTAAATAAAAGTAGTTCATCTTGATCATTCATTTAATAGGTAAATAAGTTGCAGATTTTTTCGTAGCCTGTGTAAATAAAGGAACTTGTTAAAATAATGCAAATGGAAGCATATAGTGTGAGGAGTTCAGGAAGAATATGCTGAAGACTAGAAAAGAAAAAGACAAAGCTGGATAGTTAGTTCTAGATAGAATCATCTGAGGTTTCTTTTTTTTTTTTTTACAGTAATAAATTAATATATGTCTAATTTTATTAAACTAATTTTATTTTTTGAATAGATATATTGTATTTACTCAAACAATATTTTTTAATAGAGACATAGTACTGAACTTGTGGTAATTTAAGTGAAGGTAAATTAGAAAACATAAATTTTGGAATAACCATTGTGAAAAGAAACATGGAAACAATTTTCTAAATAAAAGACCTCATATATAATAACTAGTCTAATCAATATAGTAACTATATATGACATTGGTTATCATATATAGTATGTGGTTAGCCGAATAGCATATGAAGACTATGTCTTATTAATCCCTTTTTATTTTCGTGATAGCATTTGTGTTTGTTCTCTTCTGGCCTTAGATTATAGAAGGAGAACATAAGTTACTTTAAAATGAATTATAAATGGTAAGACTATAAATAATTTGAGATGGATGAAGTTTTTAGTAACTAAAATAGTTTTATTTCTTTTTTAATAATTTCAGCAAAGTGTATGACGAAATTATATTCCAAGATTATGAATACTTTTACGTTTTTTGTACTTCAATATCTCATTTCATGCTATGGTAACCTTAATACACTTCTTTTTTTTTCTAAAGATTATTGTTATCATTATAGGATGGCAAATTTATCTTGTGTTTGGAAGCATAATTTTGGCGTAAAGAATCTATAAATACGATTTTATTTTCTTACGTTTAATAATATAAAAATTGTATTTATACGATTTTGTCCTGTAATTTTTTATTGAAGTTATATTTGATAAATATTGGCAAACATGACTTCTATTTGTTTTATTAAAGTCATCCTTACCAAATACGATTTCTATTTGTTTTACTTACCAAATACGATTTCTATTTGTTTTACTGAAGTTGTACGTGTTTTAATAGTTTCAGAATTGGGAAACATTAATGTGATTGAACAATATTCACTTACCTAAGTTTGATCTTGGTTATAATATATTCCATGTGATTCAACAAATCTAATTCTATTTCTTAAGAGAAAACATTTAGTAAATATTATTTTAATATTAAATTAAAATGAAGTGATAACAATCCAATTCATCTACTTCATAAATTCGTGAAAAGAAAAAAAAAATATATTTATCAAGCATGACTTCAATAAAAAAAGAAAAACTTATGTTTATCAACACAAACTCGTATTAAATATGACTTATATGGTTTGAAAAATAAAAAATTAAAATTATAGTTTAGAGTACAACCTTTTCAACATAAAGTTTTATTTTTCAAGCAAAACTTATCCAATTTTACAATTTTTTTATTTTAATAAAATTTTCAAGAAATTACACCAAATCTCCACTATTGAATTGTTATTTCTGGAAATGAACTTCAAAAACATGATTTTTGTGTGTTTATATTATAACATGATATATTAAATTTATAACTCGCAAGTTGTGGTGGTTGAATATATGTGGTATTTCGAAAATTTTTCCAGATTATCATTCTACATAGATTATGTTTTCCTTTTTATTAGTATAATTAGGATAAACTCTTATATTGAGAAAGAGAAACAGATATTTTAAAAAATTAAATAAAAGACAGAGTAAGTTTCTGTTTTTAAGAAGTGATGATTTTAATGAAATAATTTTTAAATAAATATCTTTTATGTTTCTTAATTTTTTTAACTTTATTAATAAAATATTTATATTTTATCTTATTTAAAACACGTCTATTTTGAAGAAATCGACTCGGTCTTTACAACATTATTTTCTTAAATGCGATAATTTTGATAATCATATTACTATTGCAAGTAAATTAACAATTTGTATTTTTTTTGTCGAAACACTTTTAGAAGAGGTAAATAAATAACTTTTCATAACAAAGTAAAAAAAAATTATTTATAAATTAAAATGAGTGTATGCCGGACATTTTGATTTTTAATTTGTGTATAAACTTTTTTTCTCTTATGTATTAGTTTTGTAAAACGATATTTAAAGGGAACCAAAAAGTATTTAGTCACAATTGTTAATTGTTTCTGGCGAGAATGTTCTGTGATTTAAGCGTCTCTGAATATTATTAACATTTGACTGATTCTTCATCCAGAAACTTGATGGCGGTCAAGACGACTCACCTAACTCTCTGTTTACGAAGTTTATATCAACTGCTATAAAAGAAAAGGTCAAAGAATTTATGTGTGCCTAGAAAAAAATATTAAATATATCTAATAATCACTAGAGAATTAGTATTGGATTTTTTTTTTATATTCTTTATGTAATAATGTTTGTCTTCTTGTTATATGTTTTTAGATACACAATAAAAAAATAGTGTTATATTTTTTACAAATGCCCTCTTAATAATCCTTGTATTACTCTATGTAAGAGATGTTAAATAAAAATTAGACACGTTTAGTATTTTATTAATACAGCAAATGTTAATGCTGTCTTCATCTAATAAGTATTAGGAAAATTCTTAAAAGGTGGTGTAAGAAAATTTAAAACTAGGAGGAAAAATTATAGGTGTTTTTAATGTTCTTCACATGTTGTTAGACTTTTGTGGCACATATCTAAATGATGGTACAAGTTATTTTGATTATTTTTATAAATAATAATAAAGTTTGGAAGGGATTAAAATCAAATATCTTGATTTTGTAGGGATTGAAATATCTTAAACTAATAAATAAGAGACATAGAAGACATATTCTGAACTACTTTTTATTCTGAAAGTATATTCTGAAATAAGTTTTTAATTGGTCGACATCAATTTCAATTAGCATCGATAAATTAATAGCTAGTTGTTGTTGAGTTAGGTGCAAATGGAAGAGATAAGTTGAGCTTTGTCAAATTAAATTTAAAAGCATTAGAACTGGAAAGAAGGAGCAGATGAAGTGATAATCAAATAACCTATCTCTATTAACCATTAAAGAATTATACAATGGCTCTTCTTTATTTTGTAAAGAGATTTTGATAATGTTATTTAACTGCATGCATGCTTAAAACTTTAGAACTTGAAAGAGTTGAGTGGTCAAGTGACATTATTTTGTTTTTGTTTCAATATCTAAGAGCAATTAGGGTTTTATTTTTACAGTACATGTAAGTAGGTTAATTAGTTGGTTTTGGTTGCTAACTTCTGAAAGCAGACACAACTTGGAGAATATTCTCACTCTAAAGTGATTTCTAGAACTTATAAAGTGGCATAAGAGGCAAACAAATGCCGTAATAACAGGGGAAATATAATGATAAAATATTCAATGTTATTGCCTTCTATAATATAGGTTATGTACTCATGAAATAGTATTTAATTATGTCATCATAATTAGCTCTTGTTTTGGATTTGTTTTGATTTTTTTTTTAATAAACTTATTCGTATTTTTATTCATCTCTCGTTCGATAGAATTATATTGCTGTTTAGGATTTATATTTATATTCCTGTTTCCCTTCCCTTTTGTTTTTACAGTTTGAGGTAGCTAAATAATTTAAGCTTCTAAAGAGAGGATTTTTAGAAAGCATTAACATTTTTTGTATGGTTGCACGCAAGAGTTTTGTGTTAGAACTATTGAATTTAGAGTTCAAGTTTGATTTTAATTACGGTTATTTGATTAGGGTTTTATTTTTTTTAACTGATTTAGGATTTCTTTTGATGTTTTTAATTCATTTTTTCCTCTTAATTATGATTTCCTTGCAGATTAATTAGAAAAAAATTCAAACAAGAGAGAATTAATTTAGTTTAAAATAAGAATTGAAGTTAAAATATGATATTCTCTTATTGAACTAAATTGGTATTGTAGAGTTTGTAAAGTGAATTAGTGAAATAGTGAAATTACTCAATTTTGAAAAGTTATGTTACTTTTTCTTGAAAAGAGTTATGTAAGCGTGAGAGTTTTTTATATTGTTGTTAAAAAAAATATATTGTAATTTGGTTAATTTTTTTTTAATGTGAGATGATAAGTATAAATTTAGCCTGATGATGAACTAAAATAAAGTGTCATAACATAAAGTAATTATAAAAAATTAATTAGTTTTATTTGTTCTCTTAAAATAAATATAAAAAAGATATAAATAAATTATAAAAAATTATATTACCATACACAAAAATTGAACTATATGTTTTCCTCTTGAAGAATAATGTTAGGCTACGATTTATAAATGGATGGATTAATATGTCTAAGCAAATACTTAAATTAGTCTTTAAAGCGAGAATGCTAATTGATAGATTATTTATTAAAACATTTATATAGAGGAGTCTTTTTAAAAAATATTTTTTCTTGAGTTTCATCACAGTTCGACCAGGTAGCCAAAAATACAATTTGTTTTTTTAATCATTTCGTTCTCGTCCTTAATTAATATTTATTAGAAGAGTCTTCACATAACTGTAAATTTGTCGTCATTTGATATAAAGGCCACAATTTTTTTAATGAAAAAGGTCGCATATTTAAATACTCAAAACGACATTTTCTGCTTGCAACAAAGTTATTATACATTGAGAGTTTTGTTTGACCTAATTTCTTACCTCTTATTTTCTTTGTTTAATTACTAGTTTTCGTTGATCAGTTATAAATGCAATTTTATACGATTATATCTGTGACATGTCAAGTGTATCTATATATAAGTATGGTAGATTATAGAATATAATTAAAATATACCAAAATAATCATATTATTTATTATTTTTTATGTAATTGTTTGAAATTAAAATCATATTAAAAATAATTTCCAATTAGTAGGTGAAAAATGTGGAAAGAAACAAAAAATTCAATAATGAACTTAATTAGAACATGCTTATCACATGTAGGAAAATTAACTACTTTTTAATAATTAATTTAAAAATTATGTTTAAGATCCATTTGAATTGATTTTCCTGTGAAAGTTTTTCCTTAATTAAAATATAGCTAAAATATGTAGCTAACTGCGCGTGAGCAGGCGAAGAGCTGGCCAATTGAACAAAATTTCTTTTACATTTTTTTTTTTGCTAATTCTTTTTCCTTGACATTTTTTGAGATAATTTTTTTTTTATTTTTTCCACTTAATATAATCATTCTGGAGTATGTAATTTTCCGCTCAGTGTACACAAATCGTAAACATGATAAGAAGCATGTAATTATATTAGTACCAAAAAATGTATGTTAATACACAATAAATAATAATTGCATCATAATTCAGTAATTGAATTTAGCTTTTTAAGTAAACATATTGTTTATTTGGAAGAGATATAAGGTAAGCAAAAATGTTAATTTGTCTCTAAATTAGACAAAGTAGATAAAATATCTTCAAAAGCTATATTTGAAGACGATTCACTATCATTAACAATAGAGTGATCAAGAACAAGAGAATAACATTTTTTTTTTAAGATTATTGTTTTTATTTTAATGCTCTCAAACTTGTATATTTGTCTGAGATGAAGTAGGTTAGTGAAATTAATTAAAATATACTATTTGATATTATGGTTCCTTCATACTTTATTATTAACACAATAATTAGAAAAAAACTCAGTTAAAAATGTTTAAATGAGGTTGGATTTAAAGACAAATCCGTCAATCACTCAAAATTTAACTGATATAGATTGATATTTATAATCCGTCAGTTTATTTTGACTTTTTTTTTTCTCATCAAATCAACAGGTAGATTGACACACCAACCTATTTTTTTTATTAAAACTAAAATAAAAATAATTTAAATTGTTTTATATTAAATTATTTGATTAATAGTTTTAACTCGTTAAAACTTACAAATTAAATTGAAAATATTAATTATAATAGATTAATTTGACACGTAATGATAATAATAATAATTTAAATTATCTAATTAAATATATTAATTAATTAAAAATTAAAAAACATTCATAGAGTTAAGTGTATTTTTAATATATATCTATATATATATATTATATAACAAAATTAAAAAAAATTAACGCACTAGGATGTGATATAATTAACTTTAACGAAGACTTTGTATAAATATTTTTATTTTGTAATATTTTCTATTACTATAATAAACTTATTACCACGTATACTTTTATATTTATTTATTTGAATTATTTTATATTTTAAAATATTATATTATTTTACACGTTATGTAATAAACTTGATTACTTTTATTTGAATAACTTGTTTCTACATTTTCTCTTAAATACTGTAACATATATTACTATAATAATAATAATAATAACTATTTATTATGTTTAATTTTATAACATTTTCAATACTATTTTAAACTCTATAATATTATTATTAAATTCAATCTAAATATAACTACTATTGTCATAATAGATTGTAGAAACATGGATGATGTAGTCCATCAACGTCACCACCAAGAATGTGCCATGTTACACAACAGACAAAATATCCTCAAGAATTCGCACAAATACAATGCATTTTAATTACCAAGAGACGCAACATTGCACAAAACCAAACACAACCATAGAGACACAATGCTATATCTTTTCTTCAGCCGCCAACTTGTCAAACCCACAACCTTTGACCACAAAAAAAACTTTATTATACTATTTATTTTCTTCAAATAGTATTAATAAAAAATTGAAATTAAAATTAAAATTAAAATATTCACACACTTTCTTGGGATACCTTCCCAGAAATCTCTTCTCATTTCTCATCTTTTGCCATTCAACACGTAACTCTTTTCTCCCTCTCTCTCCCTATTCCTTTCATCTTATTAACCCAAAACCCTTATATTTTTCATCTCTCTTCTCTCTCACACCTTCTTCTTCACGTTCTTCTGCCCACTTTGCCTCAGACATTTTTTTTTTTTTTTTATCTCAGGTCCATATTCATGACCACTTCTTTCTCTGACCTTCTCTCTTCTCCCACCGACCACAACCTAGGAGGCTCCGAAAGACCTCAAGAGGTGACTGATCAAACAGGTTCTTCTGGTGTGCCGAAATTCAAGTCCACACCACCTCCTTCTCTCCCTCTCTCTCACCCTCAAAATCATCCTCTTCCACCCATTTCTCCTTCTTACTTTAACATCCCTCATGGGTTAAGCCTTGCTGAACTTCTTGACTCCCCAGTTCTCCTTCACTCTTCTAACGTAAGTCAACCTTCCTTTCGTTCTTTGTTTTGTGATTCCTTACACAATATGTCCTTCAACAAAGGGTATTACAGATTAATGGAAAAGAATATGTACTGAAACTTTTTCTTACGAGAGTTCAGTTGACTACTTGATTATCGGGAACTGTTAAGAAAGTAAAATATCGTTTATGACAATTAGTTTTTCAATAAACGTGAAAATTTGTATCAGATGTGGAATCGGACATGCTGTATATATATATTGCTTTTTGTTTAAATCTTCATTGTTTTTACCCTTTTTTTTTGTAGTCTCGTGTGTCTTGTGTGTTATGAATATCGCACGTGATAACTTTTGGGTTAATGGGTATGTGCATGTGTTCTTTTGTTGTGAATTTCAGGTTTTGCCATCTCCAACCACTGGATCGTATGCTGCTGGTCAAGGCTTCAATTGGAAGAGCAGTTATGGGGAAAGCCAGCACCATGTCAAAGAAGAAGACAAAAGCTTCTCAAGTTTTTCCTTCCAAACACAAACACAGATTCCTCTTGCATCTTCAACCGGATTTCAATCTTCAACGGGCATAGTTCAAACCGTGTGTGACCAATTTCAATGCACAAACTCCTTTTATATGTAAAAGATCTATGCTTTAATTAATTCATTGAAGTGTTTTTTGTTTATCAACAGGGGTGGAGTTTCCCGGAAAGTGCTAAACAAGATGGTTTCTCTTCAAGAATGAGCATGAATATGGTGAAAACTGAAACCTCTTCTGCGATGCAGAGTTTTAACTCTGAGAATAACCGCAACAGTGCTGGTTTTCAATCAGATTATAACAATTACCAGCCACAAGTTCAGACCTTAAGCAGAAGGTCAGATGATGGGTACAATTGGAGGAAATATGGGCAAAAGCAAGTGAAAGGAAGTGAAAATCCAAGAAGCTACTACAAGTGCACATACCCCAGTTGTCCAACAAAGAAAAAGGTTGAGAGATCCTTAGATGGACAAATTACCGAGATTGTTTACAAAGGCAGTCATAATCATCCCAAGCCTCAGGCCACCAAGAGGAACTCATTGTCTGCCTCATCATTTGCAATTCCTCATTCAAACAGTGTCAACAATGAAATAACACATCAAATGGATTCGGTTGCAACTCCAGAAAACTCATCAATATCAATGGAAGATGATGATTTTGGTCAGAGCAAATCAGGAGGAGATGAGTTTGATAATGATGAACCTGATGCCAAAAGATGGTGATTTTTTTAATTATTTTTTTCATGTGATTCTCTTCATTAACGTGTCATTGTCCCTCCAATAACTGTATTTTATTTTTTATTTTTTATCAATACTCCAGGAGAATAGAAGGTGAAAATGAGGGTATCCCAGCTGTTGGAAGTAGAACAGTGAGAGAACCAAGAGTTGTGGTTCAGACAACCAGTGACATCGATATTCTAGATGATGGATACAGATGGAGGAAATACGGCCAAAAAGTAGTCAAGGGAAATCCAAACCCAAGGTAAAAAGCTCTTTTTCATCTCTTTCTTTCTTTATATATATGATAAAAATAAATAATTGTCCAACTTTATGAAAGTTGTTCCATTTTAAACTTTATTAAGAATAGTATATATATAGAGAATACCATCATAGAGTTCTCAACTAATGCTACTAGCCTGAAATAGAATAATATTTTGTGTAAACAACAAAAGTTATCACGTGAGAAGAAAAAGAAGAAGAAAGCGTATTAATACAATAAGAGATATCTATAAGACATGAGAAAAAAAGTAATAATATGGTAAGATATATGGTTTGATAAAGGAAATAAGATAGGAAAAATATCCAATAAGTATTTATAGTGGTAGAATTTACAATCTTGACTATTCAAACGAGGCATATACACACAAATGCTTGATTATCAAAATATCTGTCTCCATATCTGACTGATTAGGTACGTTAGCACCAGTGATTCTTTGTTGGAATATTCTAAAGTATGCGCACACTTTGCTTTGCTTTTTGCATTGCCTTAACCTTATCTTTGGTCAAATTTGGGTAACCATTACTTCTCTCACGTGTGCATGGGAATCAAATCTTCACATGATGTCTAAACAATATCCCCAGAATGTGTTTTCTTACTTCTTTGTGTTTGATCTGTGACTGGTACAGGAGTTACTACAAGTGCACATTCCCAGGATGTCCCGTGAGGAAGCACGTAGAGAGAGCCTCACATGACCTTAGAGCAGTGATCACAACCTATGAGGGAAAGCACAACCATGACGTGCCTGCAGCACGTGGCAGTGGCAGCAGCAACTCAATCGCCAGATCAGTGCCTATGAACCCTACCACAAATAGCACCACTAGTGCAGCCACTTCTATATACGTTAACTCTCATCAGAATAATCTTAGACCACCAGCACCAGAAAGGACACAACACAACAACCCCAACATGCAGCAGGGCTCAGGAAGTTTTGGATTCTCAGGGTTTGGAAATCCATTAATGGGGTCTTACATGAACCAACAATCTGATAATGTGTTCACCTCTAGAGCCAAGGAGGAGCCAGGAGATGACTCTTTTCTTGACTCTTTGCTATGTTAAAGATGGTTGGATTTTTTGGAAGGGGTTGGCTTAGGATTTTACTTGACCAATAATTAAGATCTTCATTCCATTTATTTAAAACTTTTACATGCAGTTGCCTAAGTCTTTTTATTTCTGCTTTTAAGTTAGAGTTAGAGTTTCATCTGAAATTTTTAATTCTAACTTAAAAGACAGCACAAAAGTACTTAAGAAATTGCATGTAAGTTTTATCTATTTTTTTATTTTCTTCATTGTATATTTCCATACCCCACAGGATTGGTATATACTGAATATTTTTTACTGTGTTATATTTTTCATTTCATACTGTTGTATGTTACACAGGTGTTTATAAAAGTACTTTTATCATTATTTTAAGAGTCTCGTGACTTTGGTGGAAGCTAGAATCTCATTTGCAGGATCCTTTGGAACGGGAAAATGTGCTGTCTTAAACTATTTCTGCTAGATATTATATTGTTATAATATGACATACCACATATTACACTCATTTCACATTTTTTTTTTTTTTTTGCTATCTCTTTTAAATATTATCATATAATCTTAACTAGGAGGACTTTTTTGGTCCCTACCTGTCTCACTGAAAAAAATGTTATCTGTTCAACAAATTCCTAGAACTATTGTATAACAATTTTTTTTATCCATCTCTTAAATATTATTTCTTATATATTATAATAGTAAAAAATGTAAACACGAAAAACAGCAGTGTATAACTTGTTATATGTGTATTATATCTGATAAGTAAATATCTTGATGATGATAGTTTAGCTGATTGGAGAAGCATCTGTCACTGGTTTTGTATTTGATTAGGGTAATAGTTAGTCAAAGATAGGGAGCTGAGAATTAATTACTTGGTGGGTAAGGTAGCTAGTGAACATCAACTTAATAGTTTTTTCCTTTTTTTTTTTTTTCCTTTTAAACAAATAGCTGTCATCATATCCAAGTGGGGTGAGAGCAAAGTGTTGGGAAAGAATAGTGTTCATACGAGGCTGAGCTTTTTAATTTCGTGCAAGTTATCAATTCTTCAATAGTATAAATAATTGAGACGCAAAATATAAAAAAATATATTGATACTGTTAATATTTGCATGTTTTTCTCAGATAAGAATTTCTTGTTTTTTATTTTATATACACACACATATATGTATGGTAGACACTCAGACAAAATCAAAAAATTAATTCATCTCATGTTTTCGATATATTAATTAATGTTCCATTTTTATTTTACTACTCATTATTAAATCAATTAATTGCACCATCATTACCAACACTCTTTTATTGTAAATTTGAACAAACATTGATTAATGACATTGAGAACCGAGAGCCAAATAAATGAAACATAGTAAGTATTAATTATCATTTCTTAAATTCTCTTCTCGTTATTAACAGCCACACTGATATTCATGTCTTTGACAGGGACATTAAAAATGAAAAAAAAAAAAGTTATTAAAATTGTAAAATACCGTATATTAAGGATCACTTCCTTTTCTTTTTTTTTTTTTTTTTAAAATTTTGCTATGATT
>Ga0209700_100814_pt1 | contig 62562 bp, 27 predicted proteins | sample SiratroredBW_FD_187528 | JGI IMG/M metagenome (GOLD analysis project Ga0209700, IMG submission 187528) | Root nodule microbial communities of legume samples collected from California, USA - Siratro red BW (SPAdes) (version 2) | ecosystem: Host-associated > Plants > Roots > Nodule | place: USA...
TTTTGTTAAGACGCAGAGTGCGAAGACCTTCACAGCGCAGAGAAACCTTCTCAGACGACAGAGAGACAGTGAAGAGAGCGAGAGTGAGAGCACGCGAACGGAGAGGTTGAGAGCGACAGTGAGACCACGAGAAGGGAGAGTTTGAGAGCAACAGTGAGAGCACGAGAACGAACGAAGGGAGACGAAGAAACGGAGAGCGCTGCAGAGTGAGAGAGTGCGAGTGAGAGAGTGCGACTGAGAGTGCGAACGAGGAAGCGGGAGAGCGCTGCAGAGTGAGAAGCGGACTTTTAGAATTATGAAAATGTCCCACTTTCCACGTTGGCATAAAATATTCATATTTTTTCCCACGTCAGCAGTGTCAACTAGAGGTATGCCACGTAGCAGTGTCAACCTAACATTGCTCTATTCGAAACTACCAAAAACCATTTCCTCTTTTCAATCACGTGTCCCTTTTAATATTACACTTCATGCACCTTTTTTATTTGTTTTTTCATTTTTTTCCTTTCAAACTATTCTATTTCTTTTTACTATATTTTAATACCGAAAAGACATGCTCCTGCACTTTTCATATAACAATAAAATATGAAAAGTGTCACCTAACCCATTGACCAAGAGAACCACTCTTTCTCCTCAAGTTATTGGAACATAGCTTATTTTAACCAACAATATTTGTTGCAGAACCCAAGAAACAACCACACTTAAAAACCGAATGAAGAAGATGAATTAACAGATGAAATTACGGCATCAATGATAAACCAATCCAAAAGTGAATGTTTAGAGCACATTTGGAGTATATATACACTCTAAAATCTAAAGTAAATATGTGTCTAAAGATGAGTTCCAATTAGATCATAACTCCAATTAAATATTTTTCAAGCTAATAAAAAAAATGTGGACTCCAATTATATCTATTAGTCCAACTAAAATAGTTCAAGCATTCATGGACTTTTTTTAAAAAACTCAACATTTGTCTTATCTTCAAAAGAAAAATCATAGAAAAATAGTAAAGAACTCCAAATTCAACTAACTATAGTCCATTTTAAAGCTCTAAAAATATAAAATCCAGAACAAGTAGAATGAAACAAAAACAATATTTACAAAAAAAAAATTATGATCAAAATAATAAGTAAATATTGACTAAAATACACGATTAAAAAATATGTACATTTAATAGTACTAAATGAAAATGAGTTCAAACAAAAAATAAAGCATATCAAAATATTTTTTTCAGAATCAGAAAAATATCCACCACATCTACTCCATATCTCTCCCCTTATATGTTGCTTTACAATTTCCACGTTTTGCACGCCTTAACCTGTTAGTATTTTAAAAATCTTATAAAATTCTCGTTCGAATTGATGTTTTATTTAATTTTTCAAAAAATGTATACTTTTAACATAAAATAGTAATTTTTTTATAGTTTAGAATCTTAATTTAAAGTCTTAAGTTTTATGTTAAGTAATCATAATCTAATAAATAAATTTTATAAGACTCGAAATTTTTTTATAAAATTCCGTTATTAAAGTTATGAGGACATGTATGATTGGTTTAGTAGAAATTATAATAACCATTAATTACTATTTTACATCATTCTTTAAAATTGTAAATTAAATTGTCTAAATTGTAACAAGAAATCTCATGTTATTGTTTGTTCTGTTCTTTTCCACCCACCGTCATAAAGTCTCACCATTGTTACTTTGAATTGATAGGAATTGAGCTCCTCTACATTATATTTATATATGACAATTACTTCCTGCATTCCATATTTTTTCGTAATTCCACATTTATCCATCATTTTTTTAATTCCACATTTATCCTTGACAGAATAAACAAAGGGAAATTAGATTTTTTGTGGATTTGTGAAAATGGGGAAGACTAGTGGTGAGTGACAGTGGAGGAGTTACAACGGTAACGACATTAAAGGTTAACGACAATGAAGGATAAGGCGGAGCAGCGGGGCAATGAGAAAGAGTAGGGCAATGATGGAGGAGTAATGAAAAAGTTTGGAGCAGTATTCGACGGAGGAGGTGGATTTTCTCTTGAACTGCATAAATCATTTTCCATAAGATTTTTGAAAAATGTTTTCCGTAGTTAAATTTTTTCTGGAAAACAGTCTTCATTATGAAAAACTTTTTTTGTAGTACGAAAAGTCTCTGAGGGAAAACGTTTTCCTTAAGAGGACTTTTCTCTTATGAAAAACGTTTTTCGTAAGAGGACTTTCCTCTTATGGAAGTTTTCCATAACAGAAGAAGTTGCTTATAGAAATCATTTTTCATAATGCAGTTCTCCTTTTATGCCATAACCTGAGCGTCCTCTTATAGAAAATATTTTTCATAAGCAACTCCTTCTAAGGAAAACGTTTTCCATAAGCTCTCGTCCTCACCACTAACAACAAATTTCTCTTATGGAAAATATTTTCTGTAATGACATTCTCCTCTTACAAAAAACATTTTCCGTAGACACTTATCCCTACATCCCTACTTACAAAAAATGATTTCCATAACACAATAACCTTCTACGAAATACATTTTTCGTAACATTTTTCAGTCATCCACATTCTATTACAGATTTCACTTTTCGTAAAAGATTATCATTAAACGAAAAATTGAATCACACCAACTCTGTACCCCTATATCACGTTTAAACCATGCAAAATGAAAACAATTTACCTACAACGCTCTGCCAAAGAAGTTTCATTGCAACACCCTCTATCACCTTCGCTCTGGAAAACCTACACTGCTAGAGAAGTTTCATTACAACACCCTCTATCACCTTCGCTCTGGAAAACCTACAGGAGCGTAAAATCTATAGTCACCTCCTACTCATTGAACCACTTCCCCTTTGTATATTCTGCTAAGGGCATTTTTGACATTATAAATAACTAACTGGGTGCAGAGAGCAATTATGGAGGTGCAGGAAGCAATTGCCTTTATCTATCCAAGATGGGCTCTAGGTTCAAATATAACAAAGATGTATGAAGGTAATTACTTTCCGCACACCATAATTACTTTCTGCACTCCATCAATTTTCAAAATCATAATTATACTTTTATAATTTTTATTAGGTTACCGAACAGAGATTAAATTTGTATTTCACAAATAGCTTTCTGGAAGTCATTTGGAAGATTTGTGTTGTGTTTTAAAATGTATATTTTTAAAGTTTAATTTATCAATTTTCAAAATCACAATTCTACTCTTATAATTTTTATTGGGTTACTGAACATAGTTTTCGAGAGGTTAAATTTGTATTTCACAAATAGCTTTCTGGAAGTCATTTGGAAGGAATGTGTGTTGTGTTTTAAAATGTATATTTTGAAAGTTTAATTATCAATTTTCAAAATCACAATTCTACTCTTATATATTTTACAAATAGCTTTTCAGAAGTCATTTGAAAGAGATGTGTGTTGTGTTTTAAAACGTATATTTTGAAAATTTAATTATCAATTTTCAAAATCATAATTCTACTCTTATAATTTCTTTTTATTGGGTTACCGAACGAGAGATTAAATTTGTATTTCACAAATAACAATTCTACTCTTATAATTTTTATTGGGTTACAAAACCTAGTTTTGTATTTCACAAATAACAATTTTACTCTCATAATTTTTATTGGGTTATCGAACAAATAACAATGCTACTCTTATCATTTTTATTGGGTTATCGAACATAGTTTTTGAGATTAAATTTGTATTTCACAAATAACAATTCTACTCTTAGAATTTTTATTGGGTTATCAAACATAATTTTGTATTTCACAAATAACAATTCTACTCTTATAATTTTTATTGGGTTATCGAACAAATAACAATTCTACTCTTATAATTTTTATTGGGTTACCGAACATAGTTTTTGAGAGGTAAAATTTATATTTCACAAATAGTTTTCCGGAAGTCATTTGGAAGAAAATTGGAAGAGAAGAGATGTGTGTTGTGTTTTAAAATGTATATTTTGAAAGTTTAATTTTCTATTTGAGAAAGGACTTTTCAGAAGTCATGTGAGAAGGGTGTATGAACATAATATTTAAATTCTAAAATCAAATAATGTCCTGAAAAATTGAAATATTAAAAAAACTACCTTCTTTTATCAATACAATACAATATCAAGTTATTTGGAAAAGATTTGTGTTATGTTTTAAAATGTATATTTGGAAAGGATTTGTGTTATGTTTTAAAATGTATATTTTGGAAGTTTAATTTTGTGTTGTGAGATTAAATTTGTATTATTAGGTTAGAAAAATAATTGTTAATTGTTAATTGTTAAATTATTAGGTTAGAAAAATAGAAACACACACAAATCATATATTTCTAGCATTTAAACTTTATATAGGATGCCACATTAGGATATCAAATATCATAGGAAGGTAAGAAAGCTTCATTTATTTTATAGGAAGGTAAGAAAGCTACATTTATTTTATAAACATAGGATATAGGATTGGACACTTTGATATATCCTGAGGCTTTCACCTTCTACCAACGCCATGTTTCTTTGTTCGCTCTTCAGTAACCTGAAAAGTCAAGAAACACTCCTTTAAAAGTTCCAACACCACTCAAAAGATAAAACTCTACTTTGATTTGAAACAATACCATTAATGCAGTTAAGTTCCGTGTCATGTTAACCAAGATATAATAGTAATACTTCAGAAAACATGGAAAAACTGCATAGATTGAAGGAAATTGTTCTTTTAGGAGATGTTTACTTGTATTTCTCTTTTCTGTATTCACTTTTTAATTACAAAAATGGCACTTTGATTTCAATATGTTTCTTGTTTTCAAAATTTCGAAACTGAACATATCCAAAACAAAAGTGGCAGTTATGAAATTAAAATGTGAAAACAGAAAATGAAAAGAAGCAAACAAAAGTAAATAAGTGTAAATAACCTGTTACTTTCTTAAAGTAATCCATTTTGATTCCTAATAAATTTGTCATATAACACTCCATCTTGGTTCTTAAAGTAATTCAAAGGGTCATACCTCCAAATCCTTAAGCCACAAGTAACAAGTACTCTAGTGCTAAGGTGCTAAGACTCTTTCAGAACAAGGGAAGGAAAACCAAAATAAAAAAGACTGCAGTGAATTGGAGCAAAGGATGAATAATGTAAAGTTAGACAAACTTTATGGTCATTTGATCACAATTCATCATTTCCATTACCCTCAAGGCTGATTCATTAGCAAAAGTGAAAAACGAAATTCCCACAAATCTTCTAGCATTGATGTTAACAACTAATTGTCATGTAATATAGCAGCCTATACACAATATAGTAATTACAAATTACACACCAGTAAAACTATAATTTCTTTAGCTTTCTATAAAGCAACCAATAAAATGAATGGACAATATCAATCATCAATATGACAATCATTGTACTGACATATAAACTCTAGTGTGTAAATCAGAAACTGATCCAGACTTCAAGTAATAGTTCTTCTAACTTCCTTAACCCACTTTAGTCCCCCATTGATTCTAAACTCAGGTTCTGATTCATCTTTAGAATAAAAAGGAAGTTAATACTATTGAAGATTTGCATTCATCAATAAACGATTCATACTTAAAATCAGGCAGGAGCAACTGTGTACTGTAATCAAATACCTACCAGCTAAGCACACTATGCAGGTGCATCTCCAACAAGCTTGAACTCTTGCAGCTCCTTGAAGTTCAACCATGTCTTCTCCCAGACTTTGGCTTCATAAACCTTCTTTTGCCCACCATCTTTTGCCTCCAAAGTGATGGTGTACAAGGTACCAGAAACCACTTGCTGTTTTGCACTTACCACTTTTCCAAACTCCAGAAGGGCGTTCTGCATAGCCATCACCAATCAATAAAAGCAAAATAAAATTAAAATCCCCTTTTCTACAAAACAAATAGAAAGTAGAAAATATCACAAATTAGCTTTAACATTCTCTTCTTAGAAAACTCTACTTCAGATCAAACAGTGAATGTGCAATAAATGATCAATCCAACAACACACGAACCCCATTATCCCCAGAAGAAAATTATTGTCCATCAAACAAAAGAGAGAATCTAATCCAACATTTGAATCTCCGAAGAAACCACAGCATGGCCAAAACCGATCGACGACCAGATTCAATAGGAAAATAACATAAGGCTTAGGAATTTCTCGAAAAACAAACAAATCAATGGTACAAATTTGTTTAATATTGGGTGTATGAAAACCTGTTTTTTGTTGTGTTCTTCAACAGCAAAGCGAGCTAAACTATCGATCTCAACGCTGTTCTGGCTTCCTGCCACATCACGATTGCCACCAAGTGCTGCCATTATCTCTCTCTTCGATTCAACTGAGAAGAGCTTCGTGCGCTTCTCCTTTTATGCAGTTAGGACTTAACAGTAGAGAGGGGATTCTCTGCGTCATTCTTATCCTCGGTTTCTGTTGATTTGACACGTGTCACTGATAACACGTTATTTGTTGCCTTGTTTTCAATCGTCAACCACGATTTTGTTGAGAAAGTCTATGGTGAAAGCGTAGTGGATACTCTCCGCGTTCCTCTTCTCTTAGATGTTAAGAATTCGAAAATGGAAATTGTCCTTGTTAAGAAATTCAAGACTGTATTAAGGCACTGTAATTTTTCAATACATTTAAAGAAAAAAATTACTTTAAACTCTTTGATCGTTGTACCTGTACGGGTACTAGTGTTGCACGGATATTTTGAAGTATATTTCGACAAAATTCTTTAAATTCTTTTATGTTTAATTGTAAGTGTATTTTTTGAATTGAAATAAATGAAATAATGTGAAAAAAATTATTCACATAAAAAAATAATAAAATTCCATAATCCTAGATAAATTAAAATAACACATAATATTTTTTTTAAATCATGTTTTATTTTTGAGTTTGGAAAATGAAATAATCGTAGATTAAAACAATAATAGAAAATTATCGAAATTATTTAAATAAAGAAAACAATATTTTCGATCTAGAAAATAAAAAGTTTGGTCAATGTTTCAAATAAATAACACAATATACAGAAATAATGAAGTGTAATAATCATAGATAAATTGTTCCTCAAATCATGTTTGAATTACGAAATCAAAGATTGTAAACATTACAAAACATTCTATTAATAGATTTAAAGCTGAGTACTTTACTTAAAGTAGATGAAGTTCAAGACATGAATATGTTCATTTTTCAAATGTTACTTTTTTTAGTAACTCTTCCAGACAAAGAACATCTATTATCATGCAAGACGAGACTCTAAAGAGTACAACAATACAATAGTTTGTGTTAACATCAATAAGTTATATATTTTGTACAAAATATATATATGATTTAAAGTTTGAATTGTCATATCTTATCTCAATTTGAAAGTTTTGAATGATATTTACCACTGACTAAATTTGTTTTTATCTGTAATTGATGGATCAATGTTCCAAATAAATAATCTATATATATTACAAATGCAGGAAGCATAAACGACAATTTTATAAAAAAAAAAAAAACAAAAAATAATCATTCAAAAAATTTACCCAAACAAGAAAATCACACAGGTGTCGCTCAATGGAGCATAAATGGTGGCCTTTCCTCCATGGGACACATGGACCACACAATGAGAGAGAGTGTTGTCCCAACATCTTCTAAACCTCTTTCTCTTTCGCGCCTCCCTCATTCTCCCTCATTCACATTTTCAAAATTCAAATTTCATTCGGTCTCACCCTTTCACCTTCCAAACCCTATTTTCAGGCTTTGTCTTTCCGCTTATTAACACACACTTCATTCTACTTTGCTTCATTCTAAGGGTCTCATCCTTCTCATCTCAAGGAGATGAGAACGTGGACTTGGAGGAAGACATTAGGTAAGATCAACATCACATTTATGCAATTTGGGGATTTCTTGATGTTATTTAGGATTTTCTTGGGTTTAAGATTTGGACAAAGTGTTTTCACGATTTGAAATTTCTAATTGTAAATAAGATTTTCTATCATCATTCAAATGTTATTTAGGGTTTTTTTGGGTTTGTGATTTGGGACTTTCATTCTCACGCTCTCAATTGGATTTGTGATTTGGGACTTTCTTTCTCATGCTCTCAATGTTTGAGGGTTTCCAATGATTGGAAGAGCCTTGACCTAGACTTCGTTGAAGACATTAGGTAACGTCTACCTTCTACATTTAGATAGATAAAGTTTTTTTGACGAGTTTTGGTTTGAAGGATTCTACTTCCAAATTGCCTCTTTGTCTCTCGCGTCTTTACGGTGCCTCTTTCTTTTGCCTCATTTCTTTCTGTGTTTCAAGGTTTTTTGAAATGTTGTTGGACCACATTAGTTGATTGGCGGAATATCTCCACCACTACAACGAAATGTTCTTAGACTTTAACACTCATATAGAAGTAAGATTTCAAGTTCGAAACTTTTAGTTATTTTTCAATATTTTGTTTTTCTGACAAAAATGTTAACAAATTGTGTTACAGTGCATCTGAATGAAGATGGACATGTTGTTTAACTTGAACACTTATAAAAAACAACTAAGAAATGAGGTTCAATTTTTTTTCATATATTTTGTGAAAATAAATTAACTTAACCATATTAACACAGTCTATTGTTATTGTTATTTTAAAGTGTTAAAGGTGTCTTATTGGACGATTAGGGTTAACGTGGGAACATTTGAGGAAGACTAAAGATCTGAATGATTGGATATTGTTTTACTTCTTCACTTAACCGAAAACAGGTAAGATCTGAGCTTTAATTTTTTTTTCGTATATTTTTTGAAAATAGATTAAATTAATCATATTAACACAACCTATTGTTATTTTATAGTGTTAAATGTGTGTTCTTTTCTTTCTATGATGAGTTTCCGTTTTGTCCTATGTTTGTTTTCATGGTTGTTCTCATGTTTTTATTTTTTTGTTGAATTTTAAGGATCCTGTCGAGTTGATATGATGGAGACTAACGATGCATAGACCGTTCCTTTCTCAACAACGTTTGTTTTCTTAACCTCTACTTTTGTTTTTTTTTTTTTTTTTTTTTTTTTGTATTGTTGGAAGTCTCTAAATTACTACTTTTTACAATTATGTTTTTTATGAGATATTTTGTTACCATGGTATATTTTTAAAGAGGAATTTAACATTAATTAGTTAAAATTTGAATTTGTTGTTACTTGTGATCTTTTGGAGAAGAGTGTTAATTTGTTGATATATGTGTTTTGCCATCAGGATTTTTCCATTTGCAAAACAGTGAAGAATAAGTTCAAGATTATGCGGATCCACAACAACATATCAATCCCAAGAATGGATATGTTTTCACGCCTCCTAAAATGACTCCAACTCCAATACAACTTCCAAAGCCTTATATATGAAAGAATAGTACCAGAAGACTTCAATCGCATGTTTATGTTTTTAATAGAACTAGGACTTTGGAAACTGTATTGATGTTATTTTATCACTTTAATTTTTCATATTTTCAGAATGAAAAATTGTGAACTATGCTAATAAATAGTGTTTGGTTATTTTGCGCATCCAATGTTTCATGAGTATCTATCGACATATGTGCAATCTTTAACTATTTGTATTAAACTCACAAGTATTTTTGTATATTTTGAGTATTTTTATAACTATCACGTAAAATTTAAGTATCGGATAATGAAAGTGTCATTTGCATCTTCCTACATGGATCAATTATGAGTTCTTGTCAAATTATATGTAGTAAATAATAGTAATAAAATATAAAAGAACACATGGAACACATGACAAAAGACATGTAAATTAATAGTTGACCTATTGTTCTCCTATCGATGCATGATTATTCAAATTTGAAGTTAATCACAGTGTTGTTAATTAACTTCACTTGCAATATGTCTCTACTCTCCTTTTATTGTTTTTGCTTGGTTGATTCAATAACTGTCTTCTAAATTATTCTTTTTTCACTTCACTTCTTACAATTTCAAGCTGTGTTGCATGATCTATATGGTACATTATGCAGATTTTCAACTTAAGCTATTTCTTACAAGTTTTATATGTGCATTTTACACTATGAATAAAGAAAGAGAAGGCCTTAATATAAAAATATTATAGTTTAAGAAGTGATTTGATTTTTATTCTTATTACAGTTCTTACCTTTACTTAGACTTTGCTAAATTTGTTATATCATGTGATTGTGGAAATTCAGGCATTTACTTTGGAAAGATACCCTGCTCAAGTGTCAATTAGTCGAGAGTCACAAGATTTTAGGGTGAAGTTTCAGCAATGATAATATTTCATCGTGTGATGAACTTATTACTACTGGGCTACCGTCTTTTGTTCTTCCAAAGGATTTAATTTTTAAGTCCAAGGGGTTTGTTGCAGGGTTTACTGTTAGAGTTTTCTTAGTTATTTGTGTCTTGGTTTTTGTTGGCACTGATTTTGATTCAGAGGAAGCGTAAGAGAGAAAGAAAGAGGCAGGAAATGGAAGATTGGGAGCTGGAGTATTAGCCACACAAAATGTTGTATGAAGAAATTGAGGCAGCAACAAAGGGGTTCTCTGAGGAGAATGTGATTGGGTTTGGTGGGAATGGGAAAGTCTACAAGGGTGTTCTGAGGGGAGGGGTGGAGGTTGTTGTGAAGCACATTTCTCATGAAAATGACAGCGTGTGAGAATTTCTTGCTGAAGTTTCAAGCCTTGGAAGACTGAAGCAAAGGAACTTGGTAGCGTTGAGAGGTTGGTGCAAGAAAGATGTTAGGAGTTTCTTCTTAGTCTATGACTACATGGAAAATGGTAGCTTCGATAAGATGGTGTTTGATTGTGATGAGAGGAAGATGCTAAGTTATGAAGATAGGATAAGGATTATCAAAGATGTGGCTTTTGCAGTTTTGAACTTGCATGAGGGGTGGGAAGCTAAGGTTGTGCATAGGGACATCAAGGCCAACAATGTTTTGCTTGATAAGGATATGAATGGAAGGCTTGGGGATTTTGGGTTAGCCAGAATGCACAACCATGGTCAAGTTACTAGCACCACAAAATTGGTTGGAACAATGGGTTACATGGCTTTCGAAGTGTTCAAGACTGGAAGAGCTTCCACTCAGACAAATGTTTACATGTTTGGTATCTTGATTTTGGAGGTTTTATGTGGAAGGAGACCTTTGGAAGAAGGTAAGTCACAATGGGTGGAGTGGGTTTGGCAACTAATGGTACAAGGGCAAATTGTTTTTGCACTTGATGAAAGATTAAGGGCTAAGGAAGAGTTCAGTGAGCAAGAAGTGGAGAGGTTAATGCACTTGGGTTTGTTGTGTGCCTACCCTGAACCAAAGGTCAGGTCCACAATGAGACAAGTGGTGAATGTTCTAGAGGAAAAAACGAGGTCGATGATTCAGAATTTGAGAATATGGATAGTTATTTTCTCCAACAGTTGAAATCAAGGGATATATTGTCTGAGTATTCTCAGTATTTTAGCTATGCTTCACACCCAACTTTTCAAGATATTCGTAACTCTTCCTCAATGTCTCTTACTTGGTCAGAGTATTTAGTTGAGGGTAGGTGAACCTGTGTCATGAATGACAACACAGGATTTGTCCATTAGCTCATTGATGTATCAAACATAGGATTCATTTTCTAGCATCAGGAGTTGGATTTTTTTTTTTCAATATAATCATATAGAGTCCAGTTTTATTAGTTTTGAATTTTTTTGTACAGAATGTACCATTCTAGATTTGATCTGATACGGTATGCTTGATTACATCTATTATATATCAATATAAGTTTATACTCTGTAGCAACTCTAAGCCACACCAAACTATTATAGTGAATCTGCCAGGTATTTTCTCAAAAGCTATAATAAGACCTTTTGGCTTTTTGGTTAACGTATGGAAGCAAATAAGAAGATTGACTTTTGCCATCGCATGATTATAGTTAGGTGGGAATTTTGGCAGCAGATGCTGAATCTGCACCTAATAAGCAAAGCTATATTGACATCCAACAAACTTGGCATTTTCACATGTAAGCTGAGAACTCAAAATCACAAGAATGTAATGATTTGTCAAAAAACAGGCGTTGCATGATCTTAGACTTACCATATCCTCAAGATTTTTGAAGCAGTCACAATTCATTTGCAAATCACAGTGAAATTACAATAGTGAGCACAATTTTAAACTTTAGTGATAGGATAGAATAGTCTACCAGCAGTCACCTGGTGCATTAATTCTGGGGACAGCCTACCGTAAACAATTTGCCTCTTTCATCTATTTTTTAAGGAAACGCACCAAAAAAATTATGACACATTTTATGCTTTCATGTTATAGCTTGGTTTCTCATTTCACGTGGGACATTATCCAAGCATTACTTTTTTTGCTTTAGGGAAACACATTATACTATTTTTTCTTCAAAATACTACTATGTGGGGGCTGAAATCGAATGATTTCATGGTACTCTCACTTTTAGAAATATTAATTGTTTTTTAGCATGAAACTTATTGAATTAATTTGTACAAGTAACACAAGTCACTAATTTTACTTATAGATTATAGAAAATGCACTACGAGTTGAACGAGGACAGTTGAATGTTAAAGGGAGTCTTTTTACCACTGCACAAAACAAGCAATATGATAATAGTATTATTCTTATTATTATGTTTAATTTTTAATTATAAAAATAATTTAATAATTTTATATATTAAAATAATTATTATACTTATCATATCATTCTCAAATTTTTATAAATTTTCTTCTTAAATCTTACCATCTTTTCTTTAATTCAAACAACCAAACTTTCTACATACTTTCATCTCAAATCAACTCAAATTCACTCTCTCAAATTCTCTCCCTAATTCAAACACACCTTAAAAGATGAAGTTGTTCGAATAGAAATTTCGTAAAAGTTGGTTCATGTAGAAATGTAATTTTTTTTTTTAAAAAAAAAAGACTCATTTTTCATTTATCAAGCTTCAAATCTTATGTGAACTTTTTTTTAAATGTTAAGATACTTTATTGTTTATTTATTTATATTTAAGATTTTATTTATTTATTTATTTATAAATATTTATTTATTTATATAATTTAAATATTTTAATATTTAAGAAGATATTAAGCTAAACTTTGTGAAAGATATTCGAAAAAAGCTAAAGGATACTTAGACAAGACATTCAGTTAAGTTTCATGAAAGATATCCAACAAAGGCTAAAGGACATTCAGAAAAGGCTAAGGGGCACTAAAAAAAAGTTAAAGGACACTTGGAAAAGACTAACAGTGTTTGGATAAGAAGATTTGAGTGGTTCTACTCTAAAAGATTAGACGATGAATTGTTGAAGATCACACATGTTTGGTTCAAAGGATTAGTAAGGATAATGAGGGATGATTTGCATGAGATGATATGCAACCCTTTGAAGATGTTTGGTTCAAGGGATTAGCATGGATAGATGAGGGATGATTTGCACGAGATGATATGCAACCCTTTGAAGAGATTGGCAAGGATGTCAACTCAACACCCTTAAAATTACAAAATAATCCTTAAATATATACATATAACTATAATCAATTATATATTATAAATTTAATATATAATAATTATATATTATAATATAATAAATAATAATATTAAAATAAAAATTTTATATATTAAATTAATTGATTTATAATAATATAAATTCAATATAGTAATAATATTGTGTAAATTTAGTATAAAATATTAATAAATTTAATTTATTAATTATATTTATCAATTTAATAATATTTTGTTAAATTAATTTAAATAAAGTTAATTGTATTATTAAAAATTTTTAAAAAGTAAAACTATTAAAATTAACTAAATTAAAAATTTATTATTTTTAATTATTTTTAAAGTTAAGGGTAAAATTATAATTACAAAATTTTATTCATTAAAACTAATTTATATCTATCACATCATTCATAAACTTTCACAAACATCTCTTTCAAATCCCTCCAAACCTCACCATTTATCCATTAATCCAAACAACTTTACCATCTATACACAATCCATTCAAATTCATCCAAATCCATTTCCTTAAATTGACTCCCTCAACCAAATAAAAGCCTAAAGGATACTCGAAAAAGACTAAAGGATACTCATAATTATGATATATTGTCTATTTTATTGATTTCTATTCTTTTCTATATTGTCTTTTCCTGTTTCTGAGTCATACTTTGAGATTTTTCATCCACTATTAGTGTATTTTTTACGATTTAGAATGTCAGCATGATTTGAGGAAAAATGCATATATGTATAATGTTATTTATTTGAAACATTGATCAATCAATTACAATTAAAAATAATATTTAATCACTATTAAGTATCATTCAAAACTTCCAAACTGAGGTAAGATATGACAATCCAAACTTTAATTATATATTTTGTCCAACAAAATATATAACTTATTGATGTTAACACAAACTATTGTGTTGTTGTACTCTTTAGGGTGTCGTCTTGGATGATGATAATAGATGTTCTTTGTCTTAAACAGTCACTAAAAGCAGCAACATTTGAAAAATGAAATGAACATATTCGTGTCTTAAACTTCATCTACTTTGTGTAAGGTGCTCAACTTTAAATCTATTAACACAAAATGTTTTGTAATGTTTGTAACCTTTGTTTTTGTAATTCGAACATGATTTAAGGAACAATTTATTTACGGTTATTGCACTTCATTTCTTTTTTTGCATATGGGTGTTATTTATTTGGAACATTGACCAAGCTTTACTTTTTATATTCAAAATGTTGTTTTCTTTGTTTGAACAATTTTGATCATTTTCTATTATTTTTTTAATCCACGATTATTTTATTTTTCTAACTTAAAATAAAACGCGATTTAAGAAAAAAAAATAGTATGTGTTACTTTAATATTTCCACTGGTATTGCATTTTATTATTTTTTATGTGAATATGATTTTATTTATTTTCACATTGTTCCATTTCAATTTCAAGAATACACTTACAATTAAACATAGAAGAACTTCGTCAAAATATACTGCAAAATACCCGTGTATTGTGCGGGTCCAAGAACTAGTAGTATACATATATGCATTTTTCCTTAAATCATGTTAACATTTTAAATAGTGAAAGATACAATAATATTGGATGAAAAATCTCAAAGTATGACTCAGAAATAGTGAAATACAATATAAAAATGAATAGAAATAAAAGAAATAGACAATATATCATAATTTTGAGTATCTTTTAGTCTTTTGTGAGTATCTTTTGGCCCTTTTCAAGTATCCTTTAGCTTTTCCGAGTGTACTTCAGTCTTTTTTAATATTCTTTAGCTTTTTCTAAATGTCTTTCACAAAACTTAGCCAAATGCCTTTTTGAATATTTTTTAACCTATTCCGAATGTCTTTCAATAAGTTTAGCTTAATATCTTCTTAAATATTAAAATATTTAAAATAAATAAAAAAAGATAAATATTAAAATAAATATTTATAAAAGAATAAATAATAAATTAATTAAATCTTAAATATAGATTTAAGATTTTAGAAAAAAGTTCAGATAAAATTTGAAGCTTGACAAATCATTTATTAAGTGAAAATGCTTTTCAATCTCCAATATTAACAATTCATTCTTATAAAATTATTAAAATAGTACTAATTTAATATTTCAAACTTCGAAGTATGATTAACATGTAAATACAAATTCATATTCGTATATAACATAATATATAATATATGACATGTGTAATATATTTAAAATATAAAAAATATAGATATTAAAATTAAACTTTATAAATAAATGAATGAAGAATAAAAAATGAAAAATAAAAAATTATATATAAATAGAAGTTTATACAGGATTTGTTCGAAATCACAAAACATTTAATCTTTGATTTCGATAAAACTTTTAATGTCCAAGATTAAAGAACTCATTTTTTCTAAAATTAATAAAAAAATAATATAAATTTCAAATTTCAAACACCGAAAGTCTCATTTCAAATATCGAAAGTCTCATTGACCTGCGAATATTAATTTTATTTAATATATAATATAATGTATGATGTAATATATAATATATAATATATTTAAAATATGTAAATAGAAAAAGATAGGTATTAAAATGCATATTTACAAATATATAAATAAATAAAATTTAAATATAAATAATATTTAAAAATACTTAATAAATGAGAAATTACTCATTGAGTCTAAAAAACTTTTCTATGTTTCTAGATTAAACAATTATTTTATAAAATTATTAAATAAAATTATTTTAATATTCAAATTCTGATGGACATGTAAATGTAAAATTTCTATTTAATATAATATATAACATGTAATATAATATATATATATATATATATATATATATATATATTAAAAATATAAAAAAGATAGATATTAAACTTAAAAAATAAACAAATAAACAAATATATAAACAGAAGTTTATATGGGATTTATTCAAAATCACAAAACATTTAATCTTTGATGTCTGGTAAAACTTTCCAATGTTCAAAATTGAAGAACTCATTTTTCTAAAATTAAAAAAAAAATATAACGAAAGTCTGATTAACGCGTGAATATCTCTTTCATTTAATATATATAATATAATTTAATATATAATATAATGTATGATGTAATATATAATACATAATTCATAATTCATAATCTTTAGTATATAACACAATATATAATATATTTATAATATGTTAAAGATAGGTATTAAAATGAATATTTACAAATGTATAAGTAATAAATAAATAAAATCTTAAATATAAATAACTAAATGATAAATTGTTAAATATATATAGATTTAAAAATGACTTAATAAAGGACAAATTAGTCCAAAAAGCTTTTTATGTTCAAGATTAAACAATTTATTTATGTAAAATTATTTTAATATTGGAATTCTGATGGAGATGTAAATGAAAAATTCATATATAATATAATATATAACATGTAATATAATATATAATAATATATATAATATATGTTAAATATATATATATATATATATATTAAAAATATAAAAAGGATAGATATTAAACTTAAAATTTATGGATAAATAAATAAAAAATAAATTAATAAATAAATATATAAAAAGAAATTTTATATGATTTAAAATGTTTTACATTTAATAACAGTAATCTTTCAAAACTAGAGAATTATACATGTTTTTGTGTATGATTTTAACTTCAAATAAAGTTGCAATCCACCTCCAATTTTATTTTATACTCCTATTTTAATTATGTGTCCTCTAATAAAATCCTTCAATTAATAATAGAATGGTCATATTATATTGATTTTGTTGTCTCTTATATTTTAGCTAACACTTGAGCCTTACAATGCACGGGTATCATCTTAAAAGTACTATATATTTATTATATTTGAAAAAAATATATTAACAAAATAATATTAATTATGAATATAAAAGGCTAACCTCGATCTAAAGTATAAAAAGATATATTCATATAAGAAATTGAATTTACAATAAATATTAATTATGAATATTGAAGACTGATCTAATCTTGATAACTGTTCAAAAAGTATAGAAAAAGGTATGTTCATAGAAGAAACTGAATTTACTTTAAGAAAATTAATTATGTTCAAATCTCATCAGTTTCTTTTGTCAAAGATATTTCTTTTTCATCCATGTTTATGGATAAGAGGTGGGATGCATAGTGATATGGCTTCAAATGTTACACATTTTTAAGGTAGCTTGTTTGGAAAAATTTATATATTAAATAATAAATATTTCATATCATCATATCCATCGATTTTATTATACTTTTTTTCTAAACATGAATATGTAATTAATATTTTGTTTAATTCGACTGATTTTGTTCAATTTTGGATTTTAATTTTGATTCAATACATAAATTATAGTACATTATTTTTCGGTTAAAAGAATGAGGAATAAAAGTCTAACTGCATCTGGCCCAAGTCCAAGTTCAGCATTGGGTTATTTGGGTTTTTACGAATGGGCTTAAGCAAAGCTCTTTCCTTTTGCACCCATTTTCTCTCATGGAAATTACTTCCTGCATTCCCGTGTTTGCTTCATGTACCCCATCAGTTTTTGATAATACCAGGAATGCCCTTGGCAGTATATATATTGAAAGTGAGGAGCGATGCTGTAGGTGGTTGGTGGGTGGTGCGTGATGTCTCCGACGAGCATGTTGGTGGGTGGTGCAAGATAGTCTTCTCTGGCAGTGTTTTTGTGAGTGAGGTAAGTTGGTTTTGGTTTTTATTTTGATTTGGTGTAAGGGTGCAAAATAAGTAGAAGTTAATTGCGGAAATTTTTCATAGGTAACATTTGTATTACGAAAATTGTTTTCCGAAGAGGAGGTGGGAGGAAAAACCATTACAGAAAAAGTTTTTTATAAAAGGGAAAGTGAATTACAAAAATCTTTTTTCAGACAATTTTTGACTTTCGAAAAATATTTTTCGAAATAGATAACTTGGTTTTCAGAAAACATTTTCCAAAAGTCAAAAAATGTTACATGTAAAGGGATTTCTCATATTATAAGGGGCTGTCCATTATTTAACAAGGGGCCACCTCAGTTGAAATTTTTGGCAACTAAAGTCACATGTCCACTAGTACAAAAAACGCTTTCTATGATAGGATATGATAGCAGTTAAAACAGAACTGACGTAAACAAAAATGCAATGACAATTTTGTAAATATTGGAATCGATATCACATAGGTTGTCCTCCAAACCCGATGTTATATATGTCTAGAAAGATTAAAAAACCAAAATTTAAAATTCTTGCTTTAGAGTTGCACATATCACGTCGATTCCTAGGTGGGGAACTGACATTATATGTGTCTGCAAAAAAGATTTAAAAAAAATTGAAAGTCTTAAATTCAGAGGCACATATCATGTCGGTTCCCAATCTGGGAACCGGGGTGATATGTGTCTCTGAAATTTAAGTGTTTTTCAATTTTTTTTAAAAATCATCCCAGACATATATAACATTGGTTACCCACCTAGGAACCAACGTTATATATGCCTGGGAAGATTTAAAATTTTTTTGAAAAACACTAGATTGGATATGAATATATCACATCGGTCTCCAGGCCTTGGAATGGACATGATATTTGCCTCTGAGTTGTTTGGAACATAATGGTGGAAATTTGGATTTAGGGTAAGGTGATCACATCAGTTCTATCCTTTAAAACTCACATTATATAGTCACTCAGATATTCAATTGGAGAAATTTGGGGTTTTAGGTTTTGGATACAACGTCGGTTTTGCCTTTCATAACCAATGTTGTATCATCCAACGTCGGTTTGTACTCTACAACCGACGTAATATCCCTTTATTTTAACTTTCCTGGCCTTAGTTTTCCTTTTACGTTGTTGCCGCCTTCGTCTTCGCTCTATTGCGCTTCACCATTGTTGAACCCTTTTCACTGTTTTGAGCCTTCAATCATCTCCAAAAGAGGCATTTTCTCTCTCGTGTTCTCTCTTGTCTATGTTTGTCGTCACATTGCCATTTTTGTTTCGGTTTTGGGTGGCATTTGTTCTCGGTCACAATCTCACTGGCATGTGGTTTTCTCCTGCATTTTCGTTTACCCATTGTGTTTCATTCACTTTATTGTTTCATTTACTGATTTTGATAACATTTTGTGTGGCTTACGTTTGTTGCTCACATTGCCATTTCGTTTCCGCTATGGGAGGAATTGGTTCTTAGCGCCTCGTGTTCCCACTATTTACGTTATCTGCGCCTCGCGTCTCCACTACTCTACATGATGTATATGTTTTTTACTATGTTTGAAATCTTGTATATATATGATTGGAATGGTTATCTGTATTGAAATGTATTTTGTGTATTATTTTGTATTTGTGTTGCACGTTTAGGTACTGAGTCCGAAGATGTTCGACCTCGACGATTTGTTTTTTATTTGGGCATTGTTGTATGATTGAAATGTTTTTTATGTGTGCTTGGATACATATGTTTCACATTTGGGTATTGAGTCCAAGGATGTTTGATCCTTGGCAATTTGTATTTAATATGTGCATTGTATAGTATATATTAAATATTTTTACTGTAAGTAAACATGGATCGAAGTTGGATAAATGAAAGTCAAATCAGTGAATTATATGAGAAAGGTGTCGAAGAGTTTCTAGAATTTGCTAAACGAAATGGAGTAGGAATGAATGGAAGATATTATTGTCCATGTGTGAATTCTTTGAATGGGAAAAGACTAGATATTGAGTTGATATGAGAGCATATTCTTTGTAATGATTTCTTGAAGAACTATGCAATGTGGACTTGGCATGGTGAAGTTCTTAACTTACCACATGTATCTGAGACTGAATGTTAACATTCTAATACATATGGAAGATATGATTTGTGATATTGGAGAAGATAGTTTTCACCAAGCACATGTGTATGATTTATTGAAAGATGATTTAGTAACAGAATTATATCCCGGTTGTTCATGTTTTTCACGTTGGTCAGCAGTATTATGATTATTTAATACCAAGGCAAGAAATGGGTGGATTGATAGAAGCTTTATTGAATTGTTGGAATTGTTGCATGAAATACTTCCATAAGGTAATACATTACTGACTAGTCACTATGAGGCCAAGAAGATATTGTGTCCAATAGGTATGGAGTATCGAAAGATATATGCTTGTCCAAATGATTGTATATTGTATAGGAAAGAGTTCGAAGGATTGCATAAGTGTCCTAGATGCGGGGTATCAAGATACAAAGTAAAGGATGACGGGGATGAAGATGACATGACAAAGGGTCCTCCTACAAAAGTATTGTGGTATCTTCCAATTATACCATGATTAAAACGTTTTTTTGGCAATGTTAAGGATGCAAAAAACTTGACATGACATGCAAATGGAAGAAAATGTGATGGGTTGTTACGACATGCTGCCGATTCACCACAATTGAAGAAAATCGATTCTCTGTATCCTGAGTTTGGAAGTGATCCAAGAAATCTCAGACTTGGTCTTGCAACTGATGGAATGAATCCATACGGTAATTTAAGTAGCAAACATAGTTCATGACCTGTTTTGCTAATTATTTATAGTTTGTGGTGTTGGTTGTGCATGAAGAGAAAATATATGATGTTGTCTATGATGATATCAGGACCATGGCAACCAGGAAATGACATAGATATTTATCTAATTCCTCTGATAGAGGACTTGAGGTTGTTATGGAATGAAGTCTTCAAGGTTTTTGATGCATATGAAAAGGTCAATTTCAATTTGCGAGCATTGTTATTTTGCACGATTAATGATTTCTCGGCATATGGAAATTTAAGTGGTTATAGTGTTAAAGGACATCATGCTTGCCTATATGTGAAGAGAACACAAGTTACCATCATCTAAAATATGGAAGAAAGACATGTTACATTGGTCATCGAAGGTTTCTGAAATGTAATCACCCTTATCACAGGTTGAAAAAAGCTTTTAATGGTTGTCAGGAGGACAAAATTGCACATCTACACTTAACTAGTCAGTAAGTCTACAAACGAGTGTGATACGTCGAAGTCACTTATGGGAAAACGCTCAAGCATTGTCGTGTGAAAAGCATATGGAAGAAGAAATTGATATTCAATTAATTGCAAAATCAATTCCGTGCATCTATGTAAATCTGTCTAAGATTATAAGTATCATGGTCTGCATGCATTCATTTCACACTACATATCAAAATCAATTAGAAACATTTCTTCAAGTCTCTACCAAGAAATTCTCTCAAAAAGCCACAGTCTCTTCAAGTAACCCAAGAAAGAGAACAAAGGCTACAAAAAACTCAGGCAGAGTGGATGTCGCAGAAACTGGGCACCTGGAAACATGGTTCCCTGGTGATCGGGACCACATTAAAATCTACCTATTGGAATACAACAAAATAATAATCAATAGTCCTAAAAATCTAAAGCTGTCTTGGCTTAAGGATGAGAAGCTTCATGATGTGAGAAAAATGTTAAAGCATCCAAAGCTGGCAAAGTTCTTGAACCTCACTAGAAACTTCTTCACAAACTTGTCCATTGGTCGAGAGAAGATGATATCTCATGTGAAAGGTTTATACATGGAGATAACTCCAGCTGTGAGGAAAGTAGTAGTTGGACTAAACTTTATTGGTGTGAAGGCTGGTAAAGGAAATGTTGTTGCCTTGGAAGACTTCAACAAGATTCAGTTCTTCAAGAGTTGTTTGAGAAATCCTCATGTTGCAATGAGGGGATTCAATGTAGGAGGACTTGCAATGAATCCAAGGATCACTGCCTTTGTAATTGTTTTACTGCTCACACCTAGAGGACACTGATGTGTATTTATTTTAACCACTTTCCTATTGCTTAGTGATAAGAATAATGACAAGTTTTAGACCATTTTACTGTATTTGGGCTTATTGGTCCTTAATTGAAAATTTGACTCAATTTTTGTAAAATTTCCAAACATGAGCATGTTTTGTATTTTGTCTATAACTTTTGATACAGACCTTGGATTAACTTAATCTTTATGTCATTTTGTAGATAACACAAAGATATACAAACGCTGTGAGAGGGTCCAAGACCAAATTCGAACTGTAAAGTGTACAAAATCAGCCTTAAAGTTGGCATACGAAATCTGAACAACACTTTGAGCGAAAATATTCAATTGAGGACAACTTAGTTATTGCACCCCCAAATGAGTTGGGATCAAAACTGTGCATTTCTGATTTATTAGGACAACTTACAGGTGGGCCTGGGCCACCTTAGGTCAGAAAAAACTCTGAATATTGTAGTGAGTTAGTAGGGCAGTTGCCAACAACTATTTTGAGATAGATTTTGAATACAATTTCGCTTACTTCTTGGCTCGTTCTTCGCTTTTGCAATTTTATTTCCGTGTTCATTTGCTTCTGCACTTTTATTTTCATATTCATTGGCTATTATTCGTGTTCATTCCACCATGAGTGGCTAATGCTTTTACTCAATCCAGTCCCTAGAGGTTCTTCTGTTTCCATTTATCTCTAGGTTCGCGTTTTGTATTGTTTTTTCCACAATTACCTTCTCATTTGTTGTTTTAATTCGATTGTTGAATTTAATTGTTGGATTGAATCTGTAAATGAAATGAACATAGTCCGATTGGAATGTATTGTGGAGTCTCGAGTCAGAATCAAGTCGAACCGATGATGTTGCTCACCATGCGATTGTATTGGTTTGGCACACTAGGTGTTCGATAAAATTCTCTGCAATTGTGGAGTGTTCAGGATGTTAAATAGATGCAGGGATTCCAATCTGTTTAACCCACAAATATAATTGGGATAATATTTAGGAACCGGTGAGGGATTTGGGAGAACCAAAGGGAGACTGGGTTGATTTTCATTACGTGAACTTCTTTATTTTGCTTGAATCATTTTTTTTGTTTATTTTGTTTAAGTGTCGTACTTGCCAACCCCTACCACTGTGCTACTATTTTGTATTTTTAGTGACTGAGAAGGTTTGAGTGGTCCTTGGAAGAATGACCTAGGTTTGCTATATTGCAAAATCTAGCCTCCTAGTTAATTTGGGATGCATTCGACAATGCAAATCAGACACAACCATACGGTCTTAACAGAGGAAGACGTCATTCTTATGCACTGCATCATCAACAAGGTGGAAGGGAACTAGGTTCATGTCATTAAGGAACACATGATCAAGTCAAAGATTATTACAGATTACAAGTTTCCTTATGTTGTTTTGGTTCCAAAGATGATAGTGTATTTTGGGGTTGAGCTTGATGGAGACACTGAAATTGTCAAACTACACAATGAAGTAACAACTGCAACTCTTCACAAGATAGGTCTAAAGAAGATCAATGATGACTATTGGGTTAGTCAAGCTGAAGACCAGGAAGGTGGTATGCCTTCTTCTACTGTTGCTGCTAATGGTGGTAATGAAGGTATTGGAACAAGTGTTGCTACTGTTGGAGAAGGAATGACTTTGATTCCTTATGCCTTCAAGTTGACAAAAGTGAACCATTATCCAGATTTGAGCAAATGTTGTTGAGAAGGTTGGACACCTTAACCATGAGTTTTGTGTAGCTCAATTTCAACACTTGGATACCAAATTAAAGTTGTTCAAGAGCATCTGGCTAAGATGTATGATGGTAGAGATGTTGAGGATTAAATTGCATATTTCCTTACTCTCATAGTCATCTGTTTTAGGAATCATCTCACTATATTTTGTCATTCATCATACTCATTTTTCCTATTTGATAAAGGGGAGAATATGTATGTGTGTTTGTTTGGTTGTTGTGAGATGTTGTTATTAGTTATGTTTGGTAGCCCTAGTTTTAGTCGAGTTTTAGTTATTGTTATTTTGTTTACTTGAAATTGTTCTTAGTTGTTCTGAGTTTAAGATTGTATTTGATAATGATGTAATGTGTTCTAAAAGTGATTAATGAAATCATCTTATTTTCATTTGAAGTTGTAATATGAAATTGTTTGAAACTGTAAAATGAATGACCCGTGGGCTTTAAGTCTTGAACATACCATTCAGGGGGAGTATATGAATATGGGAGAGAAAAGGTTAAGTAATTTTGTTTTCATGACTTAGTAAGAAAAATCAATTAATTTATTTTTCAATTCAATCGATTGATTTTTTGGTATACACTGTGTAAGAACTTCAATCAGTTTACTTGAAATATAATAAGAGTCTGTTATCACTTGGTTTTATGTTTTGCACACTTAATTGAAGAAACTCACACACGCTGGATTGTCTTCATCAAATAGGGAGAGATTTTTAGAAATCTTGCATATTTTGTATTTGATGAAGTCAAGAGAAGTCAAGAGCAATCAAAGTGAAGTTGACCCATAAACAACTCAAGTTCAAGATGATTTGAAGACTTTGTCGTAGTGTGTGTGTGTTGATTAGATCACGTGTAAGGTTCATAAACCATTGGTTGATCCAAGAAGCTTTAAGAAATTAATTTAAAACTGTTTTGAAAAAGATAAATAAGTAAAAATCCTGTCAAGTAAAATCAATTGATTTAACTAGATTTTCAATTGATTGATTTCTCATAACTAACAGTTTTAATGAATAATTGTTTCTTTTAAATATGTTTAAAAATAATTTTAAAACATGTTTTTAATAACTTTATGAACACACGGAGTACAAAAGAGAGAGAACTGAGAAGTAACACCGTTTTATAAATCAAGACAAATAATCATTTTCAAGAGAGCTAAGTAAATATTTAATCTAGAAAGTTTCAAGAAAATGTTGTTCATGTGCTTCCACTGATATGTGATATCTCTGCACTGGTCTACGTCAATTTTGTATCAAGTAATGTTCTACAACTGGTTCTTAAGCTTATTTTTGGCTCAAATTTTTTGTAGTTGTGATTTTGTATATAATTTATATTGAATTTTGGATTTTGGAACTGCTATAGGGTTCTATAGTTGTGCAGTAGTGTTGTACTATGATGCAGTTTGGTTCTGCATGTGTGTAGCAGGGTGCTACAAGGGTTCTTGACTTCCTTGCAAGGTGTAAGAAGGACTCGTCATTGTATAGGGTTTACAATTAAGTGTGGTTAGTAAACTTTCTTTGCTTGTTGGTAAGAAAGACTGGATGTAGCCCTTGAGGAAGGGTGAACCAATATAAATCTTGTATGTGTGATATGTCTCTCCCTCAAACTTGATTTGCATTTCATCTTGCTACAAATCAGTGCATTTGAATAAAATTAATCAGTTGTTTCTTAAATCAACCAATTGATTTTGCATACTGCACTCACTGTTATTCTGTTTTAATCTAGTTTACACTTGGTTTGGTAAGCTTACTGCACATACTACTTTTCACTGCATAACCATCTTTTAATTAGACCGATTTCTTTTAGTGTTTTGCACTGCATACACTGATATTAAATGAATTTGCTTTATTCTTTTGTTACACATTTAATTCACAAAATTTCAATCGATTAACTCTGTAACTCAATCAATTGTTTTTCTTCTAGTGACAATATGAGAATTTTACATTCATTATTTTGTCTGTCTAATTGATTGTTTATTGTGGGCTAGTGATTGATATTTTGTGTTAAAAATTCTAGTAGATTTCAATCGATTGATTTGCTAATTCAATTGATTAAATTTTCTGATAAACTTTGTTGTTTGAAATTTAAATTGATTGTTTTTTAATTTTAATTTATTGTTTTTTGAGTAATGATATTTTGACATTCCTATATGTCAATACATTCATTTGACACTCCCACGTGTCAAAAAAAAAATATTTTATTCTAAGGTGCCAGTGTGTCAAAATACTCTCACTTCTCTCTTCATGTAATCTTTCCTTGACTTTCTGTCTTCACTTCATCATTTAAACTTCAAAACACATTCCCTTCATGTTTGATCTTTTGTTTACATAATCGCAAGCATTCTCCTTTTCCTTAATCTTCGTTGCTTCGTTAAGAACCACTGACATGAACATTTGCATACCGTGACAGTGCTTTCATTGTGAAGGTGTAGTGGTTCGACTTTAGTGTATTCTTCCCGAGTAAAGGTTCATCTTTTATGACTTTTTGATGAAAAAGGAAGAATTTTTTGTTGTTTTACGGTTTCATTTTTTATTGATGTATGATTTTCATTAGGAGTTTAGAGTTTTCATGTTTGAATATTATTTTTACTTCATTATATTTTGCCGAGAAGAGTGGGTATAATAAAAAATTACTCAGGAATACTCATTTATTACATTTACCTATGGTTGATAAGGTTTTATTTTTGAATTTCAATTTTTAGTGTATTTCATCCATGGACACCATGAACACCAACAATATGTTATCATTGGACGTATTCACATACATGAAGAATATGAATCGTCAAATACAGTTAATGATGAAGGTTTTGATAATATCGAACCTCTTGTTCCTACCATTGGCATGTGCTTTGAATGCTCAGATGAGGCAAAGACTTTTTATAGACAGTATGCAATCAGAAAAGGGTTTGGTGTTAGAACAAGATCGTCGAAGAAAGGATCCGACATCAAAGAAGATACTTTATTTTAGTGTGCTCGAGAGAAGGTAAATATGTATCAGGCATCCCTACTGAAAGGAAGTCACTTCCAACACAAGCCAATGAATGTCCCGCCCGCATTACCCTTACAAAAAAAGAGGACAAATGGTACATAACAACTATCAATGAGGAACACTCCCATGACCTTTGTCCAACCAAGTCAAGGTTGTTTCAGGGCAACAAAAAGATTAATCTTCGAGCTAAAAGGACTATTGACTTGAATGATGAGGCTGGGGTAAGGACGAATAAAACCTTTCAGTCATTAGTCCATGCCGTCGGAGGCTACGATAACCTTCCATTTGTTGAGCTACGATAAGTCAATTATTATTTGCCCATGTCAAAGCCTTTTCCGACAGGCATGACATGTCTCCACCCACCAAATCGTATGTCATTGAAGCTGACTACTTACCAAAGAGCCATTTTGGGGATGAGACACCCGAGAGAAATGATTCCATGAACGACAACATGAACACATATATTCATAACCCTATACCAGTTAAGAGAAAGGGACGACCTTGAACTAAAAGATTAAAGTCAGCGTGTAAGAAGGCTCAAAGACGAAAAAAGACAGTCCATGCCAACCATAGAAGTACAAGCAATAATGGCATAAGTATTAATTTAACTTTTGGTCTAATTAAACTCTACTATTTATTATTTCTTACTTATTAATGGGATTTGTTTTGTTTCATTGTAGTGCAATGTGGATTCCACCGGAATTCAAGAACTTCATATAGGGGTTAACAACGATTCTGAAGACTACATGACAAACACCTTACATGGAATGAACGACGGAAGACAACCGGTTCATGATAAATAAAAATTAAAACATTTGCATTCCTAAAGTTACTTATATTTTCTTCACATGATGCTTACAGGTTTATAATGTTGAATCTGGTGGATTTTTGTCCTTGCTGCAATCGTTAGGAACAAATGTCACAAACACATAAGAGTCATCATCTACAATTGTATTTTGATATTACTTTGTGCTTTCGGTATAAAGTCATTAAATTAATTACAATTATGCACAACTTGGGTTTGTATTAATTCAGACTTTTTTCTGTTTTGTTTTGCAGGACATGATGTAAAAGTATTATAAGGATATGAGTACGTCGACATTTGAACAATATATATATATATATATATATATATATTAAAATGTAATATTTTTGGGCTCATCACTTTGATGTATTTTGAAGTCATCTCACAAACTTGTACAGAAAGGCACATCTTAAATATAATACATATGAAGTTTTTCTCTTCTTAAATTATACCCATAAGAAGGATACGGAGTACATCGACATTTGACTTGAACTAGATATATAATGAAATGTGATATTTTGGACTCATCACTTTAATGTATTTTGCAGTCACCTCATCTCACAAACTTGTACATAAAGACACAAAATCTTAAAATATAATACACCTGTACGTATTAATACTAGTTATGATTCAGCTGTTCATATTAATACTGATTGTGTGGTCAGAAATTCCCAAAGATTACCCCTTTTTTAATAATGGGACACCTTAGCTGAGGTTTTGACATCTTAAGTCAAAAATTAAGTTTTTCTCTTCTTAAATTATACTCATAAGAAGGATATGGAGTACATCGACATTTGAACTAGGTATATAATGAAATGTAATATTTCTGGACTCATCACTTTGATGTACTTTGAAGTCACCTCATCTCACAAACTTGTACATAAAGACACAAAATCTTAAAATATAATACACCTCTGCGTATTAATACTGATTTTGATTCACAAAAATAAGTTTATTTTATATCGCTGTTCGTATTAATACTGATTGTGAGGTCAAAAATCCCCAAAGGTTACCCCTCTTTTAATAATTGGACACCTTAGCTGAAGTTTTGGCATCTCAAGTCAAAAACTAGGTTGTTCTCTTCTTAAATTATACTCATAAGAAGGATATGGAGTACGTCGACATTTGAACTAGATATATAATGAAATGTAATATTTTTGGGTTCATCACTTTGATGAACTTTGAAGTCATCTCATCTCACAAACTTGTACAGAAAGACATATCTTAAAATATAATACACTTGTGCGTATTAATACTAGTTGTGATTCACAAAAATAAGTTGTTGTCCTTTTAATCTTAAAATATAATACCCTAGTCTCATCATTCAAGTCAATAGTCCTTTTAACCCGAAGATTAATTTTTTTGTTGCCCCGAAACAACCTTGACTTGGTTGGACTAAGTCATGGGAGTGTTCCCCATTGACAGTTGTTATGTACCATTTGCCCTCTTTTTAGCAAGGGTAACACGGACGGGGCATTCATTGGCTTGTGTTGGAAATGACTTCCTTTCTGCAAGGATGCTTAATACATATTTACCTTCCCTCGAGCACACTAAAATCTTATTTGATTGTCGATTCCTTTCTTCGATGATCTTGTTCTAACATCAAACCCTATTCTGATTACATACTGTTTATAAAAAGTCTTTGCCTCATTTGCACTTTCAAAGCACACGATAACATACTGTTGGCGTTCATGGTGTCCATGGATGAAATACACTAAAAGTTGAAATTGAAAAAAAATAAAACCTTATCATGCCATAGGTAAATGTAACAAAAATATAATGAAGTAACAAAAATATTCAAACATGAAAATCCTAAACCTCTAACGGAAATCGTACATCAATAAAAAACTAAACTGTAAAATGACCAAAGATTTTTCCTTTTTCATCAAAAAACCATAAAAGACAAACCTTTACTTTGAGAAGAATAGTAAACTCGAACCACCACATCTTTATAGTGAAAGCACTTTCACGGTATGTGAATGTTCATGCCAGTGGTTTTTACCGAAGCAACGAAGAAGGAGAAGGAAAAGGAGAATTCTTGCGATTATGTGAACAGAAAAGCAAACATGAAGGCAATGTGTTTTGAAGCTGAAATGACAAATTGAAGAGGGAAAGGTTTTCCCTGCTCCAAGCTTAGTGAAATGATGAAGTGAAGACAAAAAGTCAAGAAAAGATTAAGTGAAGAGAGAAGTGAGAGTATTTTGACACGCTAGTACCTTAGAATAAAATATTATTTTTTTGACATGTAGGAGTGTCAAATGAATGTATTGACACATAGGAATGTGAAAATATCATTACTCTTGTTTTTTTAATGTATATTTACAAATTACAGTTAAGCTATTTAAGTACAAACTTTCAACTTTTTAAACAATATTTAACAAAAATTTTCAATAATTCAATTCATCTCCTCTTAAAGTGAACCCAAAGTGTTTACGTATACAACCTACCTCTGGAATATTTTCTCACATATTCCGTTTTCCCAAACTGTTTGGAAAGTGTGAGAAGAAGTACACATTCCACATCACTAATGTTAACTATCCTCCTAGATTGTTGATTGGTAAAGCCACTGGATGTATACGCTCTGCCGGCCATTTTTTTATTATGATGGGTATCAAAATAAAGACATTTTATACCCATATTTCTCTTGGTGTTTTCCTTGTTTATATGCTTTAAGAGGGAGTACAGGATTTATTTAGGAGATTTCTAAATTTTTTACTGCAGAAACAGCTGTTGTTAAAGGTGGTATTCTCTTTCTTTATTTATGTAAGTTACTTTTTTCTTACTGATACAAGAATCTTGTAATACTCACTAAAATGTCAATATTTAAACAAACTATTTTTAGAAATGGATTAAATATATGACCAACAAAGTCACGTGGAAAGAAAAAGTACATCCTAAACATAAAAATTAAATACATAATAAGAAAGAGTCCAGTGAAAAGATAAATGACACCCTAAACATAAACAAAATAGAATGTTATAAAATATACATGATCTGTTACAGATAGATTTCACTTTTGTTTTATATATGGAGAAGCCAATAAATTAGAGTGCAACACCTATGCAAGTTCCTCGTAACCATCAAATTAAGTAAACTCAGGCTGCACCTTGGTGCTTTCCTGTATCTAGTTGGTAAAACCCTAATTGCATTTCCCCTCCCACCTTTCTAATGCACTTCCTTTTCCTTCCATCGTGATTCACCATTTCCATCACTTGTTCTTTTCTCACTTCTATCACCTTTTCTTCAACTGTTTTTGCTTGAATTTCCAAGATGAATTCCACACGAACCATCTTCTCTTCGGCCACGCTCACGGTCAGCCTCCCTCTCTTACGACGTGAGATCTTCAATGTGTGCATGGATCAGCCCATGAAGATAATCTCCGATGGCATTTGGGACTATCCCAATGCATCATTGCCTTCACAATCTTCATACACCATGCTTGAGCTTCAAATAGTTATAATCTTTGCCGTCACGCAGGCCTTCCATTTCATTCTCAAGCGATTAGGGTTCCCTTATTTCGTTTCACAAGTCATGGTGCGTCCCTTTTCTATATGCTCATCATCGTTTTCCTTTTGCTTCTTTCAGTCTCTCGTTCCTTTTGTTTCATACAATATGAAAAAAAGACTCGTCGATGCATGTGTCCATCTAACATAAATAACTCGTGTCCTTTCCTGTAATAACACGTGACAATGGATCAATCTTTTACGAAAATTCAAATAATCCTTTTCATATATAGTCTGTATTGCTGAATTTGTTTTACACATCTTTATAGCTATATAGGTTTTTATTTAATTTTTAAATTAAGTTGAACCAATTACACCAAGAGACTTCGTTATTTTAAACCTTTTGTTTTGTATTTCACCAACTATTTTTCTGAACTACATTGTGTGAGTTTGTAAACACGTTGAACCTAGGTTTAAAGTGAACCCTATAATTTATTCACTCACGGTTAGACCCGATAACATATTTACACACGTTAAAACCTTAAAGACTGCCCCTGATTTCAAGTTACATAAAAATTGCCAAGATTATTATACTCGTAGCCAGATTGCCATGACTTTTTTTTTTTTTTTTTTTTTTAACATGGTTGAATAAATAGGTTTGATATATTGTTACTCTGAATCCAAAACATGGCAAATTCTAATTTCAATTCTCCTAAGCAAGTTACATCTGGGCATGTTACATTGCATGATCTTAAACTGACCACCAACATGTCATCACTAAAAAGCCTGTTTGGCACCACATCCTAAACCATATGACTTGCATATTTCTAAGACAATACTAACTAATAACGTGAGAAAAAAAAATCTACAAACCAAGTTAGAAAGTCGGTTGTAGAAAATATGTATTAAACCATTAGGGTTTGCATCTTTTTCAGGCTGGTTTTCTGCTAGGGCCATCAATTCCGACTGGGCCATTGGAAGTGTACAAGAAGATGTTGTTCCCTTTTGGGAGTGCTGACATCCTTAACGCAGTGTCATCGTTAGGATTCTCATTCTTCCTCTTCATAAACTCAGTGCAAATGGACCTAAGCTTGATCACGAAAACGGGGAAGAAGGCATGGGTCATCGCACTTTCCTCCTACTTCATCTCCGTAATTGTTGGGTTTGCTGTCATGAACTTGGTCGCTTCCCAGCTGCGATTCGTAATCGATGACTACGACAGTTTCTCTAGCTTGCCTATGGTCATCGTAACTCAGGGCGGCGTTTCCTTCGCCGTCGTCTCCAGCTTGCTCAACGACCTCGGAATCCTCAACTCCGAACTCGGTCGACTTGCCCTCTCCACAGCTTTCGTCAATGACCTAACTGGTAAAATCAAATCATTTTTTTTATAAGTCAAACTATTTTTATTTTCATGTCAAAACCTTAGCGAAGCTAACACTAGTTGCTAAATCTAGCACACGGTTAATCAAATTTGCCTATTTTCATAGAATTTCCCGTTCTTTTTTATAACCATTTTATAGTACCCTTATGTTTATATTTGTATTTCGTAGGAATCTATAAAACTATTGTAAATTTATTTGTAACAATATAGTTTAAGAATTATATTAAATGTGTTATTATGTTTTTTTTTCATTTATTTAATACCTTTTATAAGAAAAACAAAATGTAGGACAAAATTGAAAAGTTAGTTGAATTAAATAATTGTAAATTCCATTGAATTTAAATTTCAAAGGTAAATTAATTGGATGGACGGTGACTAAAGTTGCTAATCATGTATGTGATTTGCATTGTTGTATTATGATCAGGTGGAGTGGCAGCAGGGTTCGGCGCTGACTTTGTGAAAAGCGTGAAGTTGGAATATCGTGATCTAGTTACAAACGTAGTGGCCTTTTTTGTTTACCTAATCTGCATTCCACTAGTTGGGCGACCAGCGATGAAGTGGATTGTGAAGAACACCCCAGAAGGGAAACCCGTGAATAAGATATATATCCATGCCATCATAGTGACGTTCTTGGGATTAGGGTTCTTTGCAGGGTATTTCAACCAACCATTCTTAGTAGGGGCCGTTATTTTAGGCCTTGCAGTGCCTGAAGGTCCTCCTTTGGGGTCTGAATTGGTTTCCCAACTTGAGTTGTTTTCCAGTTGGTTCCTCACCTCAATTTTCGTCACATGTTGCACCATGAAGGTGGATCTCAGAGACTGTCAACCTTTATCGTACTTTGTGGTCGTATTTTTGTTCATTCTATTGGCCCAATTGATTAAGATGCTACTGTGCATGGGAATTTGCCGCTACTGTAAAATGCCCTTCTCTGATGGTTTCTGCCTTGCTCTCATTTTGACCAGCAGAGGTGTTGTGGATATCTGCTCCTATGTCCTGGCCTTCGATGCATTGGTACTTAATTAATTCTTTGATCACTCATTCAAGCATGTTTCTAAGTATGTATTTTGGACATCATGAAAATGATCGTACTGTCTTGTCTTCAACCATTGCTGATCTAACTAACTGGTTTTGATTCTTCAACCATTGCAGGCAGAAAATAAAAAAGTAATAGGTGTTTTGATCATTTCGGTGTTGTTTCTAGGAACAACTTCGAGGCTTGGTGTGAAGGCATTGTATGACCCTTCAAGGAAATACGCTGGATATCAAAAAAGGAACATCATGAGCTTGAAACAGAATCATGAGCTTAGGATTGTTGCATGCATCCAAAAGACATACCAAATGATTCACATAAAAAACATGCTCCAGCTTTGTTCTCCTTGTCCAGAGAACACCCTAGTGGCAGATATTTTGCATCTGAAGGAGCTGGTAGGAAGGTCCACTCCCATTTTCATTGCACACAGACTTCAGCAAAAAGTAGGGTCTTCCTACAACTACTCTGGGGAACTCATTGTGACCTTTGACCTTTTTGAACGTGACTATGCTGGTTCTGCCACTGCCAACACCTACACTGCCATATCCCCAATGGCACTGATGCACGAAGATGTTTGTCACCTTGCATTGGACAAAAATGCAGCCCTTATAATCCTTCCATTTCATGTCAAATGGGGAGGGGATGGTTCAATTGAGTTAGAGGACAGCAACATAAGGGCATTTAACTCCAGGGTTTTGGAAAGGGCACCTTGCTCCATTGGGATTCTTGTGAACCGAGGCCCTTCTGCCTTCAACTCAGCAAATTACAAAGTGGCCATAGTTTTCTTGGGAGGACCTGATGATAGAGAGGCTTTGTGCTTGGCTAAGAGGTTTACCAAAAACCTTGGCAACAGGTTGTTTGTGTATAGGTTGCTTGCACATGACCATGATATTTCCAATTGGGAACACATGATTGATGATGAGGAGCTGAGGGAGGTGCGTGGAACCTATGGAAAACTAGAAAATGTGACATATGAAGAGAAGACTATAGAAGATGCATCTCAGACAACGGTTTTCATCAAAGATATAGCCAACAAATTTGATTTTATCGTAGTTGGTAGACGCTATGGAATGAGATCATCTCAAACATTTGGGTTGGAAAATTGGACTGAATATTCGGAGTTGGGGGTCATTGGTGATTTGCTTGCTTCACCTGATATGGAGACTAGGGCTTCCGTTTTAGTAGTACAGCAACAGTCAACGGCTGTGTCATGATTATCCACATTATTTGACAATTTTTCAGTTTTGAAAACATTTTCCATTTTGTATTTGCTAGTGTTATTCGATTCAAGACTAGTTGTTTACTATCTGTCACAGAATCCCAATTTTTTCAACTTAAAATAAATATTTGAAATAATTGCATAGAATCAGTTTCTCACAAAACAAAACCCTGATTATTGTTAAAGTAACACAGTATTAAATTAATACCTTAAAAGGTAGAAACATATTTGCTTTATTAAAAAACAAAAAAACACTTTTTCATATAAAATACGAACAATTTCACCTACCTGATTTCAATCTGGTTCTGAGAATGGATCTGGAGAGCATAAACAAAGAATGAAATTTGAACATTTGGAGTGGTTTCCTCCCTTCAAAACATGGGAAGTGGATGGTTACTCTCCGTGGAAACGGATCCCCGGTCTCAGTCCTTTAAATTTAAATATATTGTAATTAGTATAATGATTTTTCGTTAGGGAAGTAAATACAGAAAAATAAAAGAGTAAATCAATCTGATTATGTTAAAAAAATATCAACATTTTATATTGTTAAAAACAGTATAATGTTTAATATAATATAAAAGTATTTAATAATTAATAATAAATAAAATAAATTTGTTTTTATTGGGACCTGAGCTGGAATCTTTCGAGATATTTTGTTGTTGACTTCAAGGAAGTCAGAACTTTAACCGAGCTGAAAGTCCTCTTAAGATGACGTTTAAGCTTTGTCGAACGTGTTTCGAGTAGAGATCCACCTACAGAAAATTTTCTGACACTCAAGTTAGTAAAAGTATAGATATATTAATAGAATACTTTGTTTTGAACGGTGAAGAATATAATTAATTAAAACACTTTAGGGATGCTTCAACCCTATTACTGAACAATTATACTACCAGCTCTACCCTCAAAACTATACATCCAGTGATAGAAACTGCTAGATCTGCACAGAATACTTGCATGAAAACAACTCCCCACACACAATATCTAGAGAAAAATTGAATTAACAAATGAAGAATACTTTTCACCACACCATGACCAATAATATCACCACAATATCCAAAGAAATTCTACCACAACATGATCAATAATATATCCTCTGCTTCCATAATCGACCTCTCGAGGCCGAGCTCCATAGCCGAGCTCCCGAGGTCAACCTCCAAAGGCTACCTCCCAAGGTCGATCACTAGATGGCTGAGCTCCATAGCCGAACTGCCCGGGACCAATCTTCATATGGCTGATCTCCTTAGTGTAACACCCTAGGCTGATCTCCATAGCCGAACTCCTAAGGTTAATCTCAAGAAGGCCGAGCTCCATAGCCGACCTCCCAAGGCTGATTTCTAGAAGGCCAAGCTCCATGGTCGCTCTCCCAATGGCCGAGTTGCATAGTCGAACACCCCGAGATCGATCTGAGAAGGCATGGTCGACCTCTTTATGCCAATTTCTAGAAGGTCGAGCTCTGTGGTCACTCTCCAAAAGGCCAAACTACATAGTCGAACACCTGAGGTTGCCCTTTAGAAGGCCGAGCTCCATGGCCAACCTCCCAAGGCCAATCACCAAAGGTCGGGCCTTGCAGTCGCTCTCTAAATAGCCGAGCTACATAGCCGAACACCGAATGTCGCTCTCTAGTCAGCCGAGCTCCATGGCTGAACTCCCAAGGCCGATCATCAAAACCTCGGTTGGTGTAGGGAGAGGTTTGTTTGGGAAAAGCACCTAGAAGAACAACTATTGGCTATGATTTCAAAAGTCTAATGGAATATAGAAGGACATGATAGGTTGGTGTGGGTAGGTGATGATCAACTCGAGTATACGGGAAAGTCTGGATACAGTATTCTGAATCAGGACAATCTAAGGCGGTCAGAGGCATTTCAAATGTTATGGACTCTAAAAATAGCTCCATCACCGTTAGTATGTGCTTGGAGGGTATGTTTGGATAGGTTACCAACCAGGCCTAACTTAGTCAGAAGGAGAGTGATGTTAGGGAATATGCAATGTCCTTTGTGTTAAGAAGAAGTAAAAACTTCTCAACACCTTTTCATTACCTGTAAGGTGGCACAAAATGTTTGGGATCTTTGTGAGAGGTGGGTAGAGAATGTGTCCGTTAGACCCAATAACATCTATTTCCACTTCTTGAGTTTCTATCTACCGGGTCTAAGGCAGAGTAGTAATACAGTGTGAAAAGGGATGTGGGTGGCTATAGTATCGAAGATATGAGAACATAGAAAATAGGTTGTTTTTAAAGAAGGGGTAGTGGATGTTGCAGAAATTTTAGTTTAGCACAGCTAAAGGGTTGGTTATAGCTTAAATACAAGATGATGAGAACTTCACTCTCTTATTATGACTGGCATTTTTCCCGAATGACGTGTCTTCAGACATTGTTTTGTGTCTTAGCCAAATGTGAAAGGTGTTTATAGAAAGAACTCTAGAAAAAGAGGAAGGTATTGATTTTACGGATTGATAAATATGGTAGAATAGGAGTTGTTTCTTTTGCAGGTATAAGTAGTCAGGTACGGAGGACTAAATCTAGGGCCTGTGAGCAGCAAAGGAATGTGAGGGAGTGTTGGTGTGTTGTACAGGCCAACTACACATCGTTGCTATAGTGCTTGGCCTTGTATCACTCTAGTACTTGGGTGGATATACCTGTGCAACGTAATGTTTATTCGGTAGTATCATTGTATGCTTTTCTTGTAAAGATGAGTAAGATATTACATGTATATTTGGGAAAGACATATAGGATGAATTCTTACTTGATCTCGGGTCTACTTGGGTTGTATTAGGGTTGAAGCACTCCTGAAGTGTTTCTTTTAATTAAATTTATTTTTTGATGTTAAAAAAAATGTCGAGCTATGTAGTCTCTCTCCAAATGGTCGAGCTGCATAGAAGAATACCCGAGGTCGCTTGCTAGATGACCGAGCTCCATGGCCGACCTTCCAAGGCCGATCACCAAAAGGTCGAGCTCCAGGGCCGAGGACCCAAGTTCAAGCCACCTTCGCCCTTTACTTTCCAAGAAACTACCTTGACTCTTTCTATTCCAGCCTCTAACATTATCCTGTAGAACAAAACCAAAACAAAAAAACACGCATAGGCCTTGGTCGGCCATACCCTTCTCCCTTACAGCCTACTTACACTATTAACACAATCACAGCTCAATTGTCAATAGTAAATAAAGAAATGCTACAAGCTACAGAACTATCATCCTGACACAAAACCATAGTTGGAAGTCAGTCTGTCATACGGTGCTTCCGAACCCAAATTACCAAGAACACCATAATGTTTGTATTAACTCTGACTTCAAACTGTTGGTTATGCTGCAATATCACCTTTGCATAGCCAATCTTACACCATAGTTTGCAAACTCTAGGTTGCACATAGATACCAGTGAGAATAAGATGTGTGAACACCTTTCCTTCTATTTTTTGTCCATAACCATCATGTCATTTGTGCCAAACAGAAAATATCTAAATCATCTACAACCATGTTCTTAAACACTACCTTGTTTCTTTGTTTCCAGATTTCTTATACAATGGCTAACCACATCCCTTCCAAATTATATTAATTTTCTTACTACAGCTCATGATATAGAATTGTTGGAAATGGTTAGACACTGAACAATGACCTACTGATGTAATACCGATCCATCTATTACAACTTTCACAGGCTTTTTTGCACTGTACAACAGTTGATAAACAATGATTTGTTGTTTTTTATCGGGACCTGAGCTGGAATCTTTCAAGGTGTTTTGTTGTTGACTTTAAAGAAGTCGAGCTTTAACCGAGTTAACGTTCAAGCTTTGTCAAACGTGCTTCGAGTAGGGATCCACCTGCAGAAAATTTTTTGATGCTCAAATTAGTAAAAGCATATAGATATTAAGAGAGTACTGAGTGAATAAATATGAATAAAACTATCGACTCCTTGTTGCATTTAAGCATTATTCCTCTTCATTTTCACTTCATAAATCACTTGAAGCATTTTGAAATTTCATTGTTCTCCCCATTGTGGGTGGTCTTGCTTCGAGTGTTCTTGAGTTTTTCTAAGCCTTTCATCCTCTTACCTTAGGTAAGTCCTCTTCTCAATGTCTATCCCATCTTCATCATTATCTCCTAGTGGAGGTAACCCCTTGGTTAATAGGGAGGTTATCCCCATTAGGCTAGATGATTCCTCGAGTCACTAGTTTCTGAAGAAAGGGATGAGTTGGAAGAAATTTCTCCTCCTTCCCAAGATGCAATCACCATGGTGGCCCCACTACACCGGTGCTAAAATGCTTGACTTCGTCATAATGCGTAAAGAAAAAGTTATGGTTTTCTTGCCGGAAAAGCACAAAGCCTCCTTCCAAGGCATTTGTTTGCTTATTTAATATCTGCTTGAATGTTATGTCTAAGTACATCTTGGTGGAGGTGTCTGACAGCTCTGATCGAGTCTACATGAAAACCTCCACCAAACCATGAGGACTTTACCTATGCATTTGAGTTTTTCTTCAAGGAATTCGACATTTTGTTTCCCTTGTCAATTTTTGAGACCCTAATGTTGACGACAAAGAATGTGGCTCCTCACCAACTTCATTCGAATAGTTGGCCTTTTTCAAAGCTTTCCAGATTATTTGTCAATATTTACACATTCGTCCAACAATAAACAAATTTATGTACTTTTACCAACTTAAGCATGGGACCAAGAGGCTGGATCTCTTTGAATATGACTTAACACGACCCCCTATTCACCATATACTCCTCATCCTTCAAAAATTTCAAAGATAGATTCTTTAAATTAAAGTGTTCATCACAAGACCACTAAAAGCGTCTTTCCTTTTTTCGTCATTTTTTGTCCTATATTCCCATTGTACTAGCAAGATAAGTTCAAGTCACGAGTTGAGTATTTGCTCTAGATTAAGGAGAGGGTTGACATATAAATTCTTAAGCGTCTTCCTCGGCCCATAAGCAGAAAAGCTCTACTTAATATGGCCCTTGGTTAGGATAGATGTTCGATTCAATCGAGATCATGCTTTCTCAATGTATGGCAATCCCACCATTTTAATGGTGCCACTCTAGATGTCATTAGCATAATACAAGCATTAAGAGTTGCTGAAGGACAAGTCCGAGTGAGACCAAGGTCTTACTGTAAAGTCTTTTGAGATTGTGCAAGGCTAATGCAGAATTAAAGCCTTTGAGGTCAAGTTGGAATTGATGAAGCAAAGGCTTGAAAGCACCAAGGAGGCGAGGAGCAAGCTAAAAGAGGATGAGGTTGGTGCGGAGATAATAAAGACCAAGCTCCGAGAGGCTAAAGTCAAAGTTCCACGCCTCAAGGAGGAGATTGAAAAACATCCAAAGATGAGACGAAGCTTAAGGTTGAGGTTACTAATCTAGCACAGGCCAGCCTTTAAGGTTACTCGATTGGGTTTAAAAAGGTGATATGGCAAGTCATCTACTTTGAGCATTCTTTGGATGTAACCAAATTTAGTTTAAATAAAGATGTCATCGACGATAGTTTAGTTAACGATTAAATATGTAAATGTAACCGAGTTCATTACCACTACAAAAAAAATCAAAAATTACATACATAATTACATGCATATGAAAATCCATAAAGTAAAATTTTCATTAGATAAGAAATTTTACATACAGCTTCACATTCGTATGTAAATTCAACATTAAATACGAATTTACATATGAATTCACATCTGTATGCAAAATCAGCATTACATATGAATTTTTACATACGGATTTACATCCAAAGTTTTACGTGTGGATTTAATTTGTATGTAATACAAATATTTACTTTATTATTATTATTAACATAAGCCCTATGCTCTCATATTTGAGGCCAAATTCAGATAACTCGACCAACCAAGCTATCATCCTACTAGCAAGCTCAGCTTTTCGTAACAACTACTTGATTGGATAGTTGGTGCGTATCACAATGTTGAAATTTGGGAAATAATATCGGATTATGTGTCAAGAACACAAGACCAAGTACAAATTCTTAATCACTAAGTCCCTTTCCTCCCCTGGCTAGAGTCCGAAGAGTGAAATAGGCTAAATATTGTCTCTTCCCCTCCTTGTGGGCCAGTAGCATGCTTTAGGCCGAGAGAAAGACTGCAAAGTGCACAATGAGGTGGAGGACTTACCAATATTAGTAAATTTGAATCCTCTAAATCATCTCTTCACATGTTTTGTCGCACTCAAACTTTTAGGCTTACCAATATTAGTAAATTTGAATCCTCTAAATCATCTCTTCACATGTTTTGTCGCACTCAAACTTTTAGGCTTCATTTAGCAACCTGAACAGTAGTTTGGCTTTTACAATGAGCTTGGAAAGAAACCTTAAGAGGGTGGCAAACTTCTCATTCAAGCATTGAACTTCTTTGAGGGAGCTCGATTGTTTAGAATGGCTTCACAACTATTCGAATTGGCTTCAACCCTCCTTGGGTGACCATGAAGCTGAGAAATTTTCTTTCGCCAACCCAAAGAAACATTTTTTCAAGTCAAGGCGCATGTTGTGATCTCAGACTTTGTTGAATACTTTCTCTAAAGCCAACGGGTGATCCTTAACTTTGCATGACTTTACTACCGTGTCATTGACATATATTTCCATGGTGTTTCTGATAAGGTCTTTAAAAACTTTGTCCATGAAACGCTGAATGTAGCTCTAGCATTTTTAAGGTCGAATGGACCTTGTAACAATAATTGTCTGCTTTAGTCATGAATGTTATCTTCTCTTGATCAGGGGTATATCTGGATCTAGTTATACCTTGAGTAGGCATTGAGGAAACTGAATAACTTGTACCCTGTCATGATGTCCACAACTTGATCTATGTTTGGTAAAGGGTACGTATATTTAAGGCATTCCTTGTTTAGATTGTATAGTCGACAAACATCCTTCATTTGACGTGGGACTTCTTCACCATTAGCACATTTTCTAGCCACATGGTATACACAATCTCTCTAGTGAAATCGACTTGTAAATTTGAGTAACCTTGTGATAAGCTACAACTCATCTTCCATCCCCAAGTTTTTGTTTCCTTTAGGCAATCGATCTCACTTGAGGGAGGATGGCGAGCTTGTCGCTCAAGAAGTCTAGATTGATTCTTAGCATGTTTGCTAGGCTCCTTGTAAACATATCGATATTGGTGACCAGGGCGCGTTTGATCTTATTTCCCAGTAGTCAGTTGATACTTTTCCCCACATTGGTCGATTGGTTGGGTTGTGAATCGAGTTGAATTGAAATCATAGACTCATCAAAAGTGGGACAATTTTCTTCAAACTCTATCCTAGGATTAAGATCAACCTCACGATCAAGGTTTGATCCCATCGAACAGGAGTAGTACTTCAACATTATGGCACTGTTGGGTCATACTAGTCTTCTGATCTTCAAGAAGATTGATCTTTGGGTTGGTCTGAGTTGTTTTGTCATTGGACAAATTCTTTATCAAGTAAAGGTTAACCTTGAGACTCAAGGTATAACATGCTCGAGCTGCCTATGGATTAGCCTTAACTATGATGATTGTACCATATTCAGTGAGGAACTTCATGGCCATGTGTGGTGTAAGAACGACAACCCCAAGATGGTTTAAAGTTCTACGAACGATTAGCACATTATAGGATGTGTCGGCCTCCACCAAGATGTACTAAATTGTCAAGGTTCAATGTGCCTCACTAATACCAAAGATCGTCAACAAAATTGCATAACCTCTAGTGTAGGGTATTCGGATAAAACTTGATGAGTAAGCTGGAAACGTCAAACTTCTGGAAGGTTGACCAATATAACACATCGGCTAAGCCTCCCTAGTTAATGAGCACCTTATGAACTCTTTAGCAGTGGTGGTGGTGACAATTATTGGATCATCCTGGTCGAGATTATTAATCCAGAAGTCATAGTCTGTGAAAGTGATAGGCGGAAGGAACAAAGGTGGAAATAAATCCATCAAGTTCAATCTTCAGATACACCCTTCCTGATGGAGCTCTCATCGTGTTTTGCTTCACGTTCATGCCCAGCTTGTGGAGGAAGCTTTGGAAACTTGCACCAAGTAAAAAATGGATGGAGAGTTCCGTAGAGTGTTGCAGAAGCTTGTTTATGGAGATAGAACCATGGAATGGAATGTGAGCAGTGGAAGTGTGGAGTAGAAGTTTTGGCATGGTGGGAGATGATTATCTAGGAGGAAGAAGGTCTTGATAGAGGCTAGGCCAACTATCAAGATTTTCTAAGTCTAACTCTAAGGAGAGCAAACAAAGAGGAGCTCAAACAAAGTGCTCAAAAAAGTTCTGCAGTAATTCTTTATATCATTCAAGCTTATTTGTACATAAAATACACACCTATTTATTGAAGAAAAGAGAAGGACAAGCTTATAGAATAAGCTTTCCAATATTCTTTACTAAAATGATGCTAAATGTTTTCAATATTTCTCCAATATTCTCTTGTACATATGTTCTTTGATGAAACAATTACACAATAAATGGAGTAATTAATATAAAATCCTCTTGCAATTTATATGTATTGAACATAGTTGGTGAATAACGCAATGTGACTAATTTTATTAATTTTGTGTTTTAAAATAGGTTTCTACATTGACATTATTTTTTTGTGCAAAATTATCCTGAAAAACTGCATCGTGACTTTGTTATGTTTAGGAGTTAATGATAATATTTAAATCTTGGTTAAATTAACATATATTTTATATTATAATATGAAGGCTATTAATTATGATTATTTTTTATCTATTAGGTATCTGAGCAAGAAAGTGTTCCTGCCAAAGAAACAAATGATCAACATCAATAATCATAATTGGTTATTTACTTTTTCATTATGCCTAATTTTATGACTGAGAACAAATGATAGTGTAATGTTTACGAGCCTTAAAGTTTGAAGTTTACAAACTTTGTTAATTATTATTTTACCTTGAAGAAAAATTATTATACATAGCATTTTACATTGAATTGGTAGACTTTGGTCTTTGTTCCTTTTATGAATGTTACATTCAATTGTAAATATCAATATTTTAAAGTCTTTGCATTTTACGATTTATTCAATTGTTTTATAAATTAACTAAGGTTTAATTAATTAATAAAACCCATTTTGAAAAAAGTACAACATAAAAAATTAATAAAACCCATTTTTAAAATGATACAACACAAGAAATTAACGCTGGTTAAAAAAACACAATGAAGTTTAAAATTTCTAGAAACCACCAGAAATAGCGGAGATTTGCAAACGGGGGTTGGCAATCACCGATAATATGTTAGCGATGTTGAATCCTCCAGTCCAAACTGTGGGTAACACACTTAGTAGGAGTTAAAATCGCCAGATCTGTTAAATATAACTCCCGCTATTATCATATATTATTAATATTCTTATGTAACATTTACATAGTGTTTATAAACAAAAAGACTAAAGTTGTAATCTTTAAAATAAGTCTACACTTTTGTAATAAAGATTATCATAAAATAGTTTGAATTACTTTTCTTCCTAACTATAGTAACTATATGAGTAGTATCACTAATTTTAATATCATATCTTAACTATATAATATATCTTAGTATAAAGTATTAATCCAATAATATATCTTCGTTATGTGGTACTATAGCCAACATTTATATTAATAGGATGACATCTTGTATCTTATTTAATTATATAAAAATTACTTGTAACATTCACTAAATTTAATTTTAATACTTATCATCAAATTTTAATTTTTCTATTTTTGTCATTATGAAATTAATAATTAAATAATCATAATTACTTTTTTCCTATTATTTCTTTACTAAATTCCTTTTATATTATCTTTCATTTCTCTTAATATTTTTATATTTTCCTTCTTTATAATTTTTATATTGGAAAATACTATCGAATTTTAATATATATCATTAGATTATCTTTTTCTAATTTTCTAATAATCAATTTAGTAATTATTTTTTTATAATTAATTTGTAACTTATTTTTATATCTATCCCATTTCTTATTCTTTTCAATATTTTTACATTTTATCATTTTATTATTAATAGTTTTTATTTAAGATTTTATACAAAATACTTCAATTTTTTGAATTCAAATTTAACAACTCATCATGAAATTTGTATTTTTTAATTTTCTCATCACTAAATTTATTTTAAAAAAAAATCACTAATAATTAAATATTTCTTCATTTTAATTTATTATTTTTAGTACTAACCAATCTAGTACTAATATGTGTGGATAACTTGACGCTTTCTTTTTTATTTACTTACAATTTTTTTTTCATTGTCCCGTAGATACTTTTCATTTTTCATTCTTTTTCTTATTTTATATCTTTGTCGGCCTAGTCAACACACAAACTATACATTTTATAGTGTCATTTAGGCTAACACTGTTTTATTTATTTATTACAAAAACAATTTAGTTTTCATCGGCCTAGATGATGCACGCGCTCCAAAAATGACATTAGATTCAAAAATTTTTTAAAATTTTATCGTTTACTATTTGTCTTTAAATTTTTTAGTATTTTTGAGTTTTTTTTTTCTATTTTAAATTCTGAAATTTTTTATAGTGTTTCATTGTATGGATTAAAGATTTATCAATCCAAATTTTTAATTTTTTTAAAAAAAATAAAGAAATTTCATCGGTTGTGAGTAACAACCGATGTAATAGAGGAGATACTACATCGGTTGTGGCTCCTAACTAATGTAGTATCTCTTCCTGAGTGCTCTTATTACATCAGTTTTGGAATCGATAAAAAAAGTCCGGGACTTTCTATATCGCCTACATCAACATGGGTTTTGAAACTAATGTAGAATGTCTTGCAAAATCGATGTAAAATGTATTTTTTCTTCTAGTGTGTTCAATTCTTATTTTGACTCCAATAGATTTCTTCTCCACCATTACTGTCATTACAAGAAAACGACAAAATAACCTCCATAAAATTGTATCCCAAAAAAAGAGACACAAAAAGTGTCGGTCAAACCCCCTTTATTATTTTATGTTTATGTTTGCATCAGTTTAGCCGACTCTACTTTCTTGTCTTATTATTTTGTCAGTTTAGAAGACATTCAAAAGAAAAACTCCTTATGGAAGAGCTTAAAAGATAAGAATATAAAGATGACTCTTGAAACGTTAAACTTGTATCATTTAAAAGTGTTGAAGTGTGCAAATTACATGTCTATATACGTAAAGATATTGCATTGAAATTTGAAATTCAAATTCAAGTGCCAATTCTCCTCTCTCGCATGCTCCCACGTGCATGTAGATCTAGGCATATGACACATGAACTAAATATGATTAAATGCTTAATTTATAGAAGCTTCTAGCCATGAAGATATACAAGTGCCGCACATGTACTTAATCGAACCCAAAATAGGGTTTAAATTACATTTAGGACTACATTTGCTTCAAGATCGAAACCTATAACTACTTGGTCAAAATACAAGTCAAAAGATTCTAAAATAAAAGTCTTGAGTAGAGGTCTAAAATCTTCATGAGATCTTTCAATTAAGATTCTAGTGGTGCGGCATTTCATCATCTTGTTTTGTATCAATGTGGCAGGGTGGTTCTTAGTCGATAAATGAACAATTTTATTCCTTTTAAAAATTAAATTACATGTTTAATCTTTAAATTTTTCAAAAGTAAACAATTTTGATCCACCACTATATCTAATCTAAATTAAGAAAAAATATGTTAGTGTATTTGTTTGTTATGACATTAGCTATTTAATAACAATATTTAATAATAAACTTTATAACATATGTTATTACTAAAACTAGGTGTTTGTTATTGTGTTGCTAAAATGGTTAAATCATGAAGATCCGAAAAACTAACTATGCAATAAATTTTTTATCGGACAAAAATTACATATTGATGAAATTATAAGAATGAAAAAGTTAATTTGAAGCCTTAAAAAGATACTAAAAAAAGTCCACCGAAAAGAAAAAAGATTTCCCAACATAAACAAACAACAGGTGTTAGAAAACATTTTCTGTTATGGAAAAAGCATGGACAAGTTGTTTTGTAGAAGACAAAGCTAACTAACTATTGTGCAACAACTAAGCAAGGTATGTTGCAACCCCTAATAAAGTAATGACAAATTTGTTGACTCTAAGGTTTTGCACCTTGTTTCTCTCTTTCTAGTTTGCAGAACCCTAATTCTACTTTTCATCAATGTACCTGATAATTCTTTTCTCTTCATAGCAAATAATTCATATTTCATCAATTGTGACCTTGTTCAAGACCCTGCGAGTGCCACCAAGATGAATTCGAACCAGACACTCTTCTCTTCAGTCACGTTATTGCACCAAGTACCATCATTGCGATTTGAGGTCTACAATGTGTGCGTGAATCATCCAATGAAGATAATATCTGATGGCATATTGAATCACCATGCAAGTGCAATACCTTCACAATCTTCATTCACCATGCTTGAGCTCCAATTCGTTATCATCTTCGTCATCACACAAAGCTTTCATTTCATTCTCAAACGGTTAGGGATCCCTTATTTCGTTTCACAAGTCATGGTTGGTATCTATCCTTTTATTCTATACATAGTCATCAATTTTCTTTTGCTAGTTTCAATACCATCATTCGGGTTTTGTTATCATGCAATGTTATGTTCAAATGAAAACATTTTTGGTTTTCCTTCATGTGTACGATGAATCCATCAATTAACGCCCAAATACTACATAGCATTTTCCTTGGGTAAAAATGTTTTCAGTCCAATCTAATCTAACCTAGCTACAACAAGATCGATGATGAAAAATGATGATAAAACTATGAAACATGAATGACATTTGAGATCCGTTTGTTTTGCAGACTGGTTTTCTGCTGGGACCATCAATTCCCACAGGACCATTAGAAAAGTACAAGAAGATGCTGTTCCCCTTTGGGAGTGCAGATATCTTAGGCGCAGTATCATCGCTGGGGTACTCATTCTACCTCTTCCTGAACTCAGTGCAGATGGACCTAAGCTTGATCACGAAAACAGGGAGAAAGGCTTGGGTGATAGGACTTTGCTCCTATTGCATTCCCATAATGTTGGGGTGTGGGAGCGTGACCATGATGAGTTCCATGTGGGAGAAGATAATGGGAGATGAGATTTCATCTTTGCCTGTGGTCTTCATATCTCACAGTAGTTGCTCCTTCGCTGTCATTTCATCGTTGCTCCATGACCTCAAAATCCTCAACTCTGAACTCGGACGCCTCGCACTCTCTGCAGCTTTCGTCAACGATGTTTCAGGTAACCTCAAAATCCTACAATTTCATTGTCTCACGTAGAATTAGATTTTTGACTAATAATTACATGAGTTTTCGTTAGTAATGGAAAAACAAAATGACACGTGACTTCAAGTATAACTTACTTAATTATTGCTCTAAAAATTAACTGTACGAAAAAATTTAATTCCATAAATTTTCTCTTAGTAAATTCTCCATTTAACCGATACATGTAAAAAAATATTAACTGCTACTTGTATTAATTATTTGTATGGTAAAATGTTACTGATTTAATAAATGTTTAATTTGGATACCTATCAAATTGTAATAGCAGAGTTCATTTTCAATTTTCCAAAATTGAACCATTTCGGTCCTCTGTATAAATAAATGATTAATGTAATAATTTCCTCATTAACATTCTTTGTTAACAATTGAACATTATATTAAAATTCGTAAAACTGTAAAAATCAAAAAGTAAATTTGAAGCTAAGATAAAATTAATTTATGCATAAATAAAAAAATAAAATTCCTATAAATTTATTTATTTATAAACCGATTGTTTTTTTCTATTACAAATCCTTACAAACATAGTCTCAGTTAGTAAGTTTTGTACTTATAGAAATGAATTTATAATAAATTGTTGTGTTGGTAATGTATCAGGTGGAATCTGGGCAGGAGTTGGCGCTGCCTATTTTGGGAAGGCGGACATGAGCATGACTATCCGTATTGGAAACGTGGGGGCATTTCTTGCTTACATATCCTGCATTCTACTAGTTGGTCGTCCTGCAATGAGGTGGATCGTGAAGAGGACCCCAGAAGGTAGATCTGTCAACAAGATATACATCTATGCCATCATAGTAGTGTTCTTGGAATTGAGCTACTTTGCCAGGAATTTCGGTGAACCCTTCTTAGTAGGGGCTGTTATTTTTGGCCTTGCAGTCCCCGAGGGTCCTCCTTTGGGCTCTGAACTCGTTTCCCAACTTGAGTTGTTCTCCAAGTACTTCCTCTCCTCAATTTTTGTCACATGTTGCACCATGAAGGTGGATCTCACCAAATGTAACTCTCTCTCCCTAGTACTCGTCCTATCTGCTGTCATCATTACGGTGCACTTGGTTAGGTGGGTTTTGTGCATGGGAATTTGCCGATACTGTAAAATTCCCTTCAAGGATGGCTTTTGTCTTGCTCTCATTTTGAGCTCCAAAGGGGTTGTGGATATCTGCTCCTATCTCCTCGTCTACGAATCAATGGTACTTACTTGTTCAACCTCGCATGCAACATCCATTTTATTCAAACATAAAAACAAAAGCCACTTACATTACCTATCATCACATGTTAGTGTTACTAAATGCAGTAATTTTTATGTATTCCAAAATATACAAAAGTTTAGACTAGTTCAAGTGTGAGGAATGATGATATCTATAGAACGACCTGATAAAAAGGTAGCACGATATCTTGGTTTTCATTGGATGGTTTTGCAATGATCACAAACAAATTAGTGTTTCAAATTAGTCATTATTTTATAAACATAATGTAATGGCAATTTGGATAGAGAGAAAGATGTATTTTAACTTATCTTTTCACCTTTTTATGGTTACTTTCTAACATAAGTGGAGGTAGGTTAAGATGTAAAAGATTAACGATTCTTTGTTGAGTTGTTGAACTAATTAACTAACTCTAACTACTTGAACTATTGCAGGTACACGGTACAGTAGTAGTAGATGTTATGATCATGTCAGTGTTGGTCCTAGGTACAGCTTCGATGTTTGGTGTGAAGGCATTGTATGACCCTTCAAGGAAATACGCAGGGTACCAGCATAGGAACATCATGAGCTTGAAACACAGTGAGCTTCGGATAGTTGCATGCATCCACAAGCCATGGCACTTGAATCACATCAAGAACGTGCTCGAATTTTGTTCCCCTGCACCAGATAACACACTAGTGGCAGAAATTTTGCACCTCATGGAGCTAGTTGGAAGGTCCAATCCCATTTTCATTGCACACAAACTTCAGCAAAGTTCAGGATCATCTTACAACTACTCTGGGGAACTCATTGTAGCCTTTGACCTTTTCGAGCGTGACTATGTTGGTTGTGTCACTGCCAACACCTACACTGCCATATCCCCAGTGATGTTCATGGATGAAGATGTGTGCAACCTTGCTTTGGACAAAAATGCAGCCCTTATAGTCCTTCCATTTCATGTGAAATGGGGAGGGGATGGTTCAGTTGAGTCAGAGGATAGCAACATAAGGGCACTTAATGCCAAGATTTTGGAAAGGGCACCTTGCTCTGTTGGGATTCTAGTGAACCGTGGCCCCAGCTTCAACTCAACAAGTATCAGAGCAGCCATGGTTTTCTTGGGTGGACCTGATGATAGAGAGGCTTTGTACTTGGCTAAGAGGTTTGCCAAAGATGTTGATAATAGTTTGTTTGTGTTCAGGTTGTTGGCACATGACAAAGAGGCCTCCAATTGGGATCACATGATTGATGATGAAGCGTTGAGGGAAATAAGTGGAGCTCATGTTAATCTACAAAATGTTAGATATGAAGAGATTACTATAGGAGATGCTTCCCAGACAATGTTTCTCATCAAAGATATAGCCAACAAATTTGATTTTATTGTAGTTGGCAGACGCTATGGGGTTAGATGTTCTCAGACCTCTGGCTTGGAGCATTGGACTGAGTATTCAGAGCTAGGGGTCATTGGTGATTTGCTTGCTTCACATGATACAGATACTACGGCTTCAGTTTTGGTTGTGCAACAACAACCATCTAATGAAGACCACAGACTCTAGTTAGAACAACTCTTTTATGTATAGCTTTTATAAATTTGTTCTCTCCTTCTTCATCAATTTTTTATTTTTGACGTGTATTCTTTTTTCCTCAATAAATTTTAAATTTTTATATTTTAATTCCTGTTATTTAGGAATTACCCTATTGAGCTTCAGAGTCAAACGGGAACAGGTTCTTTTATCTATAATCTAGATTTTGATTCGTAGAAATATCATTAAAATTATTATAAAATTTGTTGAAATAGAAAATGGTTTTCGGATAACCAAAGTTCTCATACTAAATGTTAAAAAGGTCAAATCGATCAAAACAAAAATATTTAAAGGGGAGTTTCGAATGATATAGATGATTTGGTTGATTTTAGAAGTTGTTCCTAAAAGATGTAAAAGTGAAACTTGCACGGAAGAAAAATAACAGACTTTAGGCTCTACCAGTTCTGTAAGTTGCTGTTGATGCAATGCAACTAGTGTTTGTTTGGAAACACCAAGAGTAATACTGTAATACGTGGTTTAATGTAAAATCTTTCTGAAACTTATTTAGATTCACATTCCAATTACTTTTAACGATTCAAAATCATATTCTTCTGAGATTTTAAACAAATAGAGCATAGTATGTGCGGAGGGGAAGAAAAGGTAAAAGCCACCTGCTTACCCTACATATTGTGGATTCAGCTTCTCAAAAAAGTATAGAATTTCAGCTTTATATAATCTGATGAGTGAATTCTAAATCTCTTTTGCTCTTTACCTTTTCTTCAATACTACTGTATAAGTAGGTCTGCACCACTAGCCTTCAGGTACGAAGTCCAATCGAACTAGAAATTTCTTTTGTAGGCTTTAACAATGATTAATGCTTGCAGCTTGGTATGGAATTTTACTCTGCTCTAAAGGCATCATTGATGCAAAGGCTTGGTAAATGCATGATTACCCTCTGCTCTTTCTTTATATTTGAAAAAACAACACAGATCTGGGCCTTCAAACTCATGAACAATCTAATTTTTCTCTCAAATTTGTTTCTATTATTGCATGACGTTCAGAAATTTTATTGGTATATACATACAATTCTTCATTAAATGCATTGGACAACCTAAAGATTAGAACTTACCAGAAGGAAAGACATGCAGTTCATCGAATTGAAGAGAATGCAAACAAACATACAAAAGAATATTAGCTTTCACCCTCAAAAATGCATAGTTTTCCATTTCAGCAAATAAAAACAAAATGACTAATTGACCATCCAAGAGTCAAAGTAGTAAAAACCTTAAACTCTTTTAAACAAAAACAAGATCACGAATTTAAGAACGTGAAGATGCATTCAGTACCAATAGATGTGAATTCTTTAGATTTTTTAATAAAAAAATGGAAAGTACATTTCAGAGAACAGGCCAATCATAATAGCTCATGCACGGGACCACACAACCTTAGGTACACCCTATCCCATGAACCCTCACGCAACCATTGTCTGTTAGTGACACTACAATGATGCCACAAGTTCGGCGCATGTTAGCATTCCACACCCACATAGGTAGCGCGTCGATAAACCTCAGGTAAATCCACCCCTCTGCCCCACTCTCCGGTGGCGCAATCATAAACCAACACAAACCCTTCTTTCACCCCTCTCACCTCATTCAAACTCTGAATCAGCACCACCTTATCGCCAATTCCTACAAAACTAAACCTCATCCTCGTGTCGACTCTAACTTGCGCCGGTAGTGGCGGGCTCTTTATCCTACACCACTCTCCCGATCCTTTTCCAGTGTCGCTTTTCCTCCGAGCGTGGAAGCTCCAAAATGAAAACTCCACCGCGTGGCTGGTGAGTACATACACGCGCCCGGCCGCAGCGCAAGCCGCCACCACGCAGCCTCCGTTAGGAACCGTTCGGCTCCGGAGCCACACACGCGCCTCCACGTCAAACAAATCCATTGAACTCGCATACGCCGCGTGAGCCTCAGTTCCACGGGAAGCGCCTGGGAACAGATTCTGTCCCGATGCGCCAATTCTCAACCCGCCGATGACATAAAAGACCCCATCAGCCGAAGCTCCAATGCAGCCGTAACGCATACGTGGCGCGTGGGACACGACGTCCCACGTGTCGGTTTCGGGATCATACTCTTCCACGGCGGCGGTCCGAGAACTTCCGCCGGCGACATAAATTTTTCCGGCGACGGAAGAGAGCGCGAACTTTTTGCGCGGGAAAACTGTGGCCGCCCGCATGGAAACCGACGCAGTCCACGTGTCGTACTGCAGTGTGGCACTCCTGCCGACGAGGTAGATCCTGGGACCAATAGAGCACGCGCGCGCGTGGGCGAGTAGGGAATGGAAGTCATGGAGGGAAAGGGCGTCGAAGCAGGGGACGAAGAGGGAAGGCTGCCAGGCGGCGTCGAGGAGCGTGGCGGCGGAGAGGCCGAGCTCGGTAGCGGCGAGGGCGACGGCGGTGTGGCGGAGTAGGAGGAGGCGACGGCGGAGGTGGGAGAAGGCGGGGGATCGGAGGAGGCGGGACCAGCGGCGGCAGACGAGGGAGAGGGCGGGCAGGGAGGCCGGGGGCACGCGGGAGAGGCAGTCGAGGACGATGTCGTCGGGTAGCGAGGATAGGGTGGTGACGGGAGCAGCGGTGTTAGTGTGGGGTTGCGGTGGTGAGGCGAGTGTTGCGACGGCGTCGTTTGGGCTGGGGAAGCATGACTTCATGAGCCATGTGAAGTGGCGAGAGTTGCAGCTTTCTCTTTCTCTCTCAGAACTCATTAGGTGAGAGAGAGAAAGAGATCTTAGAGAGAGAAAGAGTGTAACACACAAAGATCCAGCCAGGAAGCGGGTACTTCTGAAAATACTCGCACTTTTCTAGGTTTTGTTTGTCATCAGGGAAGTCAACATGACATCAATCTTATAATTTATAACCATTAATAAAAACATATATTTAGTATTTATTTCTTTAATATTATAAATATAGAAAATGTTGTGATAATTATTGTTCTCACAGGAAAGTATAAATGCAGGTGAAAAGAATGATACTATTGAAAAGTTGGGCCTTGTAGTTATAAAAATTAATTATCAAATTATTGTTGTGAAGAAAAAAAAATTATATGCAAAAAAACAATCTGACTCGTAAAAGATAGAGACATTGTAAAATATATATTTAATTTATTGAAATGTCAAAAAAATATATTATTATATATATTTAATTATAAATATATTTCTGAATGATTTGGAATAAGGTGGGTATAAATGATAATATAAAAACTGAATAACAATAACAAATGTGTAATTAGGTTTTTAGTATAATCGTACAGAATTACCTGCATTTGATATATTAAAACAAGTACAAGTTTAAGAATGATTTTAAGTCATCGAATAGTTTCTAACATGTGTATTAAAATTTATTTATTACATTAATTGAAAATTTTTAATATAGGTATTGTATTTAATTGTTTTGGAACTGAAGTGATGTTTTAGTTTTCTAGTTTTAGTGGTGATTAACGAAACGTTAGATTTACTGATTTGGCGTGGGAAAATGGGGTCTGGAAAGTACAATTTGCGTGCTGGAATGTACCTCTAACGTTCCCTCTTATTTACACCAATTATTGCATAAAAATGAAATGATAACAAATATATTTTTATTAGTGGTTGAATCTTTTAGGTTAAATTATTGAGCAGTTCCTTCAATTATTTAACAATTCTTATCAAGTTTATAAACTAAAAGATAAAATGTTTAACCGTAGTTTGACACCACCACATCTGAACATGTACGACAGATTTAAAAATACATAAATCCAATTAGAAAATAAATTTCAAAACCAATTTAAATTTTTAAAATAGTTCAGTGAGTTATGAAATTATTTTAAAATATGTAATGTAATGGGATGTAATGGAATGATAATGGACATGATTGCATAAGATGTTTTGTTTGTGTTATTAATTTAATTTATGTTCAAGCAGAAAAAATATTTCACAAAGTTAATCTGTTAATTGATTTTCATTATGTAACAAAACTTAAATAGATTTTCAGCCTCTTAAAAAATTAGCGAATTCTATTTTGGTCCTTATTAAATTTTTTCTTTATTTTTTTATTATGGAAAATCTGAAAGTACTATATTTACTCCTTATAAAATGTATGAATTTTTTGTTTTAATAATTGTATTCTATTTTGTTTTATTGTTCTTAAATTTTAAATCATTTTTTTTGTTTGTAGTTGTTATTTATAGATGGATAAATAATTTTTAATTTGTTTAAATAAGTTTTGGGAATATATTCATGTATTTTTGTTTTGGTATTCAATAATTATTTTAAGTTTTCTTGGGTACCCAACATTAAGATTAGGACAACCTACTTTTTATATAGAATTATTATTTTCATATGAATAAATTTTGAGGATGATAAATAGAAATATGTTGTTTATGAACCTTTTATTATTATATGAAGCTGAAGTTTTTGTTAGACCAATAAGTCTTGAATAAGACAATTAAATATATTTTGATCTTAGTTGAAAATTAGAATATATGTTAAAGTCATAAATACAAATGTTCTTATACATAAAAATCATATATAATGGGTAAATTTAAATTTCTTTCAATGAATTTAAATTTACGAATAAAAGTAATATCTTTTAAACATATAATATAACTTTTAGATGCAATTTTGGTGCAATGCTGAAAATTAGTTGCTACAAGCCGAAAATGACTGACTCAAGCCTGCGTTAAAAAATGGTTCAACAAATTTCTAAATTGTTGAGTGAAATTATGCAAAAAATAATTTCAATATTCTCTTCAGCATAACTTTTTTGAGTGAATTTTTCTCAATGAAAACATTTTAAAATTATATTTCAAGAGACTGTAATATCCTAAATAAAATTTTAAATGTCAAGAACATTTTTAAGATTTTTAAAGATATCTCACTGATTTCATATATTTCTTTAAGAGTAATTCTTACAAGAAGTTTGACAATTATTTATACAAAAAAATATCATGGCCAAGGAATATGAAGAGTCATCAACCAAATGTCATTGTCAAGGAGCATGTAGAGTCATCAACAATGTGTTTAACAAAAAGAAATCATTAGTGTGAACTTAAGACTAATTAAGTTAATAATTATATTTCAGTAATCTTATGTTTAACACTAAATTAATTTACAATATAGATTAACACATAAATGGTTCCTTGATTTTAAGATAGACATATAGGTAGTTCACAACTTTAAGGAGAATCATATGAAAGTAATTTACAAAAGTCACACTTAAAAGAAGAAAGAGACATGTGAAGTAATTAGAACTTTCACATACACTTGGAAATGATATGTAAAGTTAGGAACTCTTTATATGCCTTCTAACCATCTAAATTTTGTCTAAACAAATGTAAAAAATATATGAAATAATTACAATCATCACACACTTAAAAGTGACATATGAAAATAGTTACTCTTTCACATGTGTCTCTTCATGTCTTTAATTATTTATTCTTGTAATTTTAGAATATTATAAAACATTTTTTGATACTTTTTGAATATTCTTTAATATTTAAAATATACAACTTATCTTTTTTAACTTCTTTTAGTTTTTCTTTTATAAATCTTCCTTAGAATCTATTTATTCTTTTCTTTGTCTCCTTCTTGTAGTCATTCTTCTTTCTTTTACTCTATCTTTTACAAGATCTTCTTTATCTTTATTTACATCATTAACCTTTGTATTCTTCACTTTGTGAAATAATGAGAATTCTTTATTATATTTTCTCTTTAAGAGTATGGAAATGAGACTTGACTCCTAACTTTTCCTATTTTCAGTTTAATAATATAATACATTTTATTTTTACCCCTTCTACTCAGATGACAAATATTTTAGGTTGTTATAATTTTGCTCTCCATTTTCAAGTTTCTTTTATTAACAAGAAAATTATACATATTTAAAAAACATGTACAGATTCATATATAAAACAGTAAATTAGTACAAAATTGTGCAAAAGTTACTATTAGATATTTATAATATTAAAATATAAAAAATTTGTCGTCATTATTTAAATTAGTTATAGGGTTAGATATATGATTTATATAAATATCATTTTTTTATAACAACATATTTACTTCAAAATATTTTAATATTGTTACAATCACTAACTTTCTTTTACACATAAATTTTGAAATATTTTTAATAAATACTTTTTTCTTATGTTTTAAAAATTTATCAAAAAGTATATTTAGTATATTATTCATAATCTTAATATAAAATATTTTTTTCATTCTCATTTAAAATATTATTAATATAAAGAAGAAACCCTAAACGATAGAATTTTGGAATTTTCAAAGGCCTAATCGCCTTGGGTGGTTGGCCAGCGAATTTGTTACCCCATTTCGAGCAACTTTCATTTTTGAAGCGTCATTATCCGAGCTCGCTATCAAAAGTTATGACCGTTTGAAGTTTTTTATCCTAAATTTTTCAAAACCTAAATCTATGATAAACCTATATAATATAAGAACTCTACCATCAAATATATACTAAATGAATATGCTAACAAAAATTTTGGGTCAAAAATAAATTTCTAACTATTTTTAATGAATTTTACAAAATTGCTAACCTCTTGTAAAGAGAAGGGGCAAGGGGTGTCGAACCAAACATTCAACCTGCGCACACCAAACAAACATGGAAGAAGCTGAAAATGTTGCCAAATGAACCCTAGAAAAACCAGTTAACCCAAATGTGAGAAGAGAAAGTGGCACCACGCGAAATACAAATGAAAACTAGTGAGAATAAAAGAGGTACCACGTGAAGGTTCAAAAGAGAAGACACTGAGTGAGGGTGAAGAGAAGGCAACAAACGAGGATGCGGAGGAGGCAGCGAGGGTGAGGAGAAGGTGAAGGAGAATAAAATGTAAGAGTAAGAGAAAAGTGATACCCAAGAGTTAATATCTATCTTGAAATCCCTAATTTTAACTCAAGGGACATACTACGTTAGTTGGGTCCCAACCGACGTAGTATCTGAACAAATTTTACCAAATTTTCTTCAAAATTCACTCGCATGCCAAGAGGAGGATATTACGTCGATTGGAAAGTCCAACTGACATAATATGGGCTACATACTACGTCAGTTGGCACCTCCCAACCAACGTAGTATCTTCAGCGTCATTACAAAGTTTTCAAATTTCAAATTTTTATTTTTTTCAGTCTTTTTTACGTCGGTTATGAGTGACAACCGACGTAGATTATGATGACATCAGGTTTGAGTTAACCGACGTAATATTTCTTTAAATATTTACAAAAATGTCACGACATTTTTATTTACTTCGTTTTTATTTTAACCGATGTGTTATCCTGATGTAGGATGTGTTTTTTTACTAGTGTTTAAATACTAAATTAAAGAAAAAATGTTTTGTATATTATAAACTGCACAGCCATGTTCAACCAATGAATGTTGCATAGTATTTTTGTACGCATAGACAAAATGGATTGGAGGAACACGCACTATGATGCAACTTCTTTTTCAACTTGAAAACTATATTTCTTTTATTTGCATTTCTCTTATGACCCGCCATGACTTCATGTTTTGTCTTCATTGTTGAGAAAGATAACCAAATTAAATATAAAGACGTCTAAATATTGTCTATAAATATTTTTAACTATTATTATATTAATTTTGAAACAGGTGTTTTTTTCATATAATTTATTTTAAAATATCTACAAACTACATTTAAAAAATTATATATTAAAAGGAGATAATTGGTATCTTCGGTGGAAATGATCTATATATCCCATACTTTGCCTCATAGAGATATATGAAATCAGATCTCCAACATTGACCGCAGAAATCTACCTAACAACATCAACAAAAATTTCTCCGATTTTCTATTCCAACTTCGGTTTTGCTTTGATTAAAAAGATTAATATCCACAAGAACCCAAACAAATAAAATACTCATTTTATTCATGGAGTAATCATCTAACGCAAGACGAGTCTCAATTCCTCTTACAATTAAGTAAATTGCCTCCGATATTCATATGCCATGCGACGAACTCAATATTGTGCCTTGTTCAATTTCACGGAAGCAAGAACAAAATCTTTGGTTGAGGCAAATGTGCGAAGAAGATCCAGACAAAAACTCTAAGTTTAAATAGCCAAAATACCTCTAGTATCTTCAAAAGAGGAAAATTTAAATTCATAAAAACTCTTACTTAAACAAATTGCCTTTAACGTCATAAAGAACTTCATACTGTATTTTCCTCTTTAATTTGCATTATTATAAATAAGTTATAGGCATAATTTGCTAAACTTGCAAACTTAATTCATACATTCATGAACTAGTTAAAAAAATTAAAAAATGCACCATTTTAGATAAGAAAAAAGTTACATAGGTAACCAGTTATTAAAAATTCATTAAATTTGGTAGATTTTAGTTAGATGAAGTTTTTTTCATATATTTTAATTTTTTAGATTTTATCTTAATATATTAAAGGAAATATAAAAATGTGTCTGTTAAATTTATTTATTTTATCATTCTTGGTTTTGGACTCAACAATTGATTGATTTATTTGCGCACTTTTATACTTTCAGATACATAATCTGGAAAAAATAATTTTAAGAGTATATATTGTCATAAGTAATGCCATATAGAACCTTTGGCCTTGGTGATTATATTGAATAAATATACTATGTATGCATTAAATCAAATGCTAATTCGAACTAAAAAATTGATAATTAATTTAAGTTTTTTTAAATACAAAATTTATTAAAATATTATATATAGATGAAGATAATAAATTATATATTACTCATTAATTATTAATTATGTATTTATTATTTTACTTATAACTTTTCATTGACTTCAACATTTAAATGATTTTGTCCGCTAATTCAGGAAAAAAGTAAAAAGAATATATATTAAATTTGGATAAACATTACTAATAGATAGGAAGATATTTGTCTTTATGCGTTAAAAAAAAATTATGTTTACCAACTATTAAAATTTGTCGGTAAATACCAAAATTTAGGTTGTAAATAAAAATTATCAGAAAAATTTCAAAAGTAAAACATTCGTCGATAAATTGAATTTATAAAAATATTAAAAATTTTGTTTATTTTATTATTAATGTACGTAGAGGGTATCAAAACTAGATCCTATAAGTATATATAGAATTTATAATTTTACAAAAAAAAATTATTCATATACTAATTATCATTATTTTTATTAGTACTATTATTAGTATTAATAAAATATAATTATTTTTGAATTTTTATTATTATATAATTATTATTAATATTATTAGTAGTAGTGTCATAATAATAATTATTCTTATCATTGTTGTTATAATTAATTATATTGTTATTATCATAATTATTTATTATTAATTATCTTAATTATTATTATTACTTTTATGGTTATTATTAATATTATTAGTATTATTATTCTTACACAATGGTTTTACTTGTGGATAAATTGAGTGTCAGTTTAATAAGGAATAATATGATGATTAATTTACTGTGGATAATTTGGCAAAGAATTTATTCCTTGATAAGAGATTGCCAAATTATCTATGACTGACATATTTGATCTGTTAGTAAATTAAGTGTCAAATTATAAATAAATAAGTAAAATTTTTTCGTAATAATATTTTACCAAAGGATCTATATCTATTTATAACTAGTCATATTTGATCCGTTAGTAAATTGAGTGTCAAATTATAAATAAATAAGTAAAATTTTTTCGTAATAATATTTTACCAAAGGATCTATATCTATTTATAACTTTTATCGTTATTTTTGAAAATTCTTCTAATAATGGGGCCACTTTAATTTTATTGTATGACTTAATCAAAATCAAACTTTCATAACACAGGTATTAATGAGGAACATGACAAACAAACAATAAACAACAAAGGTCATCAGATTACATTCTTTTTTTTACCAAAAAGGACTTAGTTGAACTAAAAAAGCAAAATGTCAAAAAAAATGGATATGTTGATAAAAGAAAATATCTAAGTATGGAAAAAGAAAACAAAGGAAACTTGAATGTGTTCTTAAACCCAACATAGAGCACATTAGAGGGAGAAAGAACCCACACCTTTCTTACTATAGGAGGTAAAGATATTGTGTCAACACCTAATTTTGTCGGCGTGAAAAAATAAATGTTTCTGATTAATTATTGAAAAATTAAAAAAAATTATCTTTCAGTTTAAATTTTATTGCTTGATTTTCATTTTCATTTTATTCCATTTTAAGAAAAAAAATAAAAAAAATATAGTTTAATTTTGATCATCTTCATCATCTGAGAAAAATAAAATAAATTCAAACTTTTATCCAGTTTATCATTTTCATGTTATTTTCTCAAAAAAACCAGATTTTAATAAATAATAGAAAAATAATTAGGAAAAAAAAGAAAAAGGAAAAAATATATACATACGTTCTCTCTTTTATCATTTTTATTTAAAGTTTCAAGTTTCATCTTTATTGATTTTTTTAATATAGAAAAAAATGAAAAAATATAAAAGAAAAATGAGAAGAAAGGTTTTAAACACACAATGGTATGAAACATTTTGATATCCTTCAGAATCTGCAATTTAGGATCCACAATTCTGCTCCACTACCCTACAGGTCACGAATAAAGACAACTTTTCTGCTCCACTACCTCACAGGTCACAAATAAAGACAAAGTAAAAAGTTGTTCTGTTCATTGAAAAAGCTTTTGGGTCCCTGCTAATAATTGTTTTTTACCAAGGCATGCAAAAAAGGAGGATTATATGTTGACTCATATAAAATGCTATTATGAAGACACATAAAAAGGGACACTCTTCAGTCTTCACATACACTCCGTTCAAAGCTTCTGCACTTGATTTTTTTTTTTCCACTCTTTTTTTTGAAAAAATAGCAACTTACATAAAAAAGAAAAACTCACTCTTGCAGCTCATTTTCTCTCTTGATATACAAAAAAAAACAGATACCGTGCTACAGTTGAGACAGAAGATCGATCCATTTTCTTCATCCACTAAACATTCTCATGATATTTCACGAACACAAACAGAGAGAGCATACACCAATGTGATCCCATTTTTTCATTCACAACTTCAACACCAACGTGCACACACCAAGCTCTCACATGCGCCTTCCACCATATTCCAACCACGAAACCACCACCATGTGCCCCACAATACCTCCTCAAAACCGTACCTCCAAACCACTATGGTAAGCCGCCATGCAACGTCCACCATACACCTCCAAGGAGCCCCAAAACAACCCCACCATGCACCTCTGCGACTGCCACCATGAACATCCACCATGCACCTCCATAGCTACCTCCAAAACACCTTCACCGAGCCTCCGAAGAACCCCACATCCACCTCTAAACTTTTGAACCACAAACCTTCCTCCAAATCTCACAACCACCACAATGACAACACCAATAGCCCCAAACCCTTCATCGTCGCTGTCATAGTCTAGAATAGCTTGAAAAAGTTTGGAGAAGCTCTCGCTGAATAATCGGGCTTCGCCGGAGCTCCGCCACCAACTGCCATCAAACTCAGGTTTTTTGCCTCTATTAGGTGCGTCTCTTTCCCCCATCTGATTCCCACCGTTTTTATAACTTGAAGAAGCCTTGAAACCTCTATTTGAGCCTCGTCGGAGGCTCACTGGTGCAAGTCCCAAGGAGGAAGATGATCGGCGAGCCTTGTGAGCTCACTTTCTCCCACCAAAGACCTCATTTCTCCTCCATTCCACCTCCATTGAGATGAGGAGGAGGAGAGGAACGTTCGCCATCCCATGGCACGACGTTTCGACGTTGCCGGAGACTTGTTGGAAAACTAGTCCAGCGAGCTCAGTGCTCGAGAACCCAACTTTGAAAGCCGTTTCTAGGAGATTTAGGAACCTTTAGGAGGAGCTGGGGGTTGCGTTAGAAAGTTGGGTTTACCCTCTTTCCAGTGGTATGTCATAACCCCATT
>Ga0209700_100815_pt1 | contig 62479 bp, 31 predicted proteins | sample SiratroredBW_FD_187528 | JGI IMG/M metagenome (GOLD analysis project Ga0209700, IMG submission 187528) | Root nodule microbial communities of legume samples collected from California, USA - Siratro red BW (SPAdes) (version 2) | ecosystem: Host-associated > Plants > Roots > Nodule | place: USA...
AAAAAAAAAAAAAAAAAAATCACGAGGACTCCATCAAATTCATTCATTTTGAAAAAAGAAAAACAAAGCAAATTACAAAATTCACAAGATAATATAAAAAAGTAAAAAAACAAAACTAAAGAAATCAAAAGAAGAATTAGAAGAAATATATTTTTTATGTTCAAATGCAAAACAACAAAAGAAAAAAAAAATCAAAATGGGGTATACAAATTCTTCCATCATTTATTTTTTGTAGTACTCGCTCAAAACAGGTGTTTTAGCAGTCTTATAAGCATACTTCCTTAATCTCTCAGGTTTTCTAAAAGGCTAAACACATATTCTCAACTCATCTAAATCACTATGGAATACTTCAGCTCCACCTGATTGGCATAGTACATGAAAATCAATTTATACTTCTCCTTAACTAATAAAAAAGAGTTTGAGTAACTTGCACCCCTTCATCATCCGACTACAGCCACAGGACATGAACTAGGAGCAATTAAGTGCAAACTAGAAAGACTAAAATGAAATCCCTGAACTTCTAACCATAAGTCACTGTGACATTAAGCTTAATCCCAACATAACCATGACCATCAGAGTAAGAATTAAAATTCTCCTCCTCCAAAAATAAATTTTAGCATATAATAGATGCGTGAAAGAGAATGTGAGGAGAGATAGGATGCGAGAGAATGAAAGAGAAGGAAAGAGAGAAAGAGAAAGAAAAAGAAGAAGGGATAAGGAGAAAGAAAGGGAATTTAGAGCAAGAAGAAATTTTCTAAAAGCACTTATAACTCTAATTGTAGCATGTCACTCCAATCAAAGATAATAGAAAATGAGTTTAAACTCTCTTTTTATATTAATCTTAATAAAATTATGTGTATTTTATTAACATTTTATTTATTTTGAACTGTATTATTTTACTCTATTTTTATTTATATTATTATATTAATGTGATCCTATTTATCTATATTTATGATGTTTAACTTATATTCTATTTATTTATTTATATATTTATATTATTTAATTATCATCAGTTAGTCCTATTTATTTGTTTTATTTAATTTATTTAGAGTTACACGTTAGTCTTATTTATTTATTATGTTATTTAATTTATATCCAATTACGCAAGTCCTATTTATTTATGTTATTTAGTTTATTTGCTTATGTGAACATCCAAGTCCAACTCCACGAGGCCCATGGTGAAAAAGCCCAAAAGGCATGACCAACCACTCATATAAGCCTTGATGTGTTTTGAAAGCAGTCTTGTGCCTATCCTCAGGATTCATAAGTATTTGATAGTAACCAGACCTTAGATCCAACTTGGAGAAATAGCAAGCTCCATAAAGCTCATTAATCAGTCATCTACTGTCGGGATGGGAAAACTATCCTTTATAGTAATTGCATTTAAAGCCCTATAGTCAGTACATACCTTCCAAGATCTATCTTTCTTCTTTACCAAGATGATTGGAGAAGAGAAAGGGTTGCTACTATGTTGAATGATACCTTCTCTCAACATGTTTTCCACTAGCTTTTCAATTTTTTTCCTTTTGGCTATGAGGATACATGTAAGGTCTAACTTTAACAAGATTTGAACCTTTTAGCAGTGGTATGTGATGGACATGAGACTTAGGTGGTGGTAAGCCAGAAGGGGTGTTGAACACTAAACTATAAGTGTGTAACAAAAGTGTCAATTCTGGTTTCATATCATCAGGAAGTTCTAGCAAGGAAATTGGAATGGATTCCTCTTGAACTATTTGCATGTTTTACATCTCCGTTATGGCCTTTGTGTTGACTATTATCCTTATGTGATGTAATTGAGTTGTCTAAGGACGATTATCATTGTCACCTTGTGATGTAGTGAATTCTCCTCCTTGTAAAAACTTGATTTGAAGTTATCATAATCTGCCAAATGAGGCCCTAAGGTTTTGAGCTAGCTAGCACCCAGTATGAGATCTGCACCCAAGAATTGGTACTAATAAAGGCTATATTTTAGTGTTTTTAATGTTGAGAGCAAGCAATTAATGTTCATATTTTGTCTTGAAAATGATTGAAGAATGCATTGTGACTCCAGATTGATAAAGAAAAGGATTTCAAGAAGAATTGAGAGGAACCAGAGAATATGAGCTGGAAAGGAAAGACAATGCAGTTGTGAAAGAAATACAAAAAAGAAGAAGAGTACTGTTAGTGACAAATTGCTTAAGCGTCAATTTCAGATTGAGCTAGAAGTCACCAAAGTTTTAAATGGCACAAAAACCTAAAATTGGCAGGAGGTATAAAACAGGAAAGAATCTTCATTGGAAAGGGAACTGGCTGGCAACTGCAGTGAAGAACAGTGTCCTGCAGAAGAATGTCTCTTGTATTCATGGCTGCCATGAGTAACTAACTTTCATCTATTTTGGGATTGAATGTAATTTCCTCACACTTTGTATTCTTGTTGTTCATCTTGATAATGCATGAGTTATTCAGACTGTATTTCTCTTTGTGTACTTAATGCTTGAATCATTTGTGCAACTGTTTCTTGAACTAAAAATCTTGAAATTAACTGGAAAGTAGTTTTGAGGTTTGGAAATCATTGAGAGTAACTATTGTAATGCAACACCAGGGATGGGTTACATTGTAATGTTTGCGTAAAACAATTGTACTTAATGCGGGTTAACCCTCCATGAAAGCTGGGAAGAACAGTATCATGCAAGAGAACCTATGAATTTCAAATCACGAGGAATTGGGTTGAATGAATCTTATTTGTGCAAAGTCATAGGATAAACATGCTTTATTAATGATTTATGGTTAAGAATACAAATAGTTGAGTTAATGAGTTTAATCCCAAGATAGTTTCCCCATTACTGCATTCATACTCTATTTTACTATTTATTTTTACACAACCCAGTACTGTTTGCAATCTGTTCTACATTAAATCCTTAAACGCTTTTCGCTTAAGCTACTCCACTAGTTGATGCTCGTTTAATACCATTGCTTATTGATTCGACACTTATACTTATTTCTCTATATTACTTCTTGACTTGGTATACTTGCCAAAAATAGTCATCAGTAACAAAAATGCAAACAACTGCCTTGAGCTTGTAGTTTTAAGCCCTGAATCAATCCCTATGACTCCATGTAATTACCATTGCCCACCATGACTCTGAACCTTGGAGCTTGAACAACTAAAAATTTCAAGAACTTTATCACTCTTGGTTGAAGAGAGTTATCGAAACTTCCTCCATTTATCAACACTATTATAGAGAAAGTGCCTATATAAGCTTTAAATTTGATTGTCCCTACCCCCAAGCCTCCTTTTAAAGCATTCAAAGATAAATGATGGTTATCCCTAGTTGGTAGTTCATGTTCTATTGTATCATTCGGTGGTTCTTTCTCACTTTCATGTTCCTCTTCTTCCAGCTGCAACACAAAACATTGTCTGTTAGGACATTTGTGGTTGAAATAAAATTTCTCATCACAGAAAAAACATAGGCCTTTTTCTCTTGACATTGCGGTTTTTAAGTTGTGGGCCACGTGGTGTCGATAATAAGGGTGGTGTAGTTGATTTGGGTCAAGTAAGGTTTTAGGTGTGTTTACGGGTAATGAGTTGTAGGGAGTGGAATAGGATGATGAGGTTGAATCTGTTGGTGTATGAGGGTGATGTTTTGGGTATACTTGTATATTTTTCCTCATAAAATTTGGCCAATGACACAACTCTCAACAAATTTAATGGAGTCATGGTTGCTACATCACATTTAATGTCAACATTTAAGCCACTAATGAAACATTTTAAAACAACTTCCTCTGTCAAACCCCCCGATCTATTAGCAAGAGCCATAAATTTTAAATAGTAATATGATAGTGTTCCATTTTGTTGCAGCTTGAAGAGATCTACCATTGGACAATCGAATGGTGAAGGTCCAAATTGAGACTTCAATGCACGATTAAGGTTGTCTAGGTGGTGAATGCTTTGATCTTCTATAACATCTAAAACCATGGTACTACCTCCTTCTCGAAATGCATTGAAGCAATTTCCACACGATCTAAATTAGGAGTATTATGATTGTTAAAGAACTTGTTCGCTTTGAAGATCCACTCTAGCACCGGAGTATAACCATCAAAATGAGGGAAACCCAGCGAAATATCCTTTTATCACAAAAATAATGTTGAATGGAGTAACTTTAATTGTCGATCCTGAGTTCGTTGGACTTCCATGAGATTGAGAAACATTTTCTATCAATTGTTGTAACATCAATTGGATATGGTCCCTCTTCTTGTCCCGTGATTTAGATTGAGCTTAACCAATTCTCCTGCCATCTTTTAATAAATTCAATTTCCTACCCTAGGCTGGTTCATTCTTCAATCCCAACATATGGGTTTTTATAATTTGGTTTCAGAGCTCAGTTCTAAGGCAAGGATTGGGATGGCTTGGAGAAATTGGTAAAATCCTTTCTTTAATTTTACTGTCAATATCTTTATAAGCTAGTGGCCAAACCATTGCAAAAGTCAAGCCTATTAAAAAAGAAAAGAAAATAAAAAAAAAAATGTTGTGGCTTAATGGTTTATGTCATTACAACATAAACTCAAGTACTGATAAAGTGATATATTGATTGCAACTGTGGATGATTGTTACTATACTTATTATATCATTAAAATTATCGTCAAAGTGTTCTTACTTAGGCTATCATTGTGCTTGTTATCCTTACAAATTTTTTGTGTGTGTTAGAATTACTCTTTTTGGGTGGATTATTCTTGTTGATATGGTTAAGAACTCAAGGAGAACGTAAGAGTAGAAAAGGACAAAAGAGTTATATTATAAAAAAAAACTAAACTGAGTGCATACATTTGAGTGTTGAGTTTAAACACGTGAGGAAGAGGCAATAATGATATATTATTTATTACTTCTAAACAATTGTTTTTAATTTAAGTATGTCAAGTGCAAGTGCTACTTCTTCCTCTTCAAAAACCACCCTTTTAGCACCACAAATGCAAATTTTAACTCTTTGCGGAGATTAATTAGACAACAGAATGATGAGCTCTACAAAAGATTAGACCAAATGAAAAATAGAGGCAATCATGAAGATAATAAAATGAGGAAAAGAGATAATGATGGTGAACCACGTCAAAATAAAATGGAAGAAGGAAAGCTTAAAGTCCTACCATTTAAAAGAAAAAAGGACATAAAAGCATGATTGGAGTGGGAGCTCAAAATTGAGCATTTGTTTTCTTGTTACAATTACACTGAGGAACAAAAAGTTAGGATGGTAGCATCTGAAATTTCTAATTATGCACACATTTGGTAGAACAAGTATCAAAAGGAGAGGCCGAGGAATAAAGAACCAATGGTAGACACTTGGGGTGAGATGAGAAGTATTATGAAGAAAATATATGTTCCAACTAGTTACAATAGAGATTTGTAGCTTAAACTTCAAAAATTGACTCAAGGCAATAAAAGTGTTGAAGAGTATTTTAAGGACATAAAGGTTACCATGATCAGAGCTAAATTTGGGGAAGACAATGAGGTGATTATGGCTCAATTTTGGAGTGATTTGAACAGTGATATAAGAGATATTGTAGAGCTGCAAGAATATGTTAAGATGGAGGATTTGTTGCATAAGGCTACTCAAGTTTAACAACAACTCAAGAGGAAAAGTATCACAAGAAGGAGTTCTTCCAACTTTAACCAGAATTGGAAGGACAAGTCCAGGAAGGAGGGATCCTCATCCTCTAAACTTACCGAGGTTGTTCCACATGGAAAAGGTTCAAAGAGTTCGAACGAGAAATCCACTAAAATTAGGGATGTAAAGTGTTTTAGGTGATTAGGAAGGGGGCATTATGCTTCTGACTGTCCTACTAAGAGAATTGTCATCCTTAAAGATAACGAATAATATACCAGTGAGTCTTAAGATAGTGAAGAGATAAGGAGACAACAATAGAAGTGGAAGAAATGGAAGGTGATTTATTGATTAGGAGGTTGTTGGGAAGTCAATTACAAGCTTTATACCAAACCCAAAGAGATAACATTTTTCATACTAGATGTTATATCAATGAGAATTTGTGCTATTTGATTGTTGATAGTGGAAGTTGTACCAATGCGGCTAGCTCTAAACTAGTGTCCAAATTAAATTTGGAGACTAAGCCATATCCTAGGCCATATAAACTTCAATGGCTTTACTTAAGATGGAGAGTTGATCGTAAATTAGCAAGTGGAAGTGTGCCTTTCCGTGGGACAATATACTGACAAGGTGCTATATGATGTGGTTTTAATGAAGGTAAGTCATATCACTACAAAAAAAAAAACTAATTTTAATGACAAAATTATTCATCACTATAAATTATAAACATGTCACTATTTATATCTTGTGACAATAATTGAATTGTCACTAATACTCTTGTTACTATTATACTTGTAACAATAATTTTAGATGTCATTGAAATTAAGTTTTATCATGACAAATAAAATTATTTCTAATAATTCTATGTAATAGTGATAATAATAAAATATTATAAATATAAAAGACAATTGTGATAATAATAAAATATCACAAATATATAAAACAATAATGATAAATTAGTTATTATTATTATTAATTTATTATAAGTCAAAATTTATATGATAATTAGTTATTAATTATTTCTAATTATTAATATTTTATCATTGTTATTAGAAATTGTGATAATTTGTAATAAATATCATATCATAATTAATAGGCAAATCATATTTAAAATTTTGAAATACATATTAATTAAAATAAATAAACATAAAATATAAAATATAAAATATTCATTACATTTAAAAATACAACATATAAAATATACAACAAAAACATGAAACATAAATATATGAAATCAAACTTAATTCTAATTTTTTTTTTGGACAACAATAAATAAAATAAATTAGCTGAGACATTTCAGGGATATCCCAACCCATATACACAAAAAACAAATACAAGTTCATCATTGAAGGAAACAACAACCACATACAAGGATGAGATGCAAAACAATCCCATAACCACAAATGTGCCTCACACCTGTAATAAAGCTACAACAACCTGCCTCCATCACAATACAAAATGACACTACATGAAGACTAATATGTACTAAATCTTCGGATAGAAATTGACCTTAGAACTACTTTTACTCTTAAGAGCAATAAATATTGTCACGAATGAAGCAACTATACAGTGTTGAGTCATGGTTTGGTGGTTGTTGTTAATCTTCGCACATGACTTCAAACAACAACTTTTACCACGACTACCTTGGTCAAATGGTTGGATGGTCCATATTATCTTCAAGGATTTTGATCTTGGAAAATAAATAAAATAAATCACTAATATGAACTTAAAAAAAAATATATTTTAAAAATGTTAAGATATAGAAATATTAATAAAAGTTTAAATAATAATACAACTTACTTTGTTTGATTGAATAATTGAAGTGTTAAACGATAAACTTCCTAATAAAGTAGTCATTTGATGTCTCATCTTCCTTTCAATATCTTGCTTCATTTGGTCATGTTGAGTTTTCATAGCAAGTCAATGATTTTCGATCAATTGACTCTGAGATTGCAATTCACTTTGAAGTTGAATATTAGTCTCTTTTTGCTTTTGAATAATGTTGGTCAAATTTTGCAGTTTTAACTCTAAATCATTTGCTCTCTTTTGTGCATCTCCATTTGACTTTGAATAAGTTGTCTCTCTACATTTCTTTTCATCTAACATACTTCTTATACCTTGTGAGTGATTTTTTTTTTGTTTCCCATACAAATTCAAAATGTTTTACCAATGAGACAGGTGCTTTTGAAATTTCTTCTTCATACACTTCACCCAATTTTTCAAATAGTCCTGTATAAAATTAACACAAAATAATATGACACATGTCGACATATGAAAAAAAACAGTAAAACAACTTTTGATATATATATATTCACATGTCACCTTATTTACACACATTTCAACATCATAATCCAAATTTTTACACTCAAATTGTAAAACTTTAACGAGATAAAAATATAACTTTTAAATCTTTTAAACAAGAAATGAAAGTAGTTTTTTTACTTACTATAAATTTGTTCTCCACGAGGAATACACCAAGTTTCAACACCATTCATCACTTTTTAATTCCTCTTTCTATTAAAAATAAATGAAATAAGATAATATGATGTTAGATTAAATAAAAAAACAAAAACAAACAAGTTTGTATACGTGAAACATAAAAAAATCATATAAAGCCTATATAAAATTTGCAAAAAAATTGTACACATGAAACACAAAAGAAACGTTATCATTTTAAATGTCTTTTGGACAATTCATTTTGTGTCAATGACTAACTTAATTTCTTGTTTATTTCAACTAACTTTATTTTTCAAACTCCTTTTCTATAAATGTAGAAATAATTTAATATTATACTAATGACTAACTTAATTTCTTGTTTATTTCAACTAACTTTATTTTTCAAACTCCTTTTCTATAAATGTAGAAATAATTTAATATTATATATAAAAATACGTAAAAAATAAAATTCAAATTTAAGATATAAATATATAAAGAAAGTAATTTACCTTAAATTTAGCATCATTCCAGTTATTATTTATTAACCAATTCTAACTCTTCAGGACATACATCATTTGGTCTATCTTTGTTTTAAATATATGTTTGATGTAAATAATGATGTTTATATTTCTATATTGGTTTTGCAACTGTTTCATTGCATGTTTTCTATCCTCTTCCATCAAATATAATGCATCCTAAAGTCATGAAGTTGGAAGAAATATCAAATAGAACATTGTTAAAATACATTCAATATATAAATCAAAATCAATTACGTGCAAAAATTATACTAACATTCATATGTTTTCACATTATATTTAGATCATCTTCAGATATCTCTTTCTAAGTCTTAACTTGTAAATGAGATTTTTTTTCCTATGCACACATTTGCTTCAACCTTGAAATATTTTGCATGTTTTCCACAAAGCTTAAAATAAGGAGGAGAAAATTAGATATGAAATGTTTTGTCCATCACCATTAACTTTTCTCTTTTCTTTGGGAGTTTCGGATTAATGATGTGCCCACATTGCTTCTTAACATATTGACCAAATTAAATTAAGGAAAAAAAATAAACACAAATTTAAGCACTTGAAATCTTTAATTTTAGAAAAACATGTTCTTCAAGTACCTGTACTTCTTTCAGGTTGCTTAACATCATCCAACTTAGAGGCATTGATCCTTTTAGAACTTAATTTTAATGATCTTGTTATCTACAAAATATAAATTTAAATAATCACAAAAGTTAAAGAAAAATATATATTAAAAAATAAGATAAATTATTAGATGAAGAAGAAGCCAATGTGATGACAGATGCAAAATGAGCAGTAGGACCTGATAGATAAATTAAGTGCAATGGAAGCAATCATAAGCTAAATACTCGATAATGTCTACATGTAAGTCAATCCACACAGACCAAACTACTCCATTTACAAACAAACAAGATTCAATATACCTAGCAAAGTCTTATAAAAGAATTAGTTTACATATATGAAGAGAAACTAGAACTAATGAATAATTAAATCATACAACCGCACATCCATCTAACAAGAACTACATGTAAGAAACACTAAAAATCTACTCAAGATGCAATAATCAAGTAGAAAAAATGGACCGAAATTTGAAGAAACCAACTAATTATTAAACACATCATGAACTCCCAACATAACTTAGTATAGATAAATTCAAGTTTAGTGGGAGCAGTCATAAGCTAAAATACTCGTTAATGTCTACATGTAAGCCAATCAACACAGACCAAAGGTGTAGGGTCTTCCTGCATCATATATATACGGTTGAAAATTGATGTCAAAACTTATGCCTGTTTCAAAGTCATTTGTAATCATATGTTACTACAAACTGCGACAACACACAATAATATACATAACTTGTCAACTCTATAACTTGTTGCTTATTGTGGATATATCTCTATATTTTAATGGTAATGTTTTCAACAATATTTTGCTACTTCTATGACATTCTTCCCTGTATTGTTAATCTATATGAACTTTCTAATTCAGGATTACTCATTTTTCTCTTAATCGTTGATATTTCTCGCTAACAGGTGATCACAGAGCATTTGAGAGTAGAGAAAACTCATGGGCTAAAAGAGGGGTTCAAGCTTATGGATACAAGCATATTTTATTACTTCTCTGACATTCATCCCAGAATTGTTGATCTATATGACCTTTCTAATTCAGGATTACTCATTTTTGTCTTAATGGTTGATATTTATCGCTAACAGGTGATCACAGAGCATTTGTTGACAGTAGAAGAAGCTGCTAGGCTAAAAGAGGGATCCAATCTCATTGATACAAACAACAAAGACAAAATCAACATTGAAGGACCTATGATGTTAGTTTCATATTACACACAACCTGAACAGTGTATGATGAGCAATGGTCATTTGCCCCAATCAATTGAAGAAAAAAAAAACAAAAACTGTTTGACTTATATGAAATTGAAGACTAATGAGTCATATGTCATAGCTAGTCAACCTCAACAAGTGTATTATATTAAAGATACCAAAGACCCTAATTGGCTAATAGTAGTGAAAACAAAGCCTCGAGATTGGTATGATATGCCAAAGGAAAATATAAATAAAGCGTGTCAAGAAAACAAAGACATTGGCTCAATTTCATTTACATTTAATGAGTCAGATAATGAGCATGGATTTTCAATGGATAGAAATGACTTAGCCTAGACTATAACTAATGGAAATTCAATGATGTCTATGGAAGTTATTGATGACGATGACGATGAAGGAAGTGATGATGCAAGTATTGATTTAACACATGATGAAGAAAATAATATTATTAATGAAGATGATAGTGATAAAAATTGATTATTGTTTTGTATCATTTTACAAAACAAACTTTGTTATTAGTTACGTTAATTTTTTCTCAATGATTTATATTTAAATGAATCATATCTTTTTTTTTTTATTTCCAACCATATATATCTATATAACTATTATTTACATTTATATTTATATATGGAGAGAGAGAATAGTTTATATAATTTAAATTTTCTATGTTAAATTCAAATAAAAAAATTAAATTTGAAGTGAATATATTATTTATTAATATCATAATAAAAATTATAAAGGTATATATAGATGAATAAAAATATCAATACAAGTCTCATAATTGTAAAATGATACCATGGAATTATAGCTATAGTTGGTTTTTTAACAAAAGGTCATACATTCAAGTCTAAAATGGAACAAATTTAATACTTTTTTTTAAGAACGGCTAGTAATATAATAATAATGAAAAATATTTTTATATGATATTTTATATTATATGATCATTATTAATTTATACACATTAAATAAATTTTTATTAATTATATTTTTATTAAAAGAAAAATCATTTTATCATATGATATTTTATATTAATAAATAATTATTTGTGACTTGTATATTTTGTCATTTTTAACGAATCTTTTGTGACAAATTAAAAAAATAGTCACCACTCACATAAAAAATAATAACAAATTTAATATCTTACATTATTACAAAAATAATGTTGACATATGAAAAGAAAATCATAAATTCCAATGAATTTGTAACATAAATATACTTGTAATTTTAAGGTGGCATAGTAAGAATAAAGTTGTGTCATTAAAAAGTCATAAATTTAAATATAAAGTAGAATAAATTTAATTTTATTAATAATTACTAGTAATATAATAATAATAATTATTATTATTAATTTATAAAACTCAACAAAAAAATATTAATTATATTCAAGTCAGAAGAAAAATAATTTTATTATATAATATTTTATATTAATAAGTAATTATTTGTGACGTCTATGTTTAGTTATTTTTAATATATTGTTTGTGATTAATTAAAATGTGTCATAAACTATATATCAATAGTAACAAGTTTTATATTTATTATGATTAATTACATTATCATCACAAAATGAAAAAATAATGTTAACTTGTGAAAAAAGTCATAAATTTAAATTTAAAATAATATAAATTTAATATATTTTTCCTAACATAAATATATGTATTTATAATTTTTCTATTAAGTATATAAATTTGTAATAATATTATTGTTGAAACAATTTGAACACACTAATTAATAATTAATAGTTTGAAATTAATAACAAATAATTAAAAATAAATAAATTTTCATTTATAAATATTTAATAAATTTATATTAATTATATTCTTATTATAAGAAAACTAATTTTATTATATATTCTTTTTAGTAATTATTTATGATATGTAATTTTTAATATAAATATTGTGACGTTTTTCTTAATTTTGTCACTATTGTGGATAATATTTGTGACAAATAAAAGTATAGTCATGGATAATATATAAATAGTGACAAACTGTATATTTATCATTAAATTTTTGTCACAAAAAATCATATTTCTTATAGTGTATCTTATTAGAGTGACCGTGGCAATATGATACAAGGACAATTCATGATGGGTTCACAATAAGATTTCTTTCATATACAATGAGAAAAAAAATTATTCTTAAACCATGATCTCCTAAAGAAGTTTGTGAGGACTAAATAAAATTGAGAGAAAGAAAAATCTAAGAGAAAGGAGAAAAGAGTGAAACACATAAAAAGAATGGAAAGAAAATGAGTAAAATACATCATTAGGGAAGCAATAATGAAACACTTGGGAGCAAAAAAAGTTGTTTGGTGAGAGAGAGTGAGGTGAAGAAGGTGTTGTTGGCCAATAAGCCACTTTACTTGTTTATTGCAAAAATAATATTTTGATTGCTAACAATTCTAATGAACTTGTTCCTGCCAGTATGGAGTTTTTTTTGCAGGAATATAAGGATGCATTCTCAAAAGAAATCCCAAATGGACTACCACAATTAAGGGGAATTGAGCATCACATTGATCTCATTCCTAGAGCTTCTTTACCCAATCGACTAGCTTACAAGAGCAATCAGCAAGAGACTCAAGAAATTAAAATGGCAAGTTGATGAATTGATGAGCAAAGGGTGAGTGTAATAGAGCATGAGCCCGTGTGTTGTTCCCGTGATGTTGGTGCCTAAAAAGGATGGGACTTGAAGGATATGCATAGACTGCAGGGCTCTCAATAATATCACAATCAAAATATATACATCCTATTCCCAAGTTACGTGATCTCCTTGATGAGTTACATGGTGCTTGTGTGTTTTCTAAGATTGAAATGAAAAGCGGGTACCATCAAATTAGGATAAGGGAAGAGGATGAGTGGAAAATTGCATTTAAGACTAAGTATGGTTTGTATGAATGACAGGTGATGTCTTTTGGGCTAATTAATGCCCTAAGCACTTTTATGCGATTAATGAACTATGTCTTAAGGGAATTTTTGAGAAAATTTGTTGTGGTATATTTTGCTAACATTATGATCAATAACACTAATATTAATTTGTATGTTGAACATTTGAGTGTTGTAATGAATGTGCTTAGAAAAAAACAATTATTTGTTAATCTTGAAAAATGTACCTTTTACACTGACCATGTTGTGTTTTAGGATTTGTTGAGTGCTAAAGGGGTACAAGTGGATGGGGAAAAGATTAAGGCCTTTCAAGATTTGCCTACACCTAAAATTGTGAGTGAAGTAAGAAGTTTTCATGGTTTAGGTAGTTTCTAAAGGAGGTTTGTTAGGATTTTAGTACCTTGGTTGCACCTCTTAATTGTCCTTAAGCATAGATTAATTAATGCTTCCATTCTTACATTACCAAATTTTACTATATCTTTTTAAATTGAATGTGAAGTATCTAATGTGGGCACTGAGTCTGTTTTAATTCAGGAGGACACTAATTTCTTATTTTAGTGAGAAATTGAATGGGGTTGCCCTAAAATATCCCACTTATGACAAGGAATTGTACGTTTTAGTGCGTGCATTGCAAACTTAGAGTATTATCTTTTGCCCAAAGAAATTGTAATTCACAGTGATTATGAATGCCTTAAATATTTGAAAGGATAACGTAAGTTGAATAAAAGGCATGTCAAGTTCCTTGAACAATTTTCATATGTCATTAAACATAAAAGGGGAAAAGGGAACATTGTTGTTGATGCATTATCGAGAAGACATGCATTACTTTCTACTATTGAAACTAAATTTTCTGAAATGTGTGCTGCCTGTGAAAAGGTGTCTCAAAATGGATACAATATGCACAATGGTTACTTATTTAAAGATAAAAGATTATGTGTGCCTAAGTGTTTCATAAGGGATTTACTGGTAAGAGAGACGCATGAAGGTGGTTTGATGGGACATTTTAGGGTACAAAAGACTTTAGAAACATTGCATGAGCAATTCTATTGGCCCCGTATAAAACATGATGTGCATAAATTTTGTGAGCATTGCACTTTTTGTAAAAAGGAAAAATCAAAAATGATGTCTCACGGTTTATATACGCCTTGCCTATACCTGAATACCCTTGGATTGACCTTTTTATGGATTTTGTCTTAGGATTGCCATGACCAAAAAATAACAAGGATTTTGTTTTTGCTGTTGTTGACAAGTTTTCAAAAAGAACACATTTCATACCTTGCAATAAAACAAATGATGCATGTCATGTAACTAACTTATTTTTTAGGGAAGTTAGGAGACTTGATGGAGTGTCTAGGAGTATTGTAAGTGATAGGGACACTAAGTTTCTAAGTCACTTTGGGAGGACATTTTGAGATAAGCTTGGTATTAAATTACTTTTCTCTACTACTTGTCATCCACAAACCGATGGACAAACTAAGGTAGTGAATAGGACTTTAGGCACTTTGCTTAGGACTGTTTTAAAAATGAATCTTAAGTCTTGGGAAATATGTTTGTCTCATGTAGAATTTGCTTATAATAGGATTGTCCATAGCATAACTAATTGTTCATCATTTGAAATTATGTATGAATTTAATCCTTTAACGTTGCTTGATTTATTGTCTATGCCTGATATTTTTGTTTTTAAGCATAAGGATGCACATGCTAAAGCTAATTATGTGAAGAAGTTGCATGAGCATGTGAAGGCGCAAATTGAAAAGAAAAATGAGAGTTATGTTAAGTAATCTAATAAAGGAAGAATGAAAATTATTTTTGAGCCCGGTGATTGGGTTTGGATTCATAAGAGGAAAGAAAGATTCCCTGAGCAAAGGAAGTCCAAACTCCAGTCAAGAAGAGATGGTCATTTTCAAGTGTTGGAGAGGATTAATGATAATGCTTATAAAGTTGATCTACCTATTGAGTATGGAGTAAGTGTCACTTTTAATGTATCTGATTTATCTCTTTTTAATGTAGGGAATGATTTTCAACATTTGAGGACAAATGCTCTCCAAGAAACGGGGGTAATTATGTGGAAATCCAAGCCCAACTCCATGACACCCATGATGAGAAGACAAATTCTTCCTCCACCCCCATATCGTCTTCCTGCACCCCCATACAAAATTTTAGTTCCACAACTGCCCTTGTTAAAATTACACAAATACCCTTCTTTTATTAAGCAACTTTGAAGTTTCTAGTAGGACACCCGATGAGACCATCCGGTTCTCATTTTTTGAAATTTGAGAACCGGACAGGTTGACATTCGGTTCATAAATTGTTAACGGATGGACTGGATGGGGGGTGTCATCAGGTTTGTAAGTTATGAACCGGACGCCACCCCATCCGGTTGTCATAAGGTAAAAAAATTGCAAACAGGATGGGTGGTGGGTGGACTTCATCCGGTTTGTAAATTTGTGAACTGGATAAGGGTGCCATCTGGTTCACATTTTTTCAATTTTTTTTAAACTGCACCGTGACATATTGGTGAGGAGCAGAGGAGTTGGTTAGCTGTTACCTATCACCACCAATTAAAATTAATGTAGATTGGTGAGGAGCAGAGGAGTTGGTTAGCTGTTACCTATCACCACCCAATTAATACTTGAAAGTAAAAAAAACATGAAGAGTCTCTTCTTTTGTTGTGTTTACTTCTCATTCCAATTTCCAACCCCAACCCCATCTTAAATGAAGAGTCTCTCATTTCTCCTGTCCATGAATTCATTGATTCATTGGGTTCATAAAACTAAATTAATTTAATTAAGGCAAATGAAGAGTCAAAGAGACACTCTTCCTGAAATGCAACAGAGGAGACTCTTCTTTGACTATTCATTTCCCTTAATTAAATTAATTTAATTTTATGAAACCCAATGAACCAATGAATTGGTGAAATGCATCAGGAGAAAAGAGAGACTCTTCATTAAGATGGGATTGGGGTTGGAAATTGGAATGAGAAGTAAACACAACAAAAGAATCGACTCTTCATTTCTTTTTTACTTTCAAGTATATTAATGCTCCTCACCAATCTGTCACAGTACAGTTTAAAAAAAATTGAAAAAATGTGAACCGGATGACACCCTTATTCGGTTCACAAATTTACAAACCGGATGAGGTCCACCCACCACCCATCCCGTTTGCAATTTTTTTACCTTATGATAATCGGACGGGGTGGCGTTCGGTTCACAACTTACAAACCGGATGGCACCCCCCATCCAATCCATCCGATTAACAATTTATGAACCGGACGTCAGGCTGTCCGGTTCTCAAATTTTAAAAAATGATAATCGAATGGCCTCATCTGGGTACCCTACTAGAAACTTCAAAGTTGCTTAATAAAAGAAGGGTATTTTGGTAATTTCCTTAAGGGCAGTTGTGGAATTAAAATTTTGTATGGGGGTGCAGGAAGAAAGTATGAGGGTGGAGGAAGAATTTGTCTGATGAGAAAGACCAAGCCCACGAAACAAAAAATAAAGTCCAAGATCCAATTTAAGACTTAGGTGAGCCTATGACTAGAGGAAGGCTTAGGAAGACCCAAGAAGCTTTGCAGTACAATGTCACCCATTTGCTGAAAGCCCAACTATTCAAGGACAACAATATGGAAAAGACATTTTGCAAATTGATGAGAGTGAATCTCTTGGGTTCTTGACTGAACCAACTCTTAGACTTATCAAGGCTTTTTCATTCCCTTGTGGCGTCTTTGTGATTTATCTTCTTTCATAGAAGTGGTGTTGATTGTCCCTATCGCCCATTTTACCTAAAGCCCTTATTTCTAATAAATTCTATTTCCTACCCAGACTAGTTCGTTCTTCAATCCTAACAAACGGATTCTCATCATTTGCAGTTATACACTAATTTTATTTATTTATGTATGTTATTTAATTTATCTTCAATTATGCATTGATCAACAATTTCTTATCGTTTAACAAATGATGTGTTGATATTATCTAATATTTGTATTATCAAACACAACTACATGTTTTATTGTTTAAACACTTAACCAAAAGTGCAAGGTGTTGAACTTTTGCCTTAAGAGTGTTTGACCCTTGACAATGTGTGCTATTAAGTTAGAAGTCTCTATCTTAATCATTGTGTTGTTAACAAAAAAAGTTGCATTGTGTCATATATTGCACTGAGTGAATCTTAATTTCCTATTTGAGATTAAATATTACATCAAATATAAAGTATTGACACATTTCATTATATTTACAAAACAAATGAGGTAGTAAATGACAAACATTATATTGAACTTGAATTTATTGTTTGAATTATTGAACTTATTTAGGTTATATTAGTAATTGATGCTCATTTGTCCCACTAATACTATTGTCGTCTGGTTTTGTTCATTACACAGAAAGTTAATTGCATATATGAAATTTGTAGTGCAAGGATATGTTTTAATTACAAAATAACATGTCGTTGTTCATATAATGCATTGTAAATTACTAACGATTTTTTTTTAGAGTTATTAATGAATGCATTGCGTTAAATGTGAAATCCACTTCAATGTCACATAATCTACACTAGATTTATCCTAAGGTATTTAATTCTTCATTGAAACTATTAAAGTCATATTTTTTTTTTTACTTTCAATAAATTAACTTAGTTGAATTTCGTATACTAGTGCAATAGGAAGTTATGAATGTGACTACTATATCATGCACTGGATGTGGGTCATCGCCTATGTCAATATTGTTGATTCTTGGAAAAAAAGGTATTAGAACACCTTAAATATTCTAAAAGAAGTTAATTAGAGGTTTATTATATGTTATTGTGAAAAACTTATATTATTCGCATTTCAGCATTTTGTCAATGACAAGTCATTGAGCATAGATGTAATTGAAGAGATTCATCATGAATGGGCAATATATTTTCCATGCATTAAAAATTAATATTATGAATGGGCAATATATTTTCCATGCATTAAAAATTAATATTATTTAGGGTTTAGAATTATGGTTGGCACTTAGATATTTTTCGTTTCATATTGCTACTTTGGTTTTTATTAATAATTATGGTTAGTTTAGTTATATTTTAATGTTTTTACATTGAAATGTTCACGTACTTTAACTAGACAAGTTTTGATAGATTAGTTTGGATCAACATTGAAGCATTTTTTTGTTAACTATATGGTATGTTGTGTGAGGTATATTTACAATTATAGGTTGGAAAATGCACAAAGCTAGTAAATTGTAATAAAAAATTGTAACATATTATATCGGTTGGAGACCATAACCGATATAATATGTTGAATTTTTTCTTATATTTACACAAAATTGACATATATTGAATTGGTTCAAGACCATAACTAATGTAATATGTCCTACAGATTTTTCTACTTTTAGTTCATTTTATAGTGGATATTACGTAAATTAGTATTTATAATCATTATATTTTATGTATATATTATATCAGGATAAAACTTGATGTAAAATATGTGTGACTTTCTACATGGATGGAATCTACATCAACGTTTTAACCAATGTAAAATTTGAAAAATAAATAATGTAGAATATTCTTTTATAGTAATGATTTAATTTGAAAGAAAAAATTAGCAATGCAGATATAAAAAGATATATTGTGTTGTCAATGTAAATGCTTAAAGTTATAAGGGAATTGTGTATGCTTAAAATTTTATACCCGCACCTACAATAATGCACATTAAAAAAAGTTGGTTGGTATAATTAACATCTTAAACAAAATTCAATTTTAATATATTGCACCTATCCTGCAAACTCAGAGGTTATATGAGCTTATATGTACCCATACAAATATAATTAAAAATAACTTTAACATACTTCAAACACATATTTCTTAAATTAAACTAAATTTAAATAAAATTTTTAAATTCAAATTCAAAATGCATAATGTAACACTTTCGAAAATGGCTCTTTAAAGTATAAATAGTAAAAGTGAAAACTAACACCTGAATATTTTAATATTAAATATAAAACATGTAAAATAAATATTTATAGAAAGAGCTTATATTCAAGTTTCATTTCACATGAATATTATCTTTCTAGAAATAGATTATCTTTAGTTTCTTCTGTCTTTCTGGTAAATTTTTGACATTAGACTAAGGATCGAAGATCACTCCTGAGCTTTTGGTGTCTAATAGCAAATAATCTGACAAGTAATAAGAGTTCTCAATGAGATGATTAAGAGCATGCTTATTTTTTTCTTCTTTTGAATGTTTTCTTTTATTTTTTTTCATACACAGTAAAGTTCTTATAAAAGGGGATATATTTTGTATTACTTGGTGTGATGTGCATATTATATACGTAATATATTCTTAATTGTCTTATGTATATAGTTATTATTAGGTAAAATTTAGAGATGTTGCACATTAAACATTAAATTACATAATAACATCTCATCCATTCATTAATTATGTTTTATTTAATCTTTGATATATAGATTTAGGGATTGGGGTTTTATTTAATTATGTATAGATTGTTCCAATTTTTTCGCTTTTTAAACTCTATCCATTTCATCTATGTGAAAAAAATGACTTTAATTAACCATATATAAATAATTAACAAAATTATAATACATTAAAAGCTTTAATTCACAATTTAAAAACCATTGTTATGAGTTTAAATTTAAATGAGTGTAAGTTAATAATATGGGTAAATAAAAAAAAATAAAGGAGAGTAGTGGAACCTAACTAAAAAATATGAGGCAAGGAGGAAATTGTATTCCAGAATAAAAGTAATAAAACACATATTAAAGCGTGAGTTGGATCTTTAAATAGAAAATAAATCCAGAAAATCTCTTTTAAGATGTAAAAGATAACAATAATGAAATGTGAAAGATAGATATAAATCATAGTTGAATAAGGAGCGCCATTCTTAAATTTTTTATTAATGAAAATAACTTTAACAACATGAAATTAAAAAAATTAAGGTTAGGTTGTAGTATTGACATGATTTTGACTTTTTACTTTATATTAAAAAACACTTATTATAAATTGAGTTAAATTGTATTCAACCAAAAGAATAAGATGACTTTGATTTTGTTAGTGAAATACACTTTTTACTTTTATATTCTTATGTAATGTAGTTTATTTAAGGTGGTTGTATAGACAAATGACTTATAGAGAAAATTTATTTAATTTATACAAGTTTTATGCATTCTATAAAAAAAACTCCAATAAACATTAACAAATCTTAGATATAATATATAAGAGTACAACACACTAATAAAATTGCCACAAATATCAAAATATAGTCATATCATCTGGGTAAATATTATCTATATTTATTAATTAATTTTTAATAATTTCAAAATATAGACAATCATCTGTGTAAATATTATATATAGTTTATTCAATAATATTTAATAGTTATAAAATTACTTCGGAAAGGATTTAAAATACTATGTATTTATTTTTTGTTGAAAATAAACTCTCTATTCATGGATGATACAAACATATATTTTCAAACCATTTTGCCAAGCACAATGTCATTTATATAAGATATTGTTTAATTCATGTAACCTAATTATTATAAAATAGAAACTGGAAAATGATAACATATTTTCTTATATTTATGTGTGTCTTTATAATTGAATAATTATACGACCAAGACACATTAAATTTGGTATTAATAATTAATGGATATTAATAAATTATAAGAATAATTATGGTACCATTCAATTGAAGCTCTCCAAACTGGTATTATTAGTATCAATGAATTAGTCAACAATTTTAAATTTAACAAAAACAATTAGTATTGTAATATTCAACCCAAACATGTTAAATATAATAGTAATAATTGTTCTTACAAAGTCCTAAAGATTAAGAATAATAAATGTTCTGGTGGAATCTAAAGACTAAGGTTGTGTTTGGTTGGACTAATTTGAGAAGATTTATTGTTCAAAAAGATGGATTTGAGGGATGAAGGTTGTTTGGTTGACCTGAATTGGGAGATTGAATGAGGAGAGATTTGCAGGATTAGATCTTTGCTCATCTGAAGAGATTTGGAGGGATTTGAAGGGATGAAGATCAAAATTACGAAATAACCCTTATAAATAAATGAAATGGAAATTACGAAATACCCTTGATTTTGAAAATTACAAAATACTCCTTTAAGTGGGTTTAAGGTTTGTAACAATATATATATTATATATAAAAAATAAATTGATTTATACCTAATTCTTCAAATAATTGATTTCAATAATTATATATATTTTTTTTCATTCATAATACTTTTTTTTTTCAAAACAGCTATAATATAATTAATCTTCCTTGAATCTACCCATACTTAATACAATCTATCCATTCATAATTATATTATTGACCTAAAATAATTAAATCACTAAAAAATGTTTACTTTATAAAAGAAATAATAAAATTATATTATAAATATTATATTTTTTCTATTTATTCTTCTTTTTTATTTTTTATCAATAAAAATATGTTTACTTAATGTTTAATTGAAGTAAATCAGAAAAAAAAATTTTGTCTCCTTATTTGATTCAATATATATGATGAAATTGAAGGGAGAAGATGTTATTTAAAATATTTTTTATTCATTTTAAAAACAATTTTATTTTTTTTAAATATAAAATTATTAACACACAAAAATAAGGATGTTCACGGGTTGGATTAATTAAAATCATTATCAACCTACTAAAAAATATTTAGTTAGTTAATTCAGTTTCTATATTTTTTATATTAAAATCAATTTAATCTAATTCATTTTAATTTTTTACCATTTTATGTCACAATGGTTAATTAGTAATTTTAGAAATATATCAATTAAAAAAATAAAAACAAATCTATAACATCTATCAAATCAATCCCAAACTTTCATAACCAATCCCCTCAAATCCCTTCAAATCTTATCATCCATCCATTAATCGAAACAACCATCTCATCCACACACAATCCACTCAAATCCCTTCAAATCCATCCTCTCAAATCCACTCCCCCAACCAAACAAAGCCTAAGAGGGCCAAGAATAATAAATGTTTTGGTGGAACCTGGAGGCTAAGAACAAAACTACAATGGGTCAACTGCAATGATCTCCCGTGAAACTATAGTATCTGGTTTCCGATCTCTAGTCTCTCCTCTTTAGTTTTTTTGTCTCTCATGTTCAGGAAATCATCCCCTTCTTCCTCTTTCTGTTCACTATTTATATCGATATGTGCAATCATTACTTCTTAAGCAGGGAAAGGCATGCAGTCCCTGTGTCAGAGGGGATATCCTTCTTTTGCATGTTGTGTCAAGGGAAGATATGTAGCCTTTCCTGCTATTGAGATCGCTTTTCTTTAGCACACTGGGGAAGACATGTGGCTTGCTTTTCCTTTCTTTTTGCAGCAGGGACTAAGCCATTCGTTGGGATTTGTTCCTGCATCAGAAGGTAGATGCTTATTCCCAATGTAAGGGAGACAGAGTGGCTTGTTCACCTTCCCTCTCTTGCATGCATAGGGAGTGCGTCATTTATTGGATCTTATTTCTTGTGTCAAAAGGTGGATGTTTGTTCCCAATGTAAGAGAGACGAGGTAGCTTGTTCACCTTCCCTCTCTTAAATAAGGAGTGCGTCGTTTATTGAAACTTTTTCTTGTGTCAGAAGGCAGATGCTTGTTCCCAATGTAAGATAGATAAAAACATACATATCGGGGGCTCACTGGGTACTTGTTGTCCCATATGCGTTTTGTAGTAAGAATATCTTTGTTTTGGTTGGGAATGTTGTTGGCCACACCTGTTCTGCTAGCCGTTCAGTGTATAGGAGTTGTTAGCCCCTCTTTCTGATTGTGACATGTTGCATTAGTTATTGGTTGTAACTCCTGGTGGCCCTATAGTATACTAGTGGCCCTATAGTATACTAGTCTCCCAGACTCTGTAATCTTTATATTATCAAGAGTTTTGAGAAGTGGGAGTTGTCGGTTATATCCTCTGATGACCGAACAATACAATAATAATAATCACTATTATTATACTTATAACAGAATTCCTATTTTCTTAATTTAATCATATATGTTGGGTTTATTGGATTTTACGTTTTCCAATATTTTATTATAATCATGAAATTTATATCTCCATTAAATTGTTTGCATTTATTGTTCAATAATTTTTAATTTTTAAGTTTGTCAAATTATTAATATATTACATATTTTATTATTATTAAAATAAATGATAGCGGATGAGACAAATTATTTTAAATAAATAAATGATTACCATTTAAAGTATAAAAATAAAAAATTATCTTTTAATAGAAATGCAATGTTAAAAGTCATTAATACTTTTCCATGTAATATCACGAGAAATTTTAACAACGTGTTCTGTATCAATGGTTAAATTTTATGATGGATTTACGAATTTAGTGAGAATTTACAAATTTTAACTTCTCTATTTTTTAATGATTCTTTCCAGTTTTAGAACTTCTAAATTATTCAACTAATGTTGTTTATTTTTTAACTATTGTAAAAGGAGTACTAGAAGTAGTAAATACTAGTAGACCTCTAAAATTATTTTAAACAAACAAGGCAATTTTATTACAATGACTAATCTCATGTATAGTTTTAAACGTTCTTTTAAAATATTTACAAACTTCCTTTAAATGTTAAACATCCTCTAAATGTCTAATTATCTGAATAAAACTATTTAGAAAAATAAAACAATTTTGTAAAAATAATTATTGTCATGAGTAATCTTTTAAAACCTTTTCTAGGTGTGAAACCACAACAAAACACGATAAAGAATTGTTGATTTGTGTTTTGAATTTTTTTTACAATATATTGTTGCAATTAGTAAAATAATTTATACTTTATATAAACTGTCTTAATTAGTTTTTTTTAATAGTATAGTATGATAAACATATTTGTAAGTTTTCCCACATAGTTCAAAATTATTTAAGTTTGATTTTTTTAATCCTTCAGTCAAATTAAGTGAAAGTAATAATATGAAATTTTAAGAGATAAAAGGAGAGAAGATTATATTTAATGTATTTTATATTGGTTCATTTCTAATGATTACATTCAATTCTCTCTTAGCTAGTTTACCGAGCAAAGCATTACTATGAAATATAGATAGGTATTATTTAGACTTTAGTAATTTATGGTTAAAACAACACAAGTGTTATTTGAATGCATAGTTACAACTGATTAAGGACATATTGTTTGAAATACAATTATCGAGGGAAAATTTCAAACATTATTTGAAACTCAATCACTTTTGTCTAATCCACTAAGTATTATTTGGAATGCAGTCATTCATAACTAAGATATTGAATATTATTTAAAACATAATCACTCCAAGTTGAGAATTTTAAAGGGATGTGAGTGATACAAGAGATCACAAAGTTTGTTATCACTAGTTAGAGAGATAGTATCTTATAGTGAATACAATGTATCACTTTATTAGCTTGTTGTTTGAACATGAATTGTATTTCTACTAAGATTTAGGCATATTGTTTCTCATTGGTGCTCTCTTCAATTGACTTTAACTTGAAAATATTTTCTTTATAAATTTAGTTAAGATAAAAGTTCTTGTGAATCCTTTTATGACAGTTGAGAGCTCTTGTCTTGAACTTGTATAGTTTTATCTTATAACATTTAATGAACATTGACATATAAATGAATTAAATGTGATCCATGCAACATTAAATGTGAACATTCTCTTCAAACAACATCACCCATATGTGACAACATTTATAACACTAGGTCACAAAGCTTTTTACGACGAATTAACATCAAATACTATACAAAGTGAATAATTAGACCAAAAGTGACATAAGTTTCTATACAGATGGTATATGAAATAAACAATATTAACTTGCATATCAAGAGATCTTAATGTAGGCATGTGTTTTTAGGAATTATTTAAGTATATGAGTATATAGAAAATGAAGATATTTCTTGCAACACATAAATAAACTTTAAGAGTATTTTTATTATACATGATGTAAACTTAAAGACGGTACGAACTTATTGTTGGATGAAAACTTTACTTATTAAACGAAACAAGATTATAAGGTGTTGTATTATCTACAAGACAAATAAGCAATTTTTTTAAAATATCAATGTCATGAATATTTTTTAAACAATTTTTAAGAATATTTTAAAATTACTTATAAAATGAAAATAACATCCTTCTAAATATAATCATTTTAATAAAATTAATTTAGGAAAATGCTAAAAGAATATTAGTGTCAGGAATATTTTTTTCAAGTTATTTCAAGAATATTTTTCAAACTTACTTTAAATGATAGTTTCTAAATGCCTTATTATTTTGAAAAATGATATTTTAATCAAGTAGTGCAATTTTGATGATTCGAACGCCACGAATTTCCAAACTTGTTCTAAGGATATTTTTTAAAAATTACTTTAAGTGACAAGTAATGTCCTTCTAAGTGTCTAATTATTTGAATAAAATTATAATTGTCCAATTTTGTGAAAGTGATGACCATCATGTACAATAATTTTTTTCAAACTATTAATTAATAAGGTTTTGTCCAGTTTACTCTGAATGATAAACAACATAGTGGCTAATTAATTTGAATAAAGTATTTAAGTCAAAGAAGGCAATTTTGTTATAATTATTAATTAATATGATGAACAGTGTTTCCAACTTTTTTTTTAATAGTAGTGGTTACACCCTAGTCATGGCCAGCAAGGTAATGCTGTAACGGGTCGTGAAATAATATTAGTTAGCGCATGAACGCGCATGAACGTTTAATAGGAAATACGAGAAGCGCATGAGAAGATAGATGGAACCGGATCTTCTCCACCCAGTTTTCTCTCTACTCATCTACCATGCCCTGTACACCGTTAGATCAAAATATCATGATAATCATTTAAAAGATCTAAAGTGAGACACATTTATAAATTTACCAAAACAAGAACAAATAAAGTTAAAAATGAATTTTAAATATTTCAAAAGAAGAAAAACATATTTTACCATTTAAAGAAAATGTTCCATAAATGTTCAGGACTTTAATGTTCAACACTTTGGAAGATAATATATAATTTAATAATACATCTTGAAACGTTAAAGTTTTTAATATCTTACCTTTTTTATTAATTTAAGTCGTAAGGAAAAAGTTATTTTTTAAATTTATAAGAAAATAAAAATTTTAAGAAATAGGAGGAGGAATATTTTAATCTTAACCATTTATTAATTTGATCGAACGGTTAAGAAAATGGTAGAGAAGGCTGGAGAGGATCCGGTTCGGAATACACGGACTCACACCTCAGAACACGCACATTGACACATCACACACAACACAACAACGCAGAGAGATAGAGAGAGACAAAGGTCACGTTGGATATGTAGCAAGCAGAACTGCTGCACCTTCTTCTCTTCTCTGCGCTTCCACCCACTCACTCTTCCGTTTCTACTCCCTCGATTCTCTCTCACAATTCACAATCCTCACGTTGCGTCATTCACATGAAACACTCGCGCTCCCTGTTCTCGCTCTCTTTCTGAATCATTCTTCGTATATAATCTCTATCTCTCTCTCTTTCTCAGGGAAGGAGAAAGAGGTTTTCATTGTCGTTGTTGTAGAAGGAGCTGAGGAAGAAGGAGAATGGAGTCAACGGAATCTTCCTACGTGTCTTCTCCCGAGGGACCGAGGAAGCACGCTGCATCGCCTCCTCCGAAATCGCCTTCGCTAGGTATCTGATCCGATCCGATCTATTTTCTCTCTCTATCGCTTTCGTTCTTTCGTTTCGCTTAACCTTGCTCTTTGCAGCGCACAATAATGTAGGTTAGTCACTGAATGTCGGCGAGCTATTCGGGTCAACGCCTTCTTTCCCAACCCTAATTCTTAACAATGGAGCTTCAGTGCTGTTTCTCGCTAGATTTAGATTCTGTTTGTCTTGTCTTGTTATGAAATCAGTGAAGTAGAACTGTTATTGTGTCGTGTGTGGATGTGATTTTGGGTTTACATTTTTTTTTTTTTAACTTCTGTTATTTTGGTAATTGAATAAATGTTATTATTATGGTTTCTGGTTTCTGAGTGGAGTAATTATTCCGTCTTCTTTATTCTTTTCTTTAGTTTTTAATTTTGGAGATACCAAGCAAGGTAGAGGGAATACTATTTTTTTGTTGTCCTTTTAATGTCATTGAAGCTAACGAAAGTTTCTCTCCAAAACAATTTAAATTCGAAAAAGGTTGGGAATTAGTTCAGTTTCAATAAATTTGGGGCATATTCTATTCGCAGTTACGAAGTCCTAAATTTTGCTTTGGCTGTTGCTTTGACAAAAAGGTCTCTCTGAGATTCTGTAAGGTATCGGAGTAGAAAATTCAGAATCGAGTTTGTCTCACAATTTTTTTTTTTCAGTTAGGGTTGAAGGGAAACATCCTTTCTTACACTGAGACAATTTGTTTTTAATCTAAATTTTGGAGAAGAGAATTATGTTATAGAATGCTTATGTGAATTGTGACGTTACAAAATTTAAATCATTACCAACTCGTGTTTCTGAGTGCGATAGTCAAAGGAACTTTCCCACCTTTGTTTGAGTATCTTAAGAGTGTTACTTCCCTGCTTATTTAAATTAAATAAGTGCGAAAGTATGTACTCTCCATTTGTTGTATATTCTCTGAAAAAAAATATAATGGTGAGATTTGTAAAATGCTTACGTGAAATTATGTAATTAAATTTTTTCCATCAAGTGAAACATCAATGCTACACTCATGTGTGTTTTCTTTTTACTCTCATTTTATAATATTTGAATTAGAAGTTTTTCCCAACTGCATCAACTATACTTTTATTTGTAAGCATGTAAAAGTTTTAAATTAATTATTTGTTATTAATTTCATGTTTACATCTTTCAGATTCTGAGGAGAAGCCAACATATATTAGGTTTCTTGTATCAAATTCTGCAGCTGGTTCAGTTATTGGAAAGGGTGGTTCAACTATCACTGAGTTTCAGTCACAATCTGGAGCACGAATCCAGTTGTCACGTAATCATGAATTCTTTCCTGGGACTACTGATAGGATTATCATGGTATCTGGTGCGATAAATGAAATACTAACAGCTGTTGGACTTATTCTTTCGAAGTTGCTCAGTGAGGTAATCTCGATGATGCTGATTTAATTAGATGTTTGAAGAACCGATATCCTGCATGCTTCTGAAATTATTTTGCTATATATGAGTAGCTTCATAGTGAGGATGACAATGATGCTGAGCCTAAAACAAAAGTGAGACTTATTGTTCCCAATGGTTCATGTGGTGGAATAATCGGAAAGGGAGGTGCAACCATTAGGTATCATCACTCTTCTTTGTTGACTTGTAAGGCCTACTTGTTTGCCATGTTTGTGAAATATGTACTATATGAGTAGTCTTATGCTTGCCTTTTTTTTTATTTAATATTCTCATATATTTTGATTTTGACGGGTTATATTTCCTGTATGGATGCTGATTCTTTGTTGCCTGAGCTTCTATTCCCTTGCTGCCCCCTCCTAAAAAAGAATTCTATTGTTAGGTCAACTGTTATTTTCACTGCTGGAACCTTTCTCTGTATTTTATTGTTATTCATAATCATAGATGGAGATAAACAGCTTAGCTTTTACTTTTTTTTTCCCATTGCTTAGATCATTCATTGAAGATTCTCAGGCTGGCATTAAGATATCTCCTCAAGATAATAATTACTATGGACAGAACGATAGGCTAGTCACCCTGACAGGAACTCTTGAGGAACAGATACGGGCGATTGAATTAATTGTTTCTAAGTTAGCTGAAGATCCTCAGTATGCACAGTCCATGAATTCTCCATTTTCATATCCTGGTTAGTGTCGTTTGTTCATACAGAGCAATATCTGTTACCATTTGTGGATTTTGCTATTATGTCATGTATATTTGTTTTGGAGCACCTAATATGGATGATGGAAGTAATTGCTGATGCTAAAATTCCTCATATATCTTCTATCATCTGTTTTCCTATATGTATGGAAACCCGCAATTATGGTCTACTTCGTTGCAGGGAGAGAGTAAATGGGGGCATTACCTGAATTGTCATATCATGTTCACTTTATGTTAGTTTAGTTTGTTTATGTTTTTGAACATTTTACCTTTTTTGTTTCTAATCAATGAGATGCATCTGTCTGTCTTTCTATTTTATTGTTTAGTTAGAGGATAGCCATGGTGGGATGTCCCCTCTTCAACTTTGAGTGGCATATTATTTAATAATATAACATTTGGAATACCTATCGATCCCACTAAGCAAGACCTGTGAGAAAAATTGTAAAAGACAAGTTTATGCTTACTTCAGAATTAGAAACTGCACTGGTGTCCAGTTCAACCTGTAACGGGTCACCAACCCAGGTTTGGTGATCTGGTCAGGTTATATAATCATAAACCTTTAAATATTAGTTCAAACTGTTGAAGAACTTGTGAACTGAATGAGATATGTTCAAACATTTTAGTGGTGAACACTGCCTGTCGCCTCAGTATTTTGCTGCCCGTCTCAGGTCGCACTCCCATCTCAAAATTTCACTTTATCTCTAGCTGCTTAAGCCATGTCTCCTCACCTACCCAGTTATTTAGTCAGTTCTGCACCAATGGCTGCATCATTAGTTACTTTTTGGGACCTCTGACTGTTTCGGCACCTGCTCTTTGTAGGAAAAAATTATTACAAAGAGAAGAAAATTTAAGAGGACGTGATAAACTGTGTTGCTAAATGGGTAAAACTATTTACTGGAGAGAAAGTAGTATGAAGGAAACCTAATAACGTAATCAAATTGTACTTTTAATTCCTAATATCGCCTATATTGATTAAAAAAAAGCTGTAGATTCATATTGAAGCATGCATATAGTTATTGCTTAGTAATTAGTATAAATGAGCTGATGTGTGTATGTGTATTACAATTTTAATATTAGCATGTGTGTGTGTATCGGTGAACAAACATCTAGTTTGCTCCTACAGAGACATGTAGCCTTCGGTTTTATTTTCTAATAAATTCCAATATTAAATTTTGGCATCAAATTGTTCCATTTGTAGGAAAAAATTGATGTTAGCAAATGATATTAAAAATCTGTTCATCAACGATTGAAATTGGGGGACTATTTTGGTGCATTTTTCATTATAGAACCAAACTGATGACCCGTTTATCTTTGGGTAATCTAAATAGATGTTTGTTCTATTTTAATTCATTTATAATTGTCTCTCTCTCCCTCTCCCTCCCTCTCTATATATACACGGTTTAATTATATTTCTGTTTGGCCATGCTAATCATTAAATTCTGAAGCAGTCTTTCTTCAATGGCTGGGTATATTTTCATAACCTTGAGGGTAATTATGTAAAATACATTTGCTTTGAAATGAAATGATTTTTTTAAAATCCTTATTTACTTATTACTACCTCGTCATGTTGCATTTTTTCTTCATACTCGCTAATTTGTCAGCTTCTTATACGAAACATTTTCACACCATTCTTGTATGCTTGAATTCACTCTTGTACTACTTTGCACATATATTATGCACATAGATATATGCTATTGACTTCTTGCTGCGTGTGTTCACATAATTCCAGAATAAACCATTAGTATATATTTTCGTTGTAAATAGAATTAAAAATTAATGAAGTGCAACTAAAGTTCTCTCATGCTTTGTAATTAATCTGTTGCTGGTGTACAGTGATTGTCCAAACTGGTAGTACGAAAAAAATTATATCACAGAAAATTTTAATGGTATAATCTATTATTTTTCAAATATTTATTATTGTATAATTGTTTTTAAGAATAGCGTAAATTGAAGATATTTCTTTATCTTATATACTGATGCCAACCATAATAACATGTGGATGTTTTCTCTACATATTATTAAATCAATAGGTGTACGTGCACATTTCTTGATAACATATTTGCGTTTGATGGTAAAAAATGCTACTTAATTTTATTTTACCTTGCCAATCATTCATATCACCGTTCATCATGTAGTTTGTAACTTGTGCTGCAAATGGCATCATTGGCCACTTGCTTTAGAATAATGTGGAAAACTACTCAGGCTTGTAAAGAAGATAAAAAACTTCTTATTCAGGTCAAAAGCTAGGTATTGGTGGGGGTGGCAACCACAAAATCTACCCTACTTTGAGGCAGTGAGGTGATGTGGCTGCCTTCTTGAAAACAGGGCAGCCAGAAACCCACTTATACTTCAAGCACTGTCTCTTTCTTAACCAGGAAGGATCTGCTGGTTTTGATTGATTCAAGTTAGTGTTAATATGAGATAATCAAGAATATTATCTAGAAACCCAGCTTAGTTAGTTAGGCTTCAAGCTGGAGACACTGTTAGAATAGTATGCAATTGACTATGAAATGTATTCCTTGGTTAACTTAATGCTCTCATTAACTTGATCTGCCTTCATGTGACAATGTTTAGGTTGTACTGCATGGTTCAAAATTGTGTTTTAATTTCTATCCTTTTTTTTTGTGGTGTACAGGAGTTGTATCATTGTTGTTGGTAACTGTTTGAGATTAGATCCGTGTTTTAATTTTGAATGATTATGAATTAGGCTCTGATCTTGTATTTAGCTAGAAGAATACTGACTAATATGCCTGAATTGGGTGTTCCATGAAACATGTATCTTGCTTCATTTAATGGACATACTAACTATGCTCCGTGTGGCTTGGATCTGCACAACTGTGATTTGGGAGCCATCATTGCCAAATTTAAGTCATAGATTTTGTTGTTATCATTATTATTCATATTCAATGCAGTACTGCATATCAAACTCATTTTTGCATAAATGTTTTGGCAATAAAAAACATTTTTTTTGTTCCTTATTGCAAGTTTTAACTTAAAGCTCTGTTCTGATGTGCGAGTTCGTTTCCTAATTGATTTTCTCTAGGAACAGTATGAAAATAAATAGTTTTTTTTTCTATATTTTTCTACATTGATGCAAGTTCTTCCCTTTTGTTGTTTTGCCGTACTTTTAAGTGCTTAACCTGTTGGATTGAGGCTCTATTCTGGATTATATCTCTAACAATGGTATTTATTGAAACAAAGCAGCAATACGCAACCATGGATATATCTAATAAAGCTACATTAGAGTAGAGAGTATACTTAAGAATATGCCTATTTTTTGTAGTTTTTTATTTTAAAACCAGTTGTGCTCTTTTATGTGGCAGTGAAAATGAAGATTTAGAATGCTGTGCGTTGTATAAGTAGTTATGTTTTGTGCGGATTCATAATTGGTGAGTTTGATCCTAATTAAAATTTATTTAACATAAACATCAGGTGTTTACTTCTCGGGTTATCAGGGTGTTCCATACACATATGTGCTTCCATCTGTTGCACCACCAGCATACAATGCAGTGAATTACAGACCAAATGGTGCTGGAGCAAAGTTCCAGAACAACAAGGTTCTTCACTTTCCATTGATTTAATCTTGTTTGAAGTTTTTCAAGTTGTAAGTTGCCAAGTTTTCACACACACACACACACACACTCAAGAACAAATGAAAGATTTTAAATTACATTCATCTGTTTGTAATCCTCGTGAATATGTCAATTTTTTTTGTTTTCGAATCCCTGATTACATGACCCTTTAAAAAACGTGATATTCACATTACATTTTTAGTGACATGCCATTTTTATATGATTTGGCACTTGATGACATCATTTGATGATGTGACACTTGATGCCATCAACAATGGACCTGTCTGCTAAAACAGCTTTTCTTCAATAGATACTAACATGAGGACCAAAAGTTTTAAAATCTAAAAATCCAGCGACCTAGACAAGTAAAAATTTTATAGGGACAAAAAACAAAAATAGGTATATGTGCAAGGATTAGAAGCATATTTAAGCCTTTGCACAAAGACTCCAGAGTTGATATCCTGTATTTTTTTCTCATGCTACTTAATAATCCTTTGAACTTTCATACTAGATGAGGCAATTTGTTAATAGTCTGTGTAGTTAAAAACTATAAATGAATAAGTTGTCATGCACTCATTTCAAATCAATTTGGAGAAGTGAATTTCTAGTCACTTTTAATATCTGGACAGTGCCCTGTAGTGACAGACTCCAAAACCACAATAGTGGTGTAAAATAAATGCTATTTTGCCATTTTTTTTATGTATAGTTTATATAGTGTAACATTATATTTACTAAATAATGGATCCATGTGATGCACGTGGTAAATATTTATGACACAATATGAGAGTGAAAAATTAAATGTAAAAATTGAAAAGAATTAAAGGAATTTTGATGTCATATGAGATAATACCAAATGAAGGTATAATAGATTAAGTATGTCTTAACTATCTCAAATTTTGAAAAGCTACCTTGTAAGTAGCATTTAAAGTCACATTGGATATTTGTCTTTTCTAGTCCGTTAATAGTATCTTCAAACTTAGTCGTGAAGTAACCCAGGAAATGGTAAAATATAATTGTCCATGTTAAAAAATAGGTTGTGGGATATAGATTACATGTCTGAGTGATTGTCCTTGACTTTTATTTGTAGTTATTAAAATAAACAACAATAGGAATTTTGTTTAAGTTGAAATTTGAAAGAATTCTAGTCCATGACAATCTTGGAATATAAACATTGTGCCTAATGTTGCTTCTTGATATGACATTTGTCTCAAGTACATAGTTACCCATTTGGGTAATTATATGTTGGAATGCCAATCTTGAGTTTTTAACTCACGGTTTGGAAGTCATGGGGAAGTAATGATATTCAGAAACTTGAGAGCATGAAGATCATCTTGCCTATGAATAGTTTTATTCTCCAAGCAGCAAGGACTATCACAACTAAGTTAGTTTTAGCCTTCACCAAGAGTCACAGAAACCTTAAAATTATTTAATTTGTCAACAGTAGGGTCACCTGAATTCATTATTAGCATATCATATGGTATATGAATGTCAAGCTTCCCATCATTCCTTTAAGCACTGCATCCATCTCCAATACTCAATATCCAATATGTAAAATTCTTCATGTCATTAACATCTGAAGTTGAATACCCAATTTTGAGCCTCATTTTTTTTTGTCAAATGTTAAGACTTGACAAAATTGCCGGAGGTTTGATGAATTAATGCTAGCATAAACAACTTCATGTCTTGTCTCCTTTGTAATCACTAAAATAATTTTCCTAAAATCACCTCCTAAGACGTCAATTTTTCCTCTATAAGGAAGTTTCCATCTATTAGCATTAGTGAAATGATGGATATCTCTGGAAGTCCTATCAATTGAAGCAATGATTGAGTCATTGGAGCTTCATCCCATATAATAAAAGTCCTCTTAGCAACTTTTAAGCAATGCTAGAGTCATTGGAGCTTCATCTCATATAATAAAAGTCTCTAAGCAACTTTGAAGCAACGGTTGAGTCATTGGAGCTTCATCCCATATAATAAAATTGACTTTATTAGCTCAACTTAATGACTATCTTGCTTAATATTGCAAGTAAAATCTTGACATTAAGAGGAATGAAAATCTTGAATGAGTTGTCCTACTACCTAGAATCAACATTGTTATCCCACTAGGGATGACAAATATACCTGCCTATGTAGGAATTGTCCGAACATGTCCCAATTTTGACTAGAAATCCTGCATTGTCTGGACATGAGTATGGATATGGGTAGTACCCAATTTTTTAAATTGCGAATGTGGATGGATATGTACATATCTGTCCCATTCTTGTTCTTATACTCTTCCCCGTTTTAAATTATTAAAACACTTAGTTTATTAAGTAACCTATAAAACATATTTTCACTGTTTTCTTTGGTTCAATGCTTCATTTCATTTGAAGAACTATTCATTTTGGTACTCAAATTTTCATTCTCTCTCTCTCTCTCTCTATCGTTCGACTCAATTGATATCCATCAAACTCACTCAGATCTTCAAGATACTTTCTTTCTCATCACAATCTCAATAACACATTTTTTTTCCTTTGTGTGGTTTCTTCAAATGATGTATTGCATTTTAGGAAAATAGATATCAAATTTATCGAATTAAATCATTTCTAGATTTTAATATTTTTATTTGTTGTTTATTTTTCTTCAAAGGATAGTTTTGATACCAACTTAAGAAAAAATACAAAAGAACATAGAATGAATTTGAGAGAGTGAATTTCCCTCTCTTAGGATCTCATATTATAATAACTTTGGAGATTTTAGCTTTTCAATAAATTCTATTTAAGACAACTTATTCTAACAAGTTCTATAAATATAGGTATTAGGGCTGTTTTGGGATCTTTGGGATTTCAACATCCAAAAAGTGAAATTTGCAAGGGTAACAGTAGTGACAACGTTAAAAGAGACTTAATTTAAAAAGTGGTATTCAAAAGAATCATGTGTTTCCTGTGTTTGCTTACAGAACATCATTTGATGATCATTTGATGTTTATGAAGTGCAGTGGTTACTTAGTCATATGGACTACGGTTTGCATTTTAGGTAAGCATGCATGTTTATCGCTGCTAATTGCAGACAAGATTGACATCAATCAAACCTATGAAATATATGCATAATTCGTGGAAAGTTTTTGAAGTTCGGACAATAGTTTCTTCGTTGACTAGATGCTAAAATAAAGGCCAAGAATCAAGTTAAAATTTATGATTATGCTATAAAATTGTGATTTGAATCTAGCTATACATGGTTCTTGACCAACACTAGTTAAAAGGCTAAACTTGTTCGAAGTTAGGATGCTTTGACAGTCCAATGAGTTGAACTCCTCAGTCCAACATTTCAGCTTATTGTGAACCTGTTTGGTTTGCATGAGTATGCAGGTGTGTGTACGTATCGGTTAGTTAGGTTGGTCGGTAAAAAAATACAAGGGGTCATGTAGAAAGAATGGGAATGAACCTGTAATTGATTAGGCCCGTGAAGAGTGAGTTTATGTTAGCAGACGAGGAGCTGTATGTAATAGGAAGGGGGTTGAGAGGGATTTTATCTTGTCAGTTGAGAGGATTGAAGGCCTTTGGGCATTAGGAGATGCAGACTCTCGACTGTTCTACAGTGTGTGCTCTTGGCGATTTTATTCCGTCTTTAGTTCAGACACCAGTTTCTATCAGTGTGTGTAAAATCTTACAAATATGGAAATACTACTTTATGAGTTGAAAATAAGAACATGATAACAATATTAAAATCCTAAAAGAACGTAAAATAGTTTGTCAAATAGAAAAAATAATTGAGTTTCAAGCTCAAGAGATCTGTTGCTATATTTGGCTCACCTTCCATTCCATATCTTTATTATTTCCCTGAATGGACTTGTTATTGTGAAATTTTATATATAACCAAAAGTGAATTTAGTGAATGAAATTATTTTTAAAATCCTAGCATCCTCATGCAGTGATTTGCTTTATCAGTTTGAACTTACGTACATTCTATTCTGTTCCAGGAGGAGCGGAGTAACTCCATTACCATGGGTGTTGCAGATGAGCATATAGGATTGGTTGTTGGTCGTGGTGGACGGAATATTATGGAAATTAGTCAGGTTTGTTACGCCTAACAGCATTCCTAGGTATATATTGTGATTACTAATTACAATAAACTAACTTGAATGACGTCTACCTTTTCAGGTTAGTGGGGCAAGGATAAAGATATCAGATAGAGGTGATTACATTTCTGGAACAACTGAGAGGTGGGAATTTGTTCACACGAGATTTTGCTTTGCTTCATATCCTGTTGTAACAAAAATTATTAAGCAAATGCCGTGATATAATCTTTAACCGTAAATATTTTGTACGTGCTCTTACTTTCTTGTTACAGGAAAGTTACCATAACAGGAGCCCAGAGAGCAATTCGTACAGCTGAATCTATGATATTGCAGAAGGTTGCTTATGCTACTGAGAGGGTGATTGAGTAGTTTGCAAGTGAACTTGTCTGCTGCTAGATGCTTAGTGAATCTGCTTGCTAATTGCTTATACATTTGCTGAATTTTGGGATTTGTTTACATAAATTATAATCACATGATATACCTTTCGAGATCTTATTGTAGCGGGAGAGGGCAGGAATTTTTTTTTCTTGAATTGAGAGCGGTCTTATAGAATTTCTTCTCAAACCCCATCAACAGAGAAGTTCGATTGGAAAGTTCACGCTCATTTCCAAAATGTAGTATTTAGAACTATATTCTTTTTTTTGTAAGTCAACAGGTGCTAATGTCTTATATGATATGTATCCTCAATCACTAGCCTGAGATAGGATTTGAAAATTATTTTGTGATAGCATTTGATAATCAAGAATTCACTTGTGAGTTGTTAGAACCTCAAGCCCCAGTTGTGTTTCTAATTTTTCATAGATTATTATGTTGATGATTTATTTGCCGCTATGTATTGGAATGTCTCAATTGCAGTTTTTCGCTTTTAGATGCACTTTTCAGCTAAATAATTTCTTTCTTCTTAAACCGTTATCAGTGTTAAGGCATTTTTACAACAGGTTATGCCAATTCTTTTTATCTGCTTGTTTGCATTTGTACAGTTTTCTTCGAAAGTGTACGGATAAAATCATATTTTCTTAAAATAAAACTAACACCTCAGTATGTATAAAGGAAAGGATAGTAGTTATGCAACCAAGATTTCCTGCATAAAGTAGTATTCATTATCTTATTTTTTATGCATTAACTATCCATATTTATTGTTCTTTAAGAAAAGCTAAACATTCCGGATCTCTCTTTGGTTTCAAAATATAATAACGGGTAAATGTTACTGTCTTAGGTGTGGAAAGAAAATAATTATAACCCTTTATTAGTCTATATTTTTTCAGTCTAGACCTTTTATTTCTGTTATATAATATGCAATAGTACAGAGACAAAGAACAGTCATGAATTTCTTTCACATTCTTTTGCTTCTCGGATAGAATAAGAGTATGCTTATAATCCGAATGAAGTTAAAAATTGGTTTGTAAATACATAAAAAGTTTTGTGCTTAATTAAGATAAGATTATTAATGCGTATTGTTTTAGTTTATAGTAAATTCAGGAAACTTACACAGTAAAAATAAATTTCAGTTTGATAAAGAATAATTTGACAGTATATGAAGCTATAATAATAGTAACGAGAAATGAATAAATCTTATTACATATTTGAAGTTGTAATAATTAGCATATTAACTTTAAAGTTTAGCTCTGATAGTCGAATCTAGTTACATTAGAAGTTTTAATAAGATTATAATTAGCTGAATAGATAATAATTCATGAAGCTTAATTGAGGAGTATTGTTTTAAGAAGATAAACATGATTTATTTCGATTAGGAAAATGAATGAAATTATCCATGTCTATTCAACCCTACTGTGTACACAAATATTTGGTATATTTCTATTTCCACGTTTTTCCAATTATAACCACATAAAGCATCAGAATTACAAAATTCTAAATTATTTGTAATTGGACCTAGAGTTATAAAAGTTTACATTATAGAGATTATTATTTTTAATAAGATTAAATATTAGCAGACCATTTTTCTTAAAGTAAAGTGATCAATGTCTTGCTTATTCTCAAGAACACATTGTTGTTTCATATTTCTTCATGGTGTTATATTATTTGTTTGATCAATTAAATAATAAACATGAAGTGATTTGTAGTTAACAGAAATTAACAAAAAATATCTTTCATAACATGCAAGTAGAGTAATGAGAATTTAGCAATAAGTTATTGATTATACTATAATGAAATTTATCTTTGGTATGTATGTAAGTGAAAGAAATTTGTATATACAATTTCGAAATTGGTCCTTGGTCTTGACTTATTTGCAACCCAACAAAGAGCTTCCTGCATGAAACACTTCAAGAGGTGAAGCTCTCCGTTCTTGTAATTCTCTTCATACAAATTGGCATTCTCACTTCGGACCAAATGAGCAACTCTAAAAGTAGCATACAAGTAGAAAATGTTGACAACTCAACTGTTAAGATATTCATCTAATGAACTGTATTACTTTTTTGTTATGAAGTGATATTCTTCTTTGGCACAGTGATATATTTACTCATCCTAATTAAACAATGTTTAAACACAACCATAATATACCATGGATATTTTGGAAAGGAATTGGAAAAGCGCTTAAGTTTTAAAAGTTAGAGAACGGAGCATGAATTTATTTAAAATATAAAAGGTGAGAGCTTTTTCAAATTAAGAGTATTGAACTGGAACACTAAAAGAAGTACTTATCCTAATGATCCTATATTCTTTTGGATTTAAGGATTGTGCTAACCTTAATTCATTTATAAGGTAATTTTGTACTTTTTTTTTCTTTAGTTTAATTAAGTTTTAAATATATTATAAATTTAAGTATTTTTAATTTTAAATAAGTTTTATCAAAAGATTTTGTTATATTGAGTATTTAAAATAGTTTTTTACTTTTTTTAAGTATTATTTGACTTTTTTTTTGTTATTTACACAACGTAACTATTACTGACGAATTAAAAAAAATTGAAAAAAATAAGTTGATGGACAAATTAAAAAGATTGAAAAAAAAAGTTGATCGGTAAATTGGACGTGAAAAGACAAAAATAGTAGTCATGTTATCTTATTAAAGACAAAAATCAAATAACGTGGTATTTGGATGAAAATGAAAAATATTTTAGACATCCAATGTAACAAAAATGCCTAATATAAATTTAATTGAAACTACATAAATTTATAAGGTATTTAAAACTTAATTATTTTTTTAAATATCCCAAAATATACTTTTTAAAGGCGTCGCAATTTATTTATAATGTCATATTATATATGTATATATATATATATATATATAATGAGATTTTTTAGAGTTTTTTTTTATTTGAAGGGCCTTAGATAAATTTCATCTCATTCCTTAAATGATGGTAAATATGAGAGTTTTATGATATGCAAGCATCAAAAAGCAGTATTAACCTTTTATTATTTCATGTTATTTTATTTAATCCATTGTTAATGAAAGTTTATTTTTAATTTCTTTGTTGTTTGTATATGAACTACTGAAAGAGGATTTTCCTTAGCCTTTGTATGAACCTTGTAAGGACGAACTCTCATTAAATGTAAGTTTTATGATCACTTCGGATCACAAGAGAGGAATACTAAAAGTTTGAGAATGAAGCTGGTTTTGTTCATGGAATTCTTAATATTTTGGATCAGAAGCCTAAATATGAAGTGTGGGTTTTTCTAGACTACAAACAAAATGGAAAGTGAAAATGGGACTTAAAAGATTTTAATTTCAACAAAAATGAAATATCCTCAAACTCCAATTAATTAAGATTTAGTAACTCAACCTTTTCGAGACAGTAGAAATATTTCCATTGTTTGTATATAATGTATTTAATTATATTTCACACGGCACACTGATATCACTATTTTGTTTTAAGATTATGATTAACCTTAAATGTAATATATAGAGATGCATAAATTATTCTAAGAACTAGATACCAAAGTTAATACAGTAACATATCCTTCTTTACTTTGTAGTTTTCTATATTGTGCATTATTAATATTGTTTTTAATAATATAATGGGTTGAATAAGAAATTAGTCCATATATGGCATAGTAACAGATCAAGTTGCGTAAAAAATTAGTTGATGATAACTTTTTTTCACTGTTTTTCACCCCAATCATATCAGTAATAAATTAATTACATTGTTTTATCATAGTATTAATAGGAAATGGAAGTAATGAATAATTTAGCCAGAGACTATGAACTACAGATATTGCATTTGATGATAAAGAAACAAGAGGTGCATTTATATTTAACGTAAGTGATTATATGGTTAATTTTGGTGGACTAAATGAACGTTTTTCTTTGTCAATAGTTAAATTGAGGCAATTTCGTCAATATTTCTTAAGATTAATATATAAGGGAAAGACACTCTATTAGACTCATGATTTGTATAAGATAATCTACACTAATGCACAGTAAATTATATTTATATATAATAAGAAGCAACTAATCATGGGACGTGTCTACTACGAGCTACCATGCATGCATGAAGCAGCAATGATCACTTCACACTGCAATTTATTTCTGCAAATCACATATAACATGGCAATACCTATTATATTATTATCATATTTTTTTTTTTTGAACAGCTATTATTATTATTATTATTATTATTATCATATTATATAAAACAAAATCATCTCTTAGATTAAGGGAACTCATCATTTCCTCCTCCACCCCAACCAGACCCATAACCATAACCCGACCCACTTCCATACCCAGAACCTCCGTTCCTACCTCCTCCGCCACCTCCACCACCACCTCGTCCGCCACCACCTCCTCCACCTTGTCCTCCATTCCCACCTCCTACACCAAAACCACGTCCTTCACCAAAACCACTTCCTTCACCAAAACCATATCCTGCACCATCATCACCGGGGCCTCTACCTCCACCTCCACCTCCTCCTCCACCTCCACCTCCACCACCTCCTCTTCCACCACTAGGACCGGCAGCAGTCCCGTTTCCATACCCTCCTCCGGACCCTCCTCCGTACCCAGAACCACCCTTTCCCCCACCGCCGCCACCGCCTCCACCACCGCCGCCACCACCACCTCCTCCTCCTCCTGATCCACCGCCAACCCCTCCCCCTCCACCCGAACCATACCCTGATCCAAACCCTGATCCATACCCTGAGCCACGTCCAACAAAACCGCCGCTGCCTCCGCCGCCACCTCCTCCGCCACTTCCACCGCCACCTCTTCCGGCAAGTAACTCCTCTGGCACCCTGATAGCAAATGCAAGGTCGAGAACGAGCAAAGCAATGAAAGCAACTCCTAAGAGCTTGGAGCTTGCCATCATAAGCTAATGAATTGTGTGAATGTTGAAAATGAGAAGCTGATGATCTATTTATAGGAGTGATGAGAATGTATTGTAGTGTAATCGATGTGGTGCATGAGTGTGAGATAAGAAAGCCTATTTATAGAGCTTGTGAAGTAGAAAAAGCTTATTCCTTTTCTAGTACCTTCCTTTCCTTAACACTTCACCACTTCACCACTTCCTTTTGTATTATATGCATCTCATCATTATTTTCAAGTAACGTGTTGCAGAGGATTCGATAGTGCTGCTGTTGTTGCACTTCCACTTCCACTACTGGAATATCTGCCATTTTTTTTCTTTTCCATCAAATCATTTAATAACAAACCATCAATGTAAGTTACGTATGCAAACTTAACATTCTTAATCTCACTATCTCTCTTCTTATACACTAAATTCTACCTAACCTAAGCATGCTTCTAATTTATTCATTTTTGGCCTTTTTAGTAACTGTCACTTTAACCTTTCCTAGTATCCATTGCAGAAATCAATTAATGCATGGAAGAATAAAAAGAAAGATAAGTAAATATGGACAATGAGTCATGAAGTGATGGTTTAGATCTCATGACTAATTTAGTTCCACTTTGACTTAGCTTTGGTGGTTTTAGATTATAGGAATGGAGTTGAAGTCAATAACCCGCATCCCATTTCCTCAACATGTTCACACATTCAAACCCACGAAAGATAATATACCAACCAATCCATTAAGTAGTGGACGATACTTTTTTTTTTTTTACTTAAAGATTACAAAATAATACTAGGTATAATTAACACAAAGAAAAATCCTTTAAAAAAACACTTAAATACAAATAAATCTAACTAGTTTTATTTCATTGAATAATACTTTTTAGAGGTTTTATTTGAATATATATATATACACGCACACACACAAGTAGACCATTAATGATGTATTCTTATAAGATCTGAGTAATTTAGAGAAAATGAAGAGAAATAATAATTTTCAATAGATAGAAGTGTTAATTTAATTAAACATTGGTTAATTTAGAGTTTTGTCTTGATTCTTCATAGAATTTTTATTAAATATTATAGGTGATAATTTATAATACAATAAGATTTTAGTTTAGTGGAATGTTTCTGTAAAGCCATTTTCAATAATTCAGTGAACACGCATCTGGGTAACCTACAATTATTCTCTTTGAGATTAGTGACACTTAGAGTTATATATATATATATATATATATATATATATATATATATATATATATATATATATATATATATATATAATTAAGCATTCTGATTAACTGAGAATTAATTGACATATTAGAGATAAAGAAAACACCTACCACAACTTAAGTATATATATTTTATAAATGATGTTTTATTTTCCTATATACATTTATTACATATATAATTATGAAAAATATTTTATTTACTTTTTTTTTACAAATCTAAATTCTCTGCTGAGTTTTTATTTAATCCTTCCACTGTACTTTTAAAATATATTAATATTAAAAAAGTTTTTAAAAGATTTAAAATATCAAAATCATAATAGAAGGAAAACAGTAGAAAAACTAACAAAACTAAACAGAGCATCCAAATGAAACCTATCTTTGGGGTTTGTCTTTACCTTCAATTGCCTTCTGTATCGCACTCTCCCCTAATCATTACACCTTTCAAAAGATCTTCGTATTTAATTTCATGTAGGTAGAAATCTCACGTATGTGCCATTTTTTGTGAATTTTGCATTGCATTGTCATCTCCATGGGTTTCCTACTTCTAAATTCTGTGAATTGTATGTAACTCTTGACATCCAAATTCTAATATCATTTGTTTTATTAGTTATTATTTGTTAGTTTATGGATTTTACAGGAAGGGTGTAGTATAAAAGTTAAAACTTTCTTTAAAATGCAAATAATATATATACATTTTCTAGGTTTAATCAAATTTTAAGTGTATTGTAAATTTGGATATTTTAATTGAATTTTTATTAAATTTGTTTTCTATTAAATGTTTAAAATATTTATTTTTATTTTTATTTAAGTACTTTTTTTGTTAATTTTTGTCCTCAACGACAATATTATCCTTATTTCTATCATTTCATCACCAATTTGTTAATTAACTTACGTTTTTTCCTCTTCAATCACCTCCAATTGGTGGATAAACTTGCAAATTAAGTGACAAATTCGAGATGATTAAAAAGGAAAGAATTGAGTAATGAATTGAAAATAAAAAGATAAAAGCATCAATCATGTCAATTCATTTATTGATGATAAAGTCAAAACGACAAATTATTTAAAAAATAAAAATTATTTTAATTTCTTAATAAAATAATTTTTTTAAATAAAAATTTAATTAAAATATCCAAATTTATTAATTACTTAATACTTAATTAAGCTAATTTTTTATATAGATATTTACGGGCATAACAATTCAAAGGTAAGATTTATCTTATATCCAAATTTAAGTAAGTGAAATATGATGAATAATTGAGATACAAAATGACAATAGTTTGAAAAATATTTATTTATTTTTACTATAAAAGGTAAAAGTAATATTTACTTTAAGTAAGACATTTCCAAATATTTGAGCATCGGAAAAAATATTAAATTTTATAATACGATTACTTAACGTTTTAAGTTTTAATAAAATTATTTATTTTTAGTGCTTAACTGTTTTGTTATCATTTTTTTTTATCTTTTATGAAACTTTATAAGATTCACTAGAAATTTACAGGAACTTTATCTTTTACGGATTTTTATAAAAAATTGTAAGTCATTTTTTTATATGATATGAAAATTATAGTAGTATATCTTAAAATTAGTTTTTAAAGAAGATAACAGAAAAGGAAAATCAAAATAGGAAGGACGGAGCAATGTCATTTCCATCTAATTACTCCAATAGTGGTTAATTTGAGAACAAAAACACAAGGAAGAGTTTACGTGCTCTATTTGAATTTATAAAAATATTTTATTATTTTAAAATTTTAATATTTTTGGTTTAATTTATTGAAAATTATTATTTTTTATCATAATAAATTAACAGTCAAATGTATTATACAAAAGTTTTATTGAATGAATTTTTTAAAACAAATATTTAATTGAACTTATCTAGAAGTATCCATTGTCTAATATTTAAAAAATAATATTTGGTTCATAGTGATCATGGCTGTGAACTGGCATATAGTTGAAATTGGCAAACTGAAGTAATTATAATAAATAATGATAAAATTTAGAGGCAATTAACTTTTCTTAGGAAGATTGGAATTTAGAAGAATTAGATGTTTTGGGTATTTGCTAAAGTGGAAGTAATTAAAAACCATTAAATGGGAAGTCAGTGGGACGCGTACACCTTGCTCACTAGAGTTGTGGTTCACATTTTAGGGTCAAATAATTTTTAATTCAAGATGTGTTTGGTATACATAATCTTTCCCATTCCACTAAGACAAGTGTTAGGGTACATAACTATAATGGTTACATTATTTTTCCTTTTATATTATTGTACTTTTCACCAAAATTTTAATTTTTCACTGTTATCTATCTCTCTGTGCATGGAAAGAAAAAAAAAGTTAAAATATTTGTCATTGTTTCTTTTTTTGACTAACTTTTTTTATTGATGTCATGATGATACTCTTTGTCGTCAATATATGAGCCATATTGCATGCATATTTTTTTATCGTTAAAAAAATATAGAACAATAATATGTTGATATTTAATAAATTTTTATAATTATTAAAGTAATTACAGTTGTCAAAAAAATTGTTTTATAAAAATATAATATAGAAAATTACTTGAACCCGATATGACTGACTTAAAAAAAATCCTTATATAAAAGAAATCCTAATGGTCGTGCACATCTCCGTAAACAAAACAGTACACACCAATTTCAACTACCCCTCACATTCTGTGTAAAACTGTTAACTTGTGAAAATGAAAGATAAGATATTGTTAAGTGTTCAGCCAACACAAAACAAATACGAAAATAATGTTTTCACAACTCTATAATAACCTACGTCCACTTGACAATTGTGATCTAACATGTGACTAAGGGTATGTTAATTATTCTTTTTGTTTTTTTTTAAGTTAAAAATTGTGCTTACATTATGTGGTTTGAGCGAAATTTTAATTTAGGACTTCATTTGAAAGCATGGAACCTGTGAAGGGACTACAAACCTTAGCTTTCTTACTGGTGCTTTTTATGGTGACATTTTGAAGAGATGTGTTTTTGGTGTGTTAATTGTGATGTTGGAAATTCGTTAGAGAATAGAATAATGTTTATTATCTTACATGTCCTTCAAGTTTACGCAATGTGATTTTTGACTTAGATAGTTATACTTCCAAAAATATGTTCCCATTTTAGTTTTGGCATATAAGGTTAAAATGTGTGTTAATATCAATCTTAATAGAATGTCCAAAATCTTACCGAAACAAAAAGAATTTACATTAGCATTTTTTGTTATAACTTATATACGTGAAACACACTAGATTAAGGAGTATGACACCTAACAAAACAGTCACTTAGACGCTTTTATCATATGATTGTTAGCATTTTTTTCTGTAATGACAACAGCACCATGTAGAAAGGAATAAATATTTTATTTTCTTTCAAACGACTTATACATTACAAAATAATAAATATAATCGATAATAAATTTAGACTACAAATTATTCTTAATATTTGAATTGAAAAATAAGAAAATAAAATTAGGAAAAAATAATTGAAATATTTTTTATATTTTTAACGAGTACTTGGAATGTAGAAAAATAATGGAGATGATATAGAGTGTAATTGATAGGGTTAAACTTCACCAAACCTCTTTCTCATGCATAAAAGTGATTACTTTCTTTCCAAACTAATGTCAACTCACTATAATACTCAAATCTTAATTCCTTAAGTGAATGAATCTAGACTTTTCTATTAACCGTCAAAATATAAAAAACTTATTTTTGCCACAATGGTCTTAAGACAACAAACGAATCATGCTCTATTCTTAGATACAGGCTTTCATTTGGTATTTTGATTTAGATCTAGATTACAAATGATATTTTCCAATATCTTGAGAATCAATTATCAAGTCATAAATCAACATGATAGGCGAGGAGATCAGACGTTAACAGAGGGAAAGGGAGGAAAGGGACGAAAGTCAATGACACTGGAGGTGAGCGGAGGGGTTTGCATTTTAGTGTTCTCTAGTGTGGTTTGCATTTTAGTGTCGTTGACAATCATGTTGGTGTTTCAAGTATTGGTGCACATGTGGATGAAAGTGAACAATTTATGGAATGGAAGCTATGGAATCATTCTTCTCTCTTTCTTGTCACACATAAAAAAAATACATTTATAGGTTATCTCTTCCTCCGCGTCTTATCTTTGATTCCAATAACCCCTCAACCTAATAAGGTTAGGGTTTTGATCCATAAACAACACCACCGTAATTCATTCCATCATCCCTTTCTTTTCTCATCCACCCAGAAGCAAATCACAATCAAAATCCATTCACGAAAAGTCATTCACAATAAAAGTCATTTAGAATCAAAGTAGAGACCAATAGGTTACACATGTATAATTTCATTTACATTTTATCTCTCACTGAATTTCAATTTCAATATCATCATTCAAATAAAAAAAAAGAAAAAGTAAAAGAAAATGAAACAATCCTTCGCATCATGATTATTTGCATCATTCTTTTATTTACACACCACATTTTATTTACACCACCTTCACATTTCATTTCATTATATATACAATAATTTTTTTAACATTACAAGATGTAAATAATTTTAGATATCTGTATGGCCACACATGTCATATTGTATTTAATTTATTATTTAAAATATTTTCATACAACAAATAATACATTTTGAACAATTCTTTTACATATCAAAATGACCGCACATGTCATACAATATTTAATTTCAGAAATAATACCTGAGTATTTGTATGATTGTATACATCGTCGTTTACTCAATAGTATTTTTTTTTCAACAAAATATGTTTTCTTCCAAATAAAATTCATGAAATAATTTATATCAAGTCGATTCATAAGAATATCTTGAATAGTCGTTTGTATTATCTTATACTTTAGAAATTATAAAATCTTAAAAATATCAAATTTCCAAAAAAATTAAAAGATACAAAATTAAAAAAAAAAAAACAACACCTAAACAAACACTTTTCTTATACAGAACTACGTAAACCCTTATTTTCTATCATGGATGGAAATACATAGGAGTAAGGCTAATCCTGGTTAGACCCAGAAATAAAAAAAAAATATTTTCTTTATTTCTACTTGCACTTATATTTCCTTTTTGGAAAAGATAAACATTATACTCGTTTTTCTCATTTGATTAAAGGTACCGTCTTAGGACGGACATTGTAGGGTGCTAATACCTTCCCTACATGTAATCGACTCCCGGATCCTAATCCGATTTTGTAGACCATTGCCTTATCTTTGGTTTTGTATAGTTTTTCATAGTAAACTATGGTGACGACTTCTCTATTTTCTGTTTCGAAAAAACATATTTATATTTTTCTTTCACCGTCCTTGTTGTGATGTCGGTTGTGACAGTTAGTGTTGCTATTTTCTTGTTCATGTAATAACATAATGATTCTTCTATGAAACAAATTTATATTATGTTGTATGTTTTTAATTTTAGTATGTTGTTTTCATTTATAATTGATAACATCTTTTTTTGTTATAGATATGTCTTCAAGAGGATGTGACCAACCAAAACCTTTCTTATCTAGTGAAAATAAGCAGAAAAGACCACAATATGTGCTTAAAGTAAATATCCCACCCCACCAATTGTACTTATTACACCTGTACTTTCTCCACTGTGAATAATACTTACGGACTTACATCCGTGGATAATATCTACGAACTTATATTCATGGATAAAACTACTACTAATAATAATATTATACCTTGTTAATGATATTCATATTAATTTATTAATAATAACATTATTAAAGGTTAATATGTTTAATCATATTAATATTTTTATTGATTACTGATATTATAATTAATATTAATAGTATGTCTAACATTTTTATTATTATTATTATTATTATTATTATTATTATTAGTTTTATTGATATTATTATTATTATTGGTATTAGTAATATTATTATCATTAATATTATATTTATCATTATTATTATTAGTGTTAATATTATTATTTTTATTTTGGTTAGTTATAATATTATTAAAATTATTATTATTATTATTATATATTTTTTTCATGTTATTAATGTTGTTTTTAATATTTTTAATTATTTAATATTATTAATATTTATAACGAAATGTTATTATTAGTTCTTTTATTGTTATTAATAACATTATTATTACTATTTATATTAATATTATTATATATGTTTTTAATATATTGAATATTATCATTATTTTTATAAATATAATTTATATTTATATTAATAATATTTTAATATTACTGATATTCGTATTAATATTATTTATATTTATATGAAAAATATTTTTAATATTTTTTATTTATATTAAGGTACTCCACATTGAAGGATCGTCTCAAACATCGTCCATTATCTATTTCTGAAGCTCATTTCAGGCAATTGATGGAATACTACCACAATCAAGGTAAGGTTATTTGATGTCTTATTACTTTACAAATACTTGCTTATCTACCTTCATTGTTATTTTCTATTATTACAATTGTCAACACCCAATTTCGTCCGGACAAATAAATTATTTCAGATTATAAAACAATATAAAAATTAAAATAAAAGTGCGTGTTATTTAGCTTTATTATACTTTGTCACTTAAATAAAAAAAAGAGAGGCTTTGATCCCATTATATTCTATGAATAAAGTTTTTAAATAAAATTCATAAAAAGAAATACTAAGATCAGTCTATTAAAAATTTGTTGAAAGGAAAAAGATAATAATTAAAAATATATTGAATTTTTTCCATTAAGAGAAAACTAAAAACTGTAATTAAAAGATAATAATTAAAAAATAATAATGATTAAAAAACGAAAATAACAAATAATAATAATAAATATTAAATAATTAATGATTAAATAATAAAAACAAAATAAAAATAAATATATATATTAGAAAAGGAGAATAAATAATAAAACAAAAAAAAAACAAGAAGAAAGGAAGACTGCTTTCAAACTGTTTACTTGATTTGCACGTTCAAGATAATAAATAAATAATAAAAAATAATAAAAAGAATGAGTCAATGGCAGTAGACCCCAATGTTCTCACTCCCTAGCTCCACATATTTGTTTTTTTAAAAAAAAAAGAGAAATATTTGCAAATAATAATTTTGAAACCGCTCAGATAACAACCAACGTTCTCCACTTAAATAAAAATAAAATTAATAATAAATAATGGATTGTTAAACCGTTGAAAAATGATTTAAGTCTCATTATTGGGTAGATTCATTTTTAATATTAATTTAAAAAAAAATAATTAAAAATAATAAATATGAATGAGTCAAAGAGTGGTAACCTCCCTGAACTAAACTACAGGAATTTAAAAAAAAATATCAATTAAAATAATATGAAAAAGAAAAAGAGATATATTAGTAAAAGGAAGAAAAAGAAAAAGAGATATATTAGTAAAAGGAAGAAAAAGAAAAGGACACAGATAATTTTGGTGAAAAAAAAAAGAGAACGAGAGAGAATATTGAGAAGAGAGAAAAGAAGAAAGCACACTGAGAAAGAAAAGACTAGGCACAAGGTATGTTTTTTTTTCCTTTTTGCTTGTATATTCATTCATGGCATAAAATAAAAAAGCACCAACAATTATTCCTATTTCATCAACATACATTTCCATGAACGCATAATTCCACAATGTTTCTGCATTGTGTTTTTGCCCTACATCTCCACTGTACATCCCACCATGAATCTCCATCACCTTTCCATTCCATTCCAATAATCATCAACCAGACCACCTTCTACGCCATGTTAACCCGACTTCCTAAATACACAAACCAAATATCATCCAAATAAAAATAATAAAATATTTTCTTTGTTTATTTGTTTTGTATTTATAGGCATTTTTATAAATATACTTGCTCGTTTTTATTATTTGATGGGATTTTTATCTTAATTGGGAAAAATAATACTTTAGAAAAAAAAAAAGCCATACTTATTTCTATCAATTTGATTAAAGGTACCGTCTTAGGACGGGCGTTCCGGGGTGCTAGTACCTTCCCCGCATGTAACCGACTCCCGAATCTTGGAATCTGGTTCGTAGACATTTTTTTTTATTTTTTTATTTTTGGTTTTTCTATGGTTTTCCATAATAAACTATAGTGGCGACTCCAAATCTCTATTTAATTATCTAAATATTTTTAAAATAAATTTTTGATCGCCCCGTCGTGAGCCTGGTTGCGACAACAATGTAGAGAATCAGCGAGAAAAATGTTGCAAACAGGGCAAAGCAAAAGTACATTCATCGCATGGGAGAAACCAGTTTTTCTAGAATTCATGCTGAATTGGTATATATTATATTACATTTCTAATCATACCTCCAAATTTTTAATCTAATACAAAATTATTGTAATAAATTTTTTGTTATTACTTTTCAATATGCAATTATTGTAGCGTGCCAAGAAAAAGAAAGGAGAAAAATTTACTCGAGCTGAAATGATTATTACAACTCGTCAACTTCGGCAAGGCCGGAGCAGAAAAGAAATGGATAAAGAAACATGTAATGCTATTGTAAGTTTACAACTATTTATGAAGTACATATAAATTTATTGTTTTTAATCATTCAAAATCATTATCTTTTATTAGACCAAGCTTCAAGGTTCCATTGAAAACTCAACTGAATCTGCGGAACAAGCCTTCTATCACTATTTGGAAAAGAAAAACTTGGGAGAGTACGTTGTTATGGAAAGACTATGACTCCATCAACATTTAAAAGAAATGAAAAAATTGCTGCTAGAAAAAAAAAACATGAAAATGAAATTAGTGACATCAAGAAGAAAATGCAAGATATAGAGGCAATGGTAAAACTTGTGGTAAACTAGCAAAATCCAGATTTAGATGAGGAGGACATAAGTAATATGATGACACGTGTTTTAAGTAAAGAAAGTAATATAGTGGGACTACATTCGTCTGCATTAACCCATGATCCGTATGAGTAGGTATAAATTGAAAATTGTTTTGTTTTGTATTGTTGGAGGAGTGAGTATTAATTGATTTTCACATGTTAAGCTGGACATTGTTTTTGTTATTTGATTTTTATTGGTTAATCCTACAAAATTTTGACAGTGAACATGCTAATAAACTTGTTTTTTTTTTTTTTTTCAACTTGAAGATAATGAAGACAATATTGAAGAAGAACCAATTTATTGTTATGTAGTACATGAACAATTTAAACATGATGTTTTTTTAACTAAGTTTGTAGTTTTAATTTTGATGGGTTGATACTCATTATGTTTTAAGACAACTTTTTTGACCATGTATTAAGAGTAACATTGAAATATGCAATGAATGTTATTATGGATTCAATTATGTTTATTTTGATATATATAAATTACATGACTTTAGTTTTTGAATTTTTAATATTGGTTTTCCTTACTGTGAAATTTTGAGCTTTAAAGATATAAATAATAATATTTTTTGGTTAAGCTACTAATTTTTGTATAAGCAATTCATGTAAAATTAAAATATTATATTATAATTTTTTTCAACACTTTAGGTAACGTTTTTAAAATTGTGGTTGTTGTCAACACATTAACCAACATTTTAATAATTGTTTCCTTAAAAAACACTGTTGCCTATTACAAACGGCAACACTCACTTAGACCATGCTGAAAAATCGTTGCCTAAACTTTAGATTGCGGTTTTTATGGTTTGCCTAAAGTGATATTTATTGTAGTGTGTGTGTGTGTATATATATATATATCTTTTCTATGTTGGTATTTTATTTCTATGCTCATATTCTATCGTGTTAATTTATGACTTGATCATTGATTCTCAGGGTATTGGAAAATATCATTTGTAATATAAATCTAAAAAAGAATACCAAATGAAAGCTTATATATAAGGACGGACCCTTGTGACAAAAATAAGTTTTTTTATATAATTGATAAAAGAATTGACGATTAATAAAAAAACTTAGGCTCATTTACTTAAGGAATTAAGGTTTGAGTATTATTGTGGGTTGACATTGACATTAGTTTGAAAAGAAGGTAATCATTTTTATGCATGAGAGAGAGGTTTGGTGAAGTTTAACCCTAACAATTACATTACATATCATCTCCATTATTTTTCTACATTCTAAGTTCTCATTAAAAATACCAGAAATATTTTAATTGTTTTTGCCTAATTTCATTTTCTCCTTTGTCAATTTAAATATTGAGAATAATTTGTAATCTAAATTTATTATCCATTGCATTTATTGTTATGTGTTCTACAAGTCTTTTGAAGAGAATGATATATTTATTTTTTACTACATAGGTGTACTTACTATCAAAGCAAAAAATGCTAATAACCATATGATGAAACCGTCTAGTGACTGTTTTGTTTTGTAAAGAGGAACCGTGTTTATATGTCTTTCTCCTTAATCTAGGTGTGTTTCACGTATTATAGCAATATTTATACTAAGACCTTATACATTTAGTTGAAACTAACTTAGTTAACTCTTAGTGAAAGTTTATTAGGAGAGAAATTGCTGAATTATAATCTTTACTAATACTTCAACCGAACCATTTTAAATAAAATTATTTTTCTTCTTTTTCTTTTACTGTTTTCTGCCCGTCTAGTTTTAAAGTTTCTCAGTTATCTTTTTCTATTTTTGTGCTCTTCTGTAAGTTTGAGTAGCTAATTCCTAACCTTTTAAAACTTTTATAAATACGTGTATTTGAACTTGATTTTTTTTAACTCGAAAACTTGACAATTTGTTTTGTTCGTACGTCTAATTAAGTCTAACTTTAAAAATTAGAAATAGAAACTATTTTAAAAGTAAAGAATATTCCTGTTTTTATTTATCAGTTTGTGCACTCTAAACAAGTTTGAAAACATTTATTCTGTCAAGTAAGTAACTTAAAGAAAAAGTTAAATAACATCATGTTTAATTTGATTTTTCGTATATTATTTTTCTAAAAGTTATTTCTTATCTCAATCTTATCGATATACATTGTTGCTAGCAGTATCTCATTTCTGGTTGATAAATTCTTCCCATATATAGCCGCCAAAAGATGTAAAGTAAACATAAAATTATATACTTGCACTTATTTGTCTTCTCTATCTTTCTATCAAAATAAATTAGACGTTATAAAAAAGAGTAAAAATTAGTTAAAGAGTTGTTGATTCAAAAGAATTACATATTTTAATGACATGTATGTTAGGGGTAGAAAAATAACAGGTGATAGAAACAAGTGATAACTCGTGTAAACAAGTAAATCATAAAATACAAGATGAAGTTTTCTAGTAATTAACTATTATTCATTATTATTATTATCACGTACAATTTATCCAATATCAAATAATTTATAGAAGCAACACCGGAGAACAAATACCAGATGGGTAAAACTACATTCTCCATCACATGCCTCATGCACTTTCACCTCTTTCACAAAACAAAAACTAAACGAAACAGCTAAACTAGTGGCCCTTACTTATAGACACTAGTTAATTAAGTTTCTGACATCTTTCTTGTGATAAGCACACAAATAAGAATGCAGACTCATGGCTCTCTAGATACACAAAACCCCAAAAAGTTATTTGATAATCTGAAACTACATTATCACAGAATCTTTATACGATGCATACTCAATGTATATATATATATTGTTCATTTCTTTTATAAATAAAAAAAAAATTAGTATGGATCATATAAAGATGCAGATAATAAACACAAACACAGGATGTTAAAGATTTAGTATAGTTTGGAATGATCAAATAGTTTCAACCTCAGTAAGTATAATATATGTTGCTTAGACAGGATTAACGGTGTTGAACTGGTCGCACCTGGTCCTGACTTCTCCATGCTTACCGGTTTTCACTCCAAAGATGGAAAGCTTCACCATTGCATCTGCAAAGTCGTTGAAGAAAGCTTGCTGATCTTTTGCATAGAGTTCCACATAAGGCCTGGTTCTTGGGTCCACAGCCAGCATGGAATCAGAGCTCAAGAGCCCTAATCCATTCATCACATTTTGGTAATAAGCATTGTCAAACTTCCCTGGTGTCCTCATGTCATTGAATGCAGCCATGGAGGGGTCAGTGCTGTAGTTTTGGCACACTGATCTCAACCCTGCCACCAGTTTAGGGTGCATGGAGGGGTCAGAATCAGAGGTTTTGCTGAAGTTGTAGATCCTGTGGATGAACTCCTTGCAGTGAGTGAACCCTATGGTGTGTGCGCCAGTCATAGCCACCATCTCCTTCACCGTGAAACCCTTCTTCGTGAACTTCTCAATGATCTGGTCCATGGTCATGTCGGGCGTGGGAAGGCTTTCGTTCACTTTGGCGGCGCTAGATTCGAGGCTGTCTTTTCTCCCCAACCTCACGGGGTAGTAGGGTCCACCCACCATTTTGACAAGGTCTCTCGTGGCCTGTGCCACGATGTCGGAACACGAAACGATTCCGGGGCATGAAAGCTCGAGGGCGTTCTTGATCTTGACTATGACGTCGAAGGCGTCGCCGGAGAGGGAGAGGTTGAGGTCGGCGTCACGTTCTGCATGGGGGTTGTAGGCGTTGGAAGAGATGAGGATGGAACCGTCGCAGCCATCGGTTATGCAGTCATGGAAGAAGAGGCGAAGGACACCGGGGGCTGTGGCGGGACTTGTACTTTGCTTGGTGAAGATATTTTCCATGACGATTTTTGGGAAGTCTGGGCATGTTTCTTTGTAGTAGTCAACGTTGAGTTTTGCGGAGGAGAAGGGGAGGGAGAGGAAGAGAAGGAAGAGGATAGGGAATGCCATGGTGGCAGAAGAAGAAGGTGTTTGTGCCAAGAGAAGGGTCAAGAACAGAAAGATGTTTTACTCTTTTCTTTCTTTCTTCCTCTCTTGGGTTGGTTCGTATGGGAGAGAAAAAATGAGAGCCCCTTTGAGAAGAAGCTAGGGCTAAGGGGGAAGATAATAGATTTGGGATAAAAGGGTGTGGGAGGGAGGGGTTTAAGGAGATTGTCTTCCACCTTTTTTGACTTCAACTTTCGTTTCAATGTTTGTCTGGTTTCTTCTTTTTCCTATTTTTGCATGCCATCAACAACGTGTTCGTGTCCTGCTTTGCTATAACAGGAATGCCATTTGTTTTTCGGGTGGTTTTTGGCTTCTCTTCTAGGGTTGAAAGTTGGGTCTTTCAGCGTCCATTGCGCTTGTCCCAACAAAACTACACTTTTTTAGAATCTGCTTCTTAATGCCATTCTGATATTTGTGTTTCCTTCCTACACCTCTCATTCTCTTCCACCCACTTTTCCTTTTGGCTTAAAATGATATTGATTTAAAAGATAAATAAGTGATGCTAAATTACCCCTTCATTTTCTTTTCTTTTACCTAACGACCTCAAAGTCCATTCACCTGACTAAACTTTATTTAATATGCCTAATCTCATACCAGATTCTAAAACCTAAACTAAAATATAGTTTCACATTTTCTTTGAAATGTCACTAAAATTAAAAAAGAAAAAAAATATTTTTTCTATTAATCGCATTTTAGTGTTTTCTTAAAAAAATATTTGATCACATATCTGTTGGTTAAAATCAGTCAAAATAAAAGAAATACATTACTAGAAAAATACTAATTTCAGTTTTTTTCGAATTTTTTTCTTAAAAAATATCTAATAAACATAAAGGCACGGGGAGAAAAATAATAGAATTGTTTATATGAAATTATTCTATGATTTCATCAACCCATATTCATACTTTTTATCATTCTTCATTGTACAACAAAACACGTTATTGTAATTGAAAAACTTGATTATGTGTTAGGTTGTTAGGTTACGATTATATGCATGTGATTGTGGAACATAAAATCATTTATGCAGAGTTGGTTGGTCTCATTGTATTGTTGTATTGTCATATTTAGAATTAATGACATTGAATTGTTAGTATCCTTTAATTCTTGAAGTTCATAGATAATTTGTTATTAATAGATAATTTTGTATTTTTTTCTTAGATTTTTTTTTTTAATTTTCAAGATAACATAATCATGGAGAAGAATTGGATGGTAGAACTTAGATCATCTACTAGGTATTTGAATGGATTGGATTTTATTTTGCATTTGAAAATGTTACTAAAGAAGATCATATTCTATATTCTTGCAATGAGAGTAGAAATTGTATTTGGATAGTTGATTGGAGGAAACCTTCATCATATTTACATATTTGGGAGAAAATGAATTTGATATCATTATAGATGAAGATAATAAGACTTTGATACTTAAACAATTAGGTTTGTCAATTTGACACGTGATGCTCACTAAGAAGAATATCTTGGTTGTAAAAATTTATCGAATTTTTCAATCATTATTTGATTGATAGATATCAAGAAACTCCATGCATTGAGCAATATATCATTTGACATGTTGCTAAAATTTCTATAAGAGTTTGTTAGCCATAATCACACCAAAATTGTAAGTTTACCACTAAGGACTTGGGTTTCAGTTGTGAAAATATTGATATTTTTGTCCTAATGATTGCATCCTATTTTAGAAGGAGTATGAGAATGAAGTTAGACGTCCTAAATGTGATTCTTCTAATATAAGGAAAAGAAACATCAAAATTGATGAAAAGTTTTTTGTAAGGTAGCTTCACTTCCAATTCCAACCAAAGTTTAAGGTACTTTCCTTTAAAACAAAGGATAAAAAAGCTATATGTCATTAAAAACTACTAAATCAATGAAATGACATGATGAAGGTCACACCAAAGATAGAAAGCTAAGACATCCAACTGATTGACTTGCTTGGAAAATCTTTGATTCTTTACATCTTAACTTTGCATTAGATCCTCGAAATGTGAGGCTTAAAGGTAAAGTTGGCTCTAGAAGCAAGGGTTGGATGGAGCCTTATACTCTTTTTACAACGGATAAAAAAATTGTCTAGTATACCTTCTAGTGATCGCTAAAAGATTGTCTATTAGAAACTTTTTGGTAGAATCGTCTAATAAATCATCTAACAAGAAGAATAGGATAAACAATAAAGCATGACCAACAACAAGAGTTATAAGAGATCAACACACAAGAATTTATCCTAGTTTATCCAAAATTAGGCTACATCCAGTCTCCTTAAACAATTGCTTAAGAGTGTCCACTAACCAACACACTTGGTTACAATGAGTATTCTCATCTCTTCAGGTTACAATGAGTATTCTCACCTATCTAGATTACAACAAGTATTCACACCTCTCCAGGTTATCCCTTCTTATTTCCTCCTAACAAGAAAAGAAAAAGAAAATTCTCAATAAAAGCGCAAAGAAAACTCACAAGGGTATAAATTCATAATGTGAAGAATTATAATGATTTAGCACACAACCCAAAAGGCTAGAAACTCTAATAGCTTGATTAGACACTCACTATAATTTTGTATTTCAGAAAGGTCTCTTTGAAAAACTTGAATTGCTTGGCTTAACTTACTTTCGTTCTTCACCTTTAAATCTCTTTAGATAAATTTTCAAATTTGTCCTTTGATTGAATTGGTTCAGTTTGGATTTTGCAATATCTTTATCTTTTTGGTGATAGATGCTCAAAACATAGCATTTGGATTTATAATCTTTCAATTTATTTTCCTCCGAATATTTTTAATAAACTAATTTGAAAGTATTTGCAATATGGGTTACTCAAAATAAATTAAAAAATTATCATAAAATATTTCGTTCCAAATAATATGTGATGCTGAAAACAAAATACTTCGAGATTTTTTAATTTTTTAATTAGTTTATATTTAAAAAGGATTTAGAGATATTCACAATATATCACAATTGATAAAATCATTTTAAGCAAGATAATTTTTTTAAAGTGATAATAAAGATATTTTTGTTTCATAAAAAACGTTGTGAATATCTTTTTGTTCCACAAAAGTTGCAACTAAAATATTTTGCTTTTAGATATTATATCACTACAAGAAAAAATTAAATTATCGACGGAATTATCGACGAAACTTTATCAATCGGTAAAATATCATTATCGACAATTTTATCGACGAATTTCTGAGTCTGTCAATAATTACCGACAGATTTACCGACAGATTTACCGACAAATTTATCCTAAATCCGCCGGTAATTACCAACAGATTAGAAATCCGTCGGTAATTAGCGACGGACTCAAAAATCCGTCGGTAAATTTACATACAATCAATTTACTGACAGATTTTGGGTGTTTCTGATGGATTTGTCTCGTCGGTAGTTTTTTTTTGTAGTGTATTGCTTTGATTAAACACATCTTTAGTAAGTATATGTATTATGAAGATTTTGTTTTTAACAATTAATTATTTTAAACAAAATCTATTACGTATTTAATTTGTTCATCAGACCATCTATGATAAACAATTTATCAAAATGTCTATTATGGACAAAAGTTATAGACGCTTAGAGGGTCTACTACTTAATATAGTTGTACAAAATACTATTACATCATTCAAACCACAAATGAAACATTTAGTCTGAATTATTTTATGTAATTAACAATATTATTAGACTATTTATCATGAATACATGTTATAAACCCTTAGAGGGTCTACGTAAAATTGTAGCTATACAAAACAATGTTAGAATAGTCAAGATTGAAGTAAATCATTTAGTTAGTTTTTCCTATCATCAAAACTTAAAAACATAAACTCCACATATATTTTTTGTCATTAGACCGTCTAGAGGCTTAACAAACTGTCTAGGCAAATAGTCTAGGGTCTCAACAATCTTCCCCTTTTTAATGATGACAAAAACAACTTTCAGAGCATACACATTTAACCATCAGAACTGTAGGAATAACTGGCTCTAAAAGAGGGGTTGAATAAAGTCTAAACTCAATTCACTGCAAAGAACATAATAAATATTAGACCTTCTAATGTAAAAATGATGAGCATAAAAAACAAAATTTTTATATTGGTTCACCCTAACTCTTGACTATGTTCAGTTCTCTCAAGCAAAGTGCTCAAGAGGTTCTATTATAAGTAAACGTTTACAATGAAAATGAAAATGAATCTCCCCTTGAGATCAAGACCGCTAGAGAAAATGAAAAAACAAAACTCTCAAAGAGAGCACAACTAAACCTCACAAGAGTTTACTTCATAGTGGTGAAGAATTACAAAGTATTTCACACAATGCCCCTCTATTAGACATTCTAAAACAACATATAAGAAGTACTCAGTTCTACTTTACTTTTCTAAATGCATTGTAAATCTATGTACAAACTCTTTGATTTGTGTTTTTATTTTCTCTCTTGTATTTCCAACTTCATCTTGATGTGGTATTTATAACTTTCAAAGGATTTGACCATTTAGTTGCTCAGAACAATAAGAAACATCTAGCAAGTGGCAAATCACACTTTCGTATTAGACACTTGAATTTGATCTTCATTATGTACTTTTCTATTTTAATTTGCTAAATGAAACAAATCAAACACAAACGTAATATATTGAATTGAAATCAGATTAATTAGAATGACAAATTTGAAAACTTTCTTTTACTAGTGCGTCATGAAGGTTAGGTTTCAAAAAAGCTTTTATACAAAGGAAGATTTAGAATGTGAAGTACCTTATATTATAATCTATGACTTTGAAAGCATTTAAGTAGTTATAATCCACTAATATGAAATAAGAATTACTTTTTAGTTATAATCCACTAAATTAGGCATTAGAATATTCAGATTAAGATATAAATATTATTTAATCAAGAAAATAAACGCATTAAGAACAACTATCAAAGAATCAAAGATAGGATGTTTAATCTCAGATAATAGAGAAGCAATGGAGAATGAATCTAAAACTAATGTGAGTGAAACACAACTATCTTTTTGAAAAAAGAAAATAATACTGTGCTCTACCTAATTCAGCCCGACTTATTGGTGACTTAGGGCCCGTCTCAACTTGACTTGACTTGCCTAAAACTGGACTTGACCCAACTTGAATTTGGTCATATCTAACTTGTCCTAACTTGTGTTTAACCTAACTCGACACGATTTAGGTTAGACCTAACTTAACCTAACTTGAACATGATATGGCTTGCTCAAACTTAATTTGACTTGAACTCATCTCGACTAGCTTGACAGAGTGTTAGTCTAACCTAACTTGATCTAAGCCTAAATGGACTTTGTCCATATTAATTTTGAATTTGGATTGAGTAAATGTTTTCATTTTTATAAAGATTTTCATATTTTATTTTTGAATAATTATTTTACTTTGAAAGATGGTTCATGTGTTGACCTTAATCCATGGGGCATTTGTTAACATTTTGATCTTATTGATTTTTTTATGTGAACTTTGTTTATCTTAACTACGAACATATTGTGAAAACCCTTACGTATGGGAAAGAAATAATCAAGATTGAGGAGATTACTACAACGTTGTTGGCGCACGACCAACGAAAGTAGAATGTAGGTGAGAGTTCTTTTTAAGGTGACAATTTATACATTAAGGGTGGCCAGAAACGTAGAAGAAAGCAAGAGAAGGATAGTTCTAGAAAATGAAATTTCAGATCAAAGTTGAGGGGTAAAAAGATGATTCACTGCTATAAGTGTAAACAACCAAGTCATATAGAGAGGACTATCCAAAGTGGAGAAAGCAGATTGATGAAAAGCAAGTTGACTCATCCAAGTTTGTAAATGTGGTACAGAATGAGGAGTCTGATGACAGTGATGGTGACATGCTTTTTATTTCAACTACTTAGTTTTCAGATGTATGAATTCTTGATTTAGGATGCTCTTATCATATAACGCCTAATAGAGAGTGGTTTACGACTTACAGGTCATCTAATTCTAGTTATGTCTATTTAGGTGATGATAGGCATTGCAATATTGTTGATATTGGTGATATCAGAATTAAGATGTATGATGGTACTGTTAGAACATTGTGTGATGTTAGGCATACACTTGAATTGAAAAAGAATATGATTTCCTTGGTCACTTTACATAAGAATGGTTTTATTCCTAAAGCTAATGAGGATAGGCAGACCATTAAAATTGTTAAAGGTGCATTGACTATGATGAAAGGAAAGATAACTGCTAGAAATATCTATAAACTGTTAGGGAGTACAGTTGTAGGTGGAGTTCATTCTGTTGAGTCATATGATGATAGTATGTGAAAATGTATTAGGCTGAGTTCAAGAGGGGGGGTGAATTGAACTTTGAAAACTTTTTCGTCTTTTTGAAACAGTGAAAACAATTTTCACAAACTGAAAAGATTTAATGAATCTCAATGATGGAAAATATAATGTTCAGCGAAAATAAACTGACTTCAATTTCGAATGAATTGATTTATTTCAATATCAGAGAAGACAGTCTATACAGGCTTATCAGATCTTATACAGTTTACTAAAAACTAGTTCAGAATGATTTAAAGATAAAGAAAGATCAATCACACAGATTCACAAATGCCAACAGCACATCAAAGATGAAATCACAGAACAAATTTCTTATGATGATACAAATAGAATGAATAGCAACCACACTTTTAATGCACTAA
>Ga0209700_100817_pt1 | contig 62417 bp, 35 predicted proteins | sample SiratroredBW_FD_187528 | JGI IMG/M metagenome (GOLD analysis project Ga0209700, IMG submission 187528) | Root nodule microbial communities of legume samples collected from California, USA - Siratro red BW (SPAdes) (version 2) | ecosystem: Host-associated > Plants > Roots > Nodule | place: USA...
TATATATATGAAGTTTGTTGAAAGAACAAATCAATCATTGTACAAGGGGAAGAACGAGTATATTGAATATATTGAAGTAAGAGCTCGGAACTCCATCATATCGTTAGAATCAATCACTGATCCAAGATATTATATGTTTGAAGGTAAGAGTTTCATTACAGTTTTATCCTTTGAGAGACGTCTCGTAGAATTAAAAAAGAAATATGTATTTAAATTATCCTTGATCTCGATTCTTAAACAACCTAAGACTATTGCACATACTAACAAATCTCATAATTGATAGTTAAAAGAATAAGTATTAATCTTTGAAACCACTTTTTTATTCTCATAAATGACACTGATATTTCAATTTTAAATTCATTGAGATAATATCATTATATTTAAAATATTATTTATTTTGGAACTTGAAATTTCATTACCATTTTATGTTTAAAAACACCTTAAATAAAAAAATATATTTAAATTAATATATAATTCCTATTTCATGTGAAAACTATTCACATGCTAGTTGAGATCCTAATGCTCAACATCATATAAAAAAAATTATTTTAACAAGTCATTTTATTGGTGAGAGAAAATATTTTAATAATAGAGGTTGATGAGAACAGATTATGATTAGAGAAAAAGTGCCATAATTATTATTTTTTTTCAATTAAAAAATTGTAATTATAAAATGACCTTGAACACTCATTATAAGTATAGACAAAATATAGGTAGAATTTATTATGCAGTAAATTACAGAAGAAAATAAAAGTGTGAAATTTGAATTTTCTTTTAATGTTTTCTATGTTGCATGCTTTCAAAATATTCTAATTTTGATATTTTAAAATATATTAAAATAATTTAATATATGATCAAATCAATCTATTTTAAAAGTGCAGTAGCTCTGCACCAAAAATCTAACAAGAAAAATCTGAAATCAGTGGTGAAATGATGGAAGTGCAGAGAAAAGTGTGGTGTGTTTAATTCTTGAGAATAATTGATCTGTATGATCGATTCCTGGTCGGGCATTGCTCATATTATTATTGTGCAGATTAAGAAAGTGCTTTAATTCCTGAAAAGGAAACTGTCTGCTGAAGTTCTTACTTATTTGAAGAGTAGCAATTGAAAGCTTATTGCGTAGATTTGAAGGATCGAAGAGCATGGCGTTGGCTTTGCGTTCCGTGAGGGAAGAAACAGATAGCTTTGGATCAATTGAAGTTCCCTCAGACAAGTTCTTTCATCTTCCTTTGCCACCTTTTTTCCATTTCCTCTGTTTTGTTTTTGATCTCAGAATTAGTTGTTTGATTAGATTATGGGGAGCACAAACTCAAAGATCGTTGCAGAACTTCGATATTGGTGGCCTTTCTGAACGCATGCCCCAACCCATCGTTCGCGCCTTTGGCATCTTGAAGAAATGCGCTGCTAAGGTCTTACTTTTAAATTTTTATTATCAATTTCAATTATCCAATCATATATTTCTTGTCACTATTTCCATTTTTTCATTTGTAAGGTTAAAATATTCTTCAAGATGAATGTCAATACTAATTATTTAAAACTAATTTTATTATTATTTCAACAATATAAGGTAAGCTACTTCTCTTCCTTTAGAAACATGATCTTGTACAATAAATTTGAAACTATTTTGAATGAGAGTGTTTCTAAAAGTTCCTTTTTAAACAAAAAAAGAATATTTTCGGAAGTTTTGCTTGAAATTAAAATATTTTTGGGATATTACCACCTGTGTTTTGAAAATCAAATGGTTTAGATTTGGTTGAACCATGGTGAGATGTTCAAGTGACTGATTTAAATAAATTACGTAATTAATCGGTTTAAGAAAAACTTGTCAAAAAAATCGAAAAAACGAATCGGTGAAAATCAATAATATTATCTTCAAAGTATGCCAATTTATTTCTTTAAAATTATCTTACTATTTTATTAATACAGGTTTAGTCATAGTTAAACTATTGATTATTATGTCAATGTTTTAATTGATCTAACGATAACTTTGTTTTAAGAATATTGATTATCACTCTTAATTAAAAGTTTTTTTTTCAAATATATTTCTTAATTTTAATTTTAAAATTAAATTTAATTTAGAAATTAAAAAAAATGTTAAGTAAAAAAAGATTACAAAGTAGGATAAATTTGATGGATCAGCCACTTTATTCATCAAAACCAAATTCATCTTTTAAACCCTAATAACCTAACTCGCAAAATCTGCCAACTCAATGGGTTAAGAGGAGAATTGAGTTCGGTAAAGTTATCATACATTTTTTTAGATTTTTTTAGTTAAATTTTTAACTCAACATAATATTTTATGTTATTTTTTTTGTAGTTGTTTTGCTGTATATTTATTCAACCAATGAAAATCTAAAATAAATTTACGTCAAAACAATTTAGTGAGATAATATTATCATAATTTTGACAAATGTTTTGATCATTATGCTTATCTATTGATAATTCAACTCACTAGTAGTTTATTCTTTTATACATTATAAAAAAACAAAAAATATTGACGAGACAAATTTATCATAAACATCCAAAATTCATTGATAAATTGATTATATATAAATTTACCAATGAATTTATGAGTTTGTCGGTAATTACCAACGGATTTCTGGATCTGTCAGTAATTATCGACAGATCTAGGATAAATTTATCGATAAATCTATTGATAAATTTAACGACAAATGATATATGTCGATAAAATCGTCGATAATAATATTTTACCGACGAATAAAGTTCCACCAATAATTTAACTTTTTTTCTTGTAATTATAACTTTTTTTTTTTTAATTTTTAGTTGAGACTTTTAACTTAATCTTAAAATAAATTCAATTCAACTCAATAATTTTTTTTTAAGATTGGATTGGATCAATCATTTCACATCCTATTTACTAGTATTTCAAATCACTATTATTTCTCAATTTGTTATCTCTGTCCATCTATTGATCTTATTTTTAATTTTAGTTTCAATTTTTTAATCTTTATTTTTCAAGTTAAATTTTAATATTTTTTAAATGAAATAATCGATAGTAAAAATAATTTTGAATAATACATAAAAAATATACATAAGAATATAAATTACTTGTCATAAATTTAAAATAAACTCGTGATTAAAAGAATTTTTTATATCACACATTTTATTTGCATTATATTTATTAAAAATGTTTGTTTTATTATACATATTAGTTATATGAAACTTAAATTTATGGAAGAAAAATATAAATGATATTCTATTTGCATTGATTTTTGTATTAGATTTATTTCTTGAACTGATTTGGATGATTCTTTAGAATATGAAATCACGTTTTTTTATAAATCCTTAAAGCTAAAAGAAAAAATATTTTAAGTGTATTATAATATTGAAAAACTTAATTTATTTTTAAGTAAGAAGATATTGAATTGTATAACTCCTAAAATTATTAAATCATATCAATATATTATAGTTTTTGGTTACGTACATTGTTTTGCAGTATTATCAACAATAGTTTAGTTATTATTGTAAAAAAATAGTTTATAAAAAAAAATTACTCAAATCTTATTTAATATGCTAAATGGTAGATGAAATAATTTATTATTTTAGTAAAGGTGAAGTGCTAAACATAATTCGAAAATTGAAAAGTTATATGAAATTTAGAAAATATATTTGATCTAAGTCTAATATCTGAATGCAGGTGAACATGGAGTATGGTCTTGATCCCAATGTTGGAGAAGCTATAATGCAAGCAGCACAAGAAATAGCAGAGGGAAAACTGAACGAACATTTTCCTCTTGTTGTATGGCAAACTGGAAGTGGCACACAAAGTAACATGAATGCTAACGAGGTTGCTACAATTATTTGTCAGATTAAGCTTCTGCAGCACACACTTAAGGACCCTAGATTACTATTTTTTTCTCTTGAACTTTTCAGGTTATTGCTAACCGAGCAGCAGAGATTCTTGGCCATAAGCGTGGTGAAAAGTTTGTGCACCCAAATGATCATGTCAATAGATCACAGTCTTCAAATGATACATTCCCAACTGTAAGTATCTTATAATGATATGTTTCCAAATTTCTTATTGAATTGCTGCGGTGTCAATATAGTACAATTCCTGATAAACAGTTTGTTATACTTTGTTTAAAATATTGATTTCTTTTTAATCTGAGTTTGTTTACTTCTTTCCAGGTAATGCACATTGCAGCTGCAATGGAAATAGACTCAAGACTAATTCCCAGTCTGAAAATCTTGCACGGTACACTAAACTCAAAGGTTTGAATTCTAGTTCATACTTTTTGATTTGCAGTACGGTGGATAGATTACCTCCTGCCATCTTGTTTATTGTGTCATCCTCGTTAGAGGAGGTTTTAAGCGATTTGCACTATACAGTGACATGTTTTCTCGAGTGATATAAATGTAAGAATTATGGTGAATTGATATGTTTTTAGTCTCTATGTTTATGTTATGGTTTGTGGCCATTTTACCCGTGTTAATACTGTCTACACAGGGCTCCCTTGGTTGTATTATTGCCTGATAAAATTTTCTAGTCCTTTCTAAGCTAGTGGTTTTATCTGGTTCTTTATCTTAATTTTCCTTTGGTATTATGGTTTGTGCACTTTGCATTTGCGAATAGCTGAAAACATATTTGGATCCTATAACTTTGATAAAAATATGTGGACTCTAAGATGAAAAATTATATACAAACTGAAGGCAAATATGGCTGTGTAGCTGATTTTCTCTTAATGGTTTTTTATCATTGCTTTTGTTTTTCAGTTTAGTTTTACTTTTTGCCTTTCCTGTTTAAAAAATACCAGTCCATTGAATTCGAAGATATAGTGAAGATAGGACGAACTCACACTCAAGATGCAACACCTTTGACTCTTGGACAAGAGTTTAGTGGGTACACTACACAAGTAAGCTTCCTTGTGTTTTGCTCGCGCTGTTTTGTATTTTCGCTATCATTGGAGTTGCATTGTAAATACTGACACTTTAGTCACCACTGATTTCTCGTTACCTTTTCCTTCATCTGCAGGTGAAGTATGGTATTGATCGAGTAATTGGAACATTGCCGCGCATGTATCAGGTTAGACAATCAAGTACAAAAGCTAACTCTTGTTCTTCATTATTTTCTTTTGGAGTCCTGATTCTAACAAAGCAGAGATGTTACTTGATGAACAGCTTGCTCAGGGTGGTACAGCTGTAGGGACTGGATTGAATACAAAGAAGGGGTATGTATGCTTTTTTGACGACCAAGTGGTGGTTCCTATATTTTATTCTTCTCAATTTGGATAAACAGTGATAATTTTCTGGATGAAATTCAGGTTCGATGCAAAGATAGCAGCAGCAGTAGCCGAGGAAACAAATCTGCCTTTTGTTACGGCAGAAAATAAGTTTGAGGCCTTGGTTTATCTCTACTACTTTTCTCCCTTGTATTTGATGTGTAATATGCCATTTCATTACCTCATTTTTTTCATTAGACATGCTTCCCATGCAGCAAAATATATTCTTCTTTTTGCAGGCTGCCCATGATAGTTTTGTTGAAACTAGTGGTGCCCTTAACACTGTTGCGGCGTCTCTGATGAAGATTGCTAATGATATACGGCTATTAGGAAGGTTGGTAGCTAGTAATTGCTGCTTTTGTGTTCAATAAAAGTATTCTTTTTATGGGTTTTCTTAATGCAATGCAAAATATAGTGGTCCACGCTGCGGTCTTGGTGAACTCATTCTTCCTGAAAATGAACCAGGAAGCAGCATTATGCCTGTAAGATCCTCATGCTGACTGAATTTATATTTGTTACACAAATCATTGGTTTTCTGGTTACTTGCTGCAGTTCATTATTTCTTTTTTCCTTACAATTGGAATTTGACTCTAAGGCACAATCATATTCTGTTTCAGGGGAAGGTTAACCCTACCCAGTGTGAGGCTTTGACAATGGTTTGCGCACAGGTAGACATCAGCAATTCAATTCATTTTATTAAAATACTTTAATGCTATGACTAATGGAGTATTGATTAGCAAACAGTTTCTGTGCCTTGTAATAAAGTCACAACGTGAACTTTTAATGACCTGCAATTCCTAAATTGTTTTCATGATTCGCAATTTCAGGTCATGGGAAACCATGTTGCAATCACAGTGGGTGGATCAAATGGTCATTTTGAGCTCAATGTATTCAAGCCAATGATTGCCAGTTGTCTCCTGCGTGTATGTTCTATATCTATCTTTTGTGTTGTGTGATATTTCTAATTTATCGATCACATAAAGTGGAACTAGCTCTTAATTTGGTTCATACAGCCACAGAATCTTTGGATCTTAGAAGCAGAGAATGTTTAAGCAGCACTAAGCTAGCTTGGTGTATGGTAGCAGAAGTTAAGGGATGTGGTGTGTGATCAATACAAGGACACCACGTTGGATTTTAAGCCATTTAGAAAATTTTCAATATTATATCTTAGTGCATTACCTAAAAGATGTACCGGAATGCTTAATCTTTTTTCTTTTTTTAAATTTTGATAGTCGCTGAGACTGCTGGCAGATTCAGCTGCTTCATTTGAAAAGAATTGTGTGAGAGGTATTCAAGCTAATAGGGAAAGAATTTCAAAATTACTGCGTGAGGTTAGTTGTTGACTTATTTGAAACAAATATCAAAATGATGCCAAATGTCACATTTACATTCTTATGCTAATTCAGTTTATGTTTCAATTTTGTTCACATTGCAGTCACTGATGCTTGTGACATCCTTGAACCCAGTGAGTTTCCTCTTGTCTATCCTGAAACTACCTAATTTTTACATTCTTTTGAAACTGAATTTTATTTGTCTGTTTCAGAAAATTGGTTATGACAAAGCAGCAGCAGTTGCCAAGACAGCCCACAAAGAGGGAACTACTCTTAAGGTTATGATATCCTGTCATACTGCTCTTGTGTTTGTTTTGCATATTTTGATCTCTTTTTGAATACTCAAATAATTGTACTGGCTTATATTAATTCTTATCGAGTTAAATTTCAGCAGCATACTCTTTACACGAGTATCCTTGCAGAAGCAGTTAAACTCTTGTATGAGTTTTCGTTTATATGAATTAATTGATTCCTTAATAATTTCTGTGCTTTTCGTGGATGCCCGATAAATTTGGCTAAATATCGAAGGTGAAATGATTTTTCAGGAAGCTGCATTGAAAATGGGAGTGCTGAGCTCTGAAGATTTCGACAAACTTGTGGTACCTGAGCAAATGCTTGGACCATCTGATTAACTGGCTCGCAATGTTTTGTTCTAATGATTCCTTGTTCCATCATCGCCTACATTAGAATACCTTATTTTGATATGTATGCTTTATACCCAGGCTACAAGTTCATAACAATATATCTTAGAACCATGATTTTAAATTGTGATTTTGATAGTCGGAAATTACAAATAAATGGATTTGTGCTTTCATGTGAGTAAAAAAAAACTTTATATTCTAACAGTAATAATTGCAATCGCAGACAATTTAAAACCATTTTTTTACGACATTAATGCAAAATTATATGAGGATTTGATTAATATGACAACTCGGTTCTTTTTTTAGTTTTACTTTTAAAAAATAGCTGTTTATTTCTCATATTCCTCCTAGAAGACGTTTTCGAGGCAAAGTAATTGTTTCTCTACAATTAGTTAAACCTTTTAGGTGCAAAGAAGTTTATATTCACACTTACTGTCTGAAAAATAAATAAATAACTCACAAGCATATATGGTATATATAAAAATGTTTTTGCTACTCCTAAGAACATTGGAAATGAGTGAGAAGCATAAATTAAATTGAATGATGTGGACTGATCTAATCCTTATCCTTATATTTTGTTTGGATTGAACTCAAAAATGAAAAATAAAAGATAATTGATGTTGTAAAAGAAGGAAGTTATTCACTCTTCTATTTAAGTTGTAAATTCATAGTTTGAAAAACATTCTATAACAGTTAAGGACATATATGACGCTTGAGAAATATAGTTTAGGGTTAATTTCCTCTACCCTCCAACTATAAGGTTTTGTTTAGATTAGAGAGTGAATTTGAGAGAGTGGATTTGAGTTAATTTGAGGTGAAAGTGTATAAAAAGTTAGATTGTTTGGATTAAGGGAAAGATGGTGAGATTTGAGTGGAAAGTTTGTAAAAGTTTGTGAATGATGTAATAAATGTGATAGATGTTTTAATATTTTTTAATATATAAAATGATAAAATTATAAATTTATTTTTATTAATATTATTTAATAAATTTTAGTAAATTATTATTATTTTAGTAATAATAATTATTAATAGTAATAATAATTAATATTATTTTTATCATAAAAATAATTATATTTATTTTATTATAATATTAATAAATCAAAATAAAAATCAGTTTTATATATATATATATATATATATATATATATATATATATATATATATATATATATATATATATATATATATAAACCCACACATCTTGCAAATCGTCGCATCTGCAAAGAGAAAGTGAGCCGTTATTTTTTTATAATATTAAATTAATATTTTGTTCATAGGATTTCGAGCTTTTCCTGTATTTCGTCGATAACCATCCGTCTGCCATAATCTATCGTTAAAAACAAACAGGGCCTAAGTTATGGTTAGAACGAGGAGTTCTCTTACTTAAGGGGTTAGATAGATGCTTGAATAATAGTATTTTATCTTAATAATATCACACTTAAGTATCACTTTTGTGATCAATTTGACACTTTAAATATATGCAGAATGAGCAAAACCAAAACCAACTCAAAACTTTATCAAATTCAATCTCATTAATTCTAATTTATTTCAAACAATTTCTAACACCAAAATACATTGTTTTGACACTAACTATCTCCATTTTACCTAGCTTTCTCAATTATGTACTTATTCAAACAATATAATAGCCAAAGTATTTTAATATTAGATTTTAAAAGGATAAGAAACGAAGTCTATAAATAGAAGTTAGATGTCATTCTAAAATCTTCATTTTCTAAACCTTTCTATCTCTACAAAATTTCTAACCAAACACAATTTTCTAACCATGGAATCCCTTTTAGATTGAGGTCTTCAAAAGCTCAAATAGTTTAGACTATATTGAACTGATCATAATTTGGCTTTTGCATTGACCATCTTAATTCCCTCAAGCAACATGCAACATGTTGATCAAATGACATATTAGTTGATGATATGATGTGGTGTATGGTTTGAATGAGTACTTGAAACTTCAATGAGAGAGATGTTGAGACAATTCTCTCTTCCCTAAAAGCATATCAATCAAACATTATGTTGAATGCTCAAGCAATAAAGATTGCGGCTCAAGCAACATGTCGAACAATTAATAATAATAAAGACAATGTACACATGTCATAACATTTGGTAATGTGGTAGTGTGATGCATGTCACTAGCTATCAAGCACCTATGACGATGGAAGAGTGCTTTGGAATATTTTTAACAAGTGGTTATCTCTTAAGTGTTAGCTAGAATGCTCAAGTTATGAACACTCAAGCTATGAATACTTTAGTGATAAGTACCAATTTTGAGTGTTTTTATACATGAGAAATATTGAGTACTTGTGGGTTTAAGTGTTATTTAAAATAGTAATTACTCCCAATTTTAGAGTTTTTGGATTTAAATTTATGTTTTGAGTCCTGAGTTAAAGGAAATCATTTAATCTCAATTATTGTGAAATTTCAGGTATAAAAGAATGAAGAAAATGATAGATTGGAAGATTCATGAAGAAAAGAAATGAAAAGTTTAAAATAGAGAAAGGCCCAAAAGAAAAGCCACTTAACCTAGGCCCAAAACCAAGTTTAAAAGGAGATTTTTAGGGTTTTGGAAGGAATCAAGACCTAGAGGATGGAGGCAAGACCTAGAGGACGGAGGCGAACGACTAAGAATCAAGATTTTCTTCTCCTCTTGCAATCTTCCTTTCATTGGATTGTAATGGCTACCATGGGTAGCTAATTCTTCATCTTTGGGATTGAATGTAATCTTTTGAACTCATTCATATTTTGGTGATTTTTATATATAATATTCAGTTTCTACTCAATTGGTATTTTCATCTTGTGCTTAATGCTAGATTTTATCTAATCAATAGAGTCTTGATTTTGATTCTTAAATTTAACTGGAAAGTACTTTTGCGTTTTTGACCTAGATGAAAATACTCAATATGTTGGAATACTAGGGATAGGTTTCGATGTATTGATTGCGTATAACATATGTTCTTAATGCTGGGTAATTTACTAAATAACCGAGGGATTAGTGTTTAGGAAATTTCCTTATGAATTTCATATTAGAGAAATCAGTGTGAATGATTTTTATATGTGCATCAATTGTGAGTAGTTACGGATATTGTATGTTTTTATCAAATCCAAACTATGAATGAGGGAGATAGATAAAGTTCAATCCTAGAGTCCTTCTAGATCTTGCAAACTCCTTTTTATAATTGTTACTTATTTTTAATTGTTCTTTTATGTTTCTTGACTCAAATTATTATCAAATCATCTTGAAACTTTTATTTGCTTAGTGAGTCGTGAATTTAAAATCTAAAACAGAACTGTTCCCTGAGAAATCGACATCTTTACTTAACTCACTATATTACTTGTGACTCGGTACACTTGCCGAATAAAGTCTTAACATCCAACGATAAGGTGATCGTTGGAGCAAGGAGAACCCTATGAGGGTGATGCTCTTAGGTTTCATTTTGTTCAAGAGATGGACACTCAAGTTACAAGATGGTTGCTAGTGTGAAGAAAATCCTAGAAAGGTGATGTTTTTAGGTTGCATTTCACTCGAGCAATGAGTATACTTCTCAAACAAAATTATTGCTCAAGCAATGGGTGTTCATTACAAGAAAAATCGCATTACCTACAAGAAAAATCCAATTACATACATAAAAGAATATATTTCTATTATTATTATTTATTACTTACTATTAGAATTATTATTATACTTTTATTATTACTAATTTTATTATTAATAACACTTTCATAAATATTATTTAAGAATTGTTGTGAGAAGGATTCGAAATTCCTTCAGGGTATATATATGTAACTCACAATCATTACACCAACATCAACTTTCCGATCATATACTTATTATTATTATTATTATTATTTTATTATTATTATTATGACTATTATTGTTATTATTATTATTAGTAGTAGTAATATTAAAAATAATAATAATTTTGATAATAATAATAATAATTTTAATAAAATTAATTATTAATTTATTTATGGTAAAATTCATAGGTAATACCTACAGATTTAAATCCATACGTAATTACATATCGATTCATATCCATACTACAAAAAAAATCTATAGGTAGAATCCGTATGTAAAATTCTTAGATAAAGTTAGATTTACCTACAGATTAGGATCCTACATAATTTATCTACGGATTTCTCCATAGGTAAAGTGCCTATGTAATAGATTCGTAGGTAATTGTGATATCAAGTATTGGATGATGATGATAAACATGACACTCCAGATAAGTGTTCTGTCTTCATTGTCTAATCATGTAGATAAAATTTAAGGTGGTGAGAAGCTAAAGTTGGCTTACATCTGACTTGGTAGCAAATGATTTGTGTCATTTGACATTGAAAACCTTGGCCCAATCCTAGTATGTGTTAATTACAAATCTTTAGTGAAACTTGTCTATCACGATTTAGGTTTTTGCAGAGGACAACATACATTTAGTGATAATGTGTGGCTAAAAATGAGCATATTTACCTTCATATGCATGATGAATTAATTATGGTGTTGATATTCTATAATATTATATTTTGTTTACATAATTTATCCTTACATGCTAGTGTTTGTTCACTATTGTGGATGATAGAGGAAAGTGATACAAATAATAATATAATGAGGCCCAAAAATAAAAATGTACATGTGACAAGGGATCCGAGTCATACGATAACTAATTCATAGGCCACGGAAAATGTGAGGAGGAGCACTGGAATGGGCCAACGAACCAAAAGGCTAGAGAATTATACATGCTAGAAGGGCAAGAGAGAGAAGGGGTGTGTGGAATGTGAGTTCTCCTATCCTCTATTATTGAGTTCTTCATTCTCTCATATGTTATTCTAATTTCTTTCAACATCATTGCTTATTGTCAATTTTCATTGCCAAGTGATAGAAGAGATTAAGAACAATGAGCAAATACTGGCTGCTATAATAATTTTCGTTATTGATTAGTTACTGTTATAGAAATTGGTTTATTCAAAAAAAACACTGATATATACTTCATACATATTATTTGTTGGTATTTCCTGTTTATTTTAGATACATAACGTATCATTGGTGCTTCCATTGAGTTACTTATGGCTGATAACACAAGAATGAAAGAGATGCAAGGAGAACTGAAACAAATTTCGGAGGTTATGGGTTTACACCATGATCGATTTATGCATATGGATCAAAAATTTGAGAAGAATGATCAGCATTTGCAGGAGTTGCATAGCTACTCCTGAAATCTCAAAAGGATTATCCAGTACAACCTTCCATTTCAATTATTTCTCATCCTCGCTCTATGAAGTTGGATTTTCCACGGTTCACTGGTGATGATGCAATGACTTGGTTGTACAAGGCTGAAAAGTTTTTCACATTATTCAACACTCCCTGATAAGCAGAAAGTGGTCATTACTTTTATTCATTTTGAAGGAAAGGTCTTACCATGGTTTCAGCTACTAGAAAAAGCACACCAAGTATCTGATTAGCTATCGGTGTCCACTACCATTCAAATCTAGTTTGGCCCATCTCAAAATGGTAATCCCTGTTTAGATATATTTAAGCTAAAACAATCCTCCATAGTGGCATACTATTATGATTCCTTCACTGAGTTAGTTAATCAGTCATATGGGTTAGATGATTATGTATTGCTTAATTTTTTTATTGGACGATTAATACCTGAATTGAAGTGAGAAGTGATATCCCGGGCCCTTCACTCACTATTGCAGGCTGTCATTTGCGAAACTCTTTGAGCAAAAATTTCACCCATCATCCCTAGCTCCCCAGCTAAACCACTTACAAAAAATACTTTTAAACTTTCATTAACCACAAACACAAGCCCAACTATAAACACAACCCCACCACCATTACTTCCCACACCACCAAAACCCAACAACTTAAAGCGTTTAACCCCAGCTGGCATCCAATTCCGTCGAGAAAAGGGGATTTGCTTTACTTGTGATGAGAAGTATTCCCCTACTCATCGGTGTGGTAATAAACACTATTACTTAATTTAATGTGAGGACAAAATAACCCTGAAACTAGACCCAAATGTATAGAGCCAACAAATTGTCCAAGATCAGTCTGAGAAAATTGATCAGAAACCTCATTTATCATACAATGCCATGAAAAGTACCACAGTGAGAGGCACAATTAGATTCACAGGATTTATCAAGGGACATAAGATTAAAATCCTTATTGATGGAGGGAGTTCTGATAATTTCATCCAATCTACAGTGGTTAAATTTCTACACCTATCAATCTATCAGACCCCATGATTAAAAGTGTTGGTGGGCAATGGAGCTGAATTGGTTATTAGTAGTCAATGGTTGACAATTTTGGATACTCATTTAGCGAATTATAAAGAATGCTTCCTCACCTTTTACATCAATGGGGAACTTATCACCTATGAAGCCCAAATATAGACACAGACACGGACACGCAGATACGGCTAATTGAAAATTAACGGACATGGTGACACGATATATATATATATATATATAATTATGAATTTATTAAAATATACTAATATAGTTAATAATGTGAAAAAAAATAAAAAAGAGAAACTTTTATAAAAAAAAAGTCTAACAAAAGATATAACTTCTACATTTCATATTCATTGGAAAATATAACTTCTAATTCTGGTTCATCAAGAGATAAGCTAGCAATTTCAAGAATTTCATTGTCATTCAATGAAAAGTCATCTCTTACAATATCCCACAATTTAGTTTCCTCTTCTTTGTATTTTGAGGAGTTTCTTGAAAGAATACGAAGATTACTATGGACATAAACTAGATCTTCCACCCTTTTAGGTGTCATCTTATTCCTTTTCAAAGAATTTATAAGAGTAGGTACTCCAATTCCTTTCACAACAAGAAGAACATGGTTGTCCAAGTAGCTTAAGAGTTATTTTCTGAAGTGTTGGTGCATGAGCTCCATGAATAAGCCACCATGTTTTTTCATCCATTTTACCTCTCTCTCTTAAAGAGTCAACCTCGTGAAAATCTTCTCTTCCATTTGAAAAGTTTGCAAATTCTATATTTACTTGTCTCCTTACATCTAAATCATCAAAGTACCTCATAAAATATTTCTTCCTCTCATTAGTAAGTTCTTCATCCCAATGTGGAGCAAGTCTTTGTGAATCTTCACTTAATCATTCATCACTATAATATCTACAATGTGATAAATATAAAAAAATTAACATAATATTATAAATTTATAATGTTATAAATAAGATAAACACAACAAATATAATCATAAAATAATTTAATATTACCTTGGATTTAAATAATGAGCAAGACAATGAAGAGATGTGCTACTCTTGGTTCAATGATCAATTAATATTGAGTTTACTACCTCGAAAGATGATAAAATTTCAACTTCTATCTTTCTTTCATGTTGAAATATGATCTCACTTACCTTTTCAATCATTGAATCCCATCATATATTAAGTGAAGAGTAACCATATCTGTATCTGTTTTCCTAAGAACATTATAAATAGGGACAGTAAAAGCAAGTATGTAATCAAACTTCATCCACCAATTATCTTTTAACAAAATTTCTTTCACCGATTGTGCCCTAGCCACATCATCTTCTTTGTAAGAGGATCATTCATCACTAATAACCATCTCTTGAAGTTTTTTTTTTCAAACTTCTAAACCTTTTTAGCATGACTATAGTTGAAGCAAATCTTGTTGGAGCAACAAAGATCAACTTTAATCAATTGAAGCTATTGAACATTTTTATTCTCATAGAATGTACAACAATAAATTTTTTAATAAAGGTAGCATCATCAACAATTTGTGAGATCCAAGAATATCGATCATAAGCAACACTATTCTTTTTCGTATTTTTTGTTGCACAAATATTTTTCAATGTAAGATTCAAGGTGTGCACTACACAAGGAGTCCAATAAATTGAAGGAAATTCTAATTCTATAAGCATACCTACGACCTTACATACAACTGCATTATCAGTTATAATTTGTACCATATTATTTGGCCCAAATAAAAGAATAAAATCTTTGTCTTTTATTTCATCAGATGCATCTACTGACTTTAAAAACATTGGTCCACTCTCAGTGACAGCTATAAAATTTATAAGTGGCCTTCTTTGGGGATCACTCCACTCATCACTAACAATTGTCACCCCTGTTTGTTTCCATGAGTTTCTTATAAGTTGCAAAAGGTTTTCTACATGAATTCCCTTTTTGAAAGTAAAGGACATTTCAATTTATTATATGTTGGTGGCACATATCCGCTAAGATTAGAAGTATTAGTTGCATAAGAAGATGCACTCCTATAATAAGGACTTCTTACTAAATTAAATAGTAAACCTGAACAATAAAACATCCTCACAATTTCACAATCAAGAGTATCTCTCGCTTAAATATTGAAAGAAGACTCCAAATGACCTTTTAATCTCCTTAGGTCCTTATTTGTCTGATTTCCTTCATCAGATACAGGTGGTAGAGGGACCTTTGTTTTTTTTCTCTTCAAAATTTCTACTTTCAATGTTGGTTCATTGTCTAATTTTTTAAACTGAACAAGTTTTGATGAACTTACCTTTAGGCAATTTCTAACTCTTTCTTCCTTAAGTTGTAATAAATGAGCTCTTACTCTAGTGTAGGATCAATTGAATCAAAAATCACATAAATTGTATTTGATTATATTATTCCCTCCATTAGGAGTTTTTCTCAATTTTAAAAGATATCTCCATAAAGGTTTTGTTTCATCTTCTTCGATAAGTTGATTATTCATATTAATTTCCTATAAAAAATAAATATAAAAAAATTTACTTACATACAAAAATGAAATAAGTTTATCTAATAAAAAATAATTTAAAAATATAATAAATTAAACATGTGAAAAATTAAAAATTAATTAGTATATTATATATTTTTGAAATAATATTTAATTATTATGTCATTTAATATTCTTTAATATTTTTTTATTTCAGTATGATTATCTAAAAAATATAATAGAATATTTAATTTTTTAACGTAAAAGTTTAGTTTTTTTTATAATATTAATTTATCATTTAAAAAATAGATTAAGTTATAACATAAATATATTTTATGTTTATAATTTAAAAATAAAATAAAATAAAAATATAATAGTCAAATTGTAAAAAATATAAAATACAATATAATTATATAACAGAATATATTTAAATATAAATTAAAAAACATAAATTAAAGAAAAAAAATATTATTCAAATTTTAACTGTAAATAAAACATAACAATTTTAAAAAACTGGTATCATATAATAAAATATTATAAATATAAGTATTAATATAAATTATTATTAATAATAAATTTACAATGTATATAAATAAAATAATAAACTATAATAATATTATAAATAAAATAATAAAATACATAAAAGAAATATATATCAGATAGCAAACTGTTTTTCTTCTTCAAACTTAAATAAGGTAATTTTACCTTTTTTGTCCTTTCAGAAGAATCATAGTCTCCTTCCTCAAGAGGAGCACACTTCTTTCTTCCTTCCATATCAAAGAGCCAAAAAGCATAGAGCACGAGCACACTTCCTTCTATATCCGAGAGCCAAAAATTAGAGAGTCTTTTACAGTGTGAGAGCGTCTTTCACAGAGTAGTGAGAGAGATCGTCTTTTTCTCAAAGTAGTGAGAGACATCATCTTCTCCTTTTTTTCTCTTTTCTTTTTGATTTGAGTCATTTGTCTCACATCGATTATTTATAACCATTTTCAGAATAATTTCATAATATTATTTAAGTTATTTAAGGTATAAAAATATTTGATTTGGAGATTTGCATATATTTGTTTTGAATTTTATGAACTTTTTGTTAAGATTTGGGTTTTGATGTTAAGATTTTTGTTTGGATGTTAAGATTTATGTTTGAATATTGCGATTTTGGTGGAAGACACGCGTTCAACAGAGTGGATCGTGTCTTATTTGCGTGTCAAATATAGTGGACTGTATCCAACGGAATATTGGGTGTTCGACGCGGTGTCGTTCACGCCTACATGGCGTGTCCGTGTCGGAGTGTATCGAAAGTGGGGAAGCGGGTAAATGACCTCTGTCCAAGCTTCATAACTTATCACTTTACATAGAGAAACCTCATATCTGCCTAGCCTAACTCAGTTCCATCAACTCACCCGCTTACAAGCCACAAACTCTATAGTGAAATTATATGCCACTCAAATTTGAACACCTGAAGTGTCTGCCCACCAATTGTTGGAATTGCCTGCATCTTTGGAGCCTGAATTGGCTATGATTATACAACAATACAAAAATGTTTTGAGAAGCCTCATGGGTTACCAGCAATACGGTCTCATGACCATACCATCCCATTGATGCCTGGTAGTGCCCCTGTGAAAGTGAAAGTTCCACTTTATCGTTATCTCCATAGTTAGAAATCTGAGATTGAACATATTATTACTGAGATGTTATCGGAGGGTATCATACAACCCAATTCAAGTCCATTCTCCTCACCTGTGCAACTTGTCAAAAAGAAAGATGAAACACGGTGTTTTCGCACCGATTACAGGGCCCTTAATATAGTCACTATTAAGGACTCCTTTCCTATGCCCACAATGTATAAACTACTCGATGAATTGTTTGGAGCATAATATTTCTCAAAGTTGGATTTATGTTTAGGGTATCATCAGATTCTTGTTTCTTCGAAGGATCGCCACAAGACAACTTTTTGCACTCACCAAGGGTTGTATGAATGGTTAGTAATGTCATTCGGCTTGAGTAACGCACCTGCCACTTTTCAGGCGCTAATGAATTCAGTTTTTGCAGAGCTTTTACGCAAGTTTGTCTTTGTTTTCTTTGATGACATTTTAATCTATAGCATAACATGGAATACACATATCCAACACCTTTCTTTGGTCTTAAGCACCATGCAAAGACATTTCTTATTTTCCAAACTCTCCAAATGCTCTTTTTTCCAAACCCAAATTGATTATTTGGGACATGTTATATCACGGGATGGAGTCAAGGTTGATGAATCCAAGATATAAGCAATTAAACAATGGGTTGTACCAACTTCAACTAAGCAACCACGAGCTTTTTTAGGATTAGGAAGTTACTATCACAAGTTTATCAGTAACTTTGCCATGTTGACTGACCCTCTCACTTATTTGCTAAAGAAAGATGCTTTTCATTGGTCTACAAAATCTCAGCAGACATTTGATTCACTCAAGACAACCCCATGCACCTGTGTTGGAACTTCCTAATTTTGTCAAACCTTTTGTCCTTGAAACTAATACATTGGGCATAGGAATAGGTGCAGTATTGAGCCAAGACAGTCATCCAATAGCTTTTTTTTTTTCAAAGAAAATGTCACCATTGATGCAAAAATAATCAGCCTACACACGAGAAATGTATGTTATCACCACAGCAGTACCAAAACTTAGGCATTGCTTATTGGGACATCATTTTATTGTGTGGACAGATCATAAAAGCCTTAAAGAAATGCAAATACAGGATATTCAAACACCGAAGCAACAGGCATGGCTCCCTAAATTGCTTGGTTATGACTTTAATATTGAGTATAAAAAAGGTATTCAAAATCAAGTTGTCGATGAGCTTCCATGATACTTCATGGCCTTATCTCAACCACAACCTATCTTTCTTCATCAGTTGTAGTAGAATTTAACTGCCTACGACCTGTAGAGAAAATTTCCATCCACAGTAGGACCCAATTCCAAGCTTCAACACAAGAAAGTTTTTTTGGTTTTGGGAAGGCAAATTATTAATCCCTGCAACTTTCGCCATTCGACATATGATATTGAAAGAATTTCATAACTTTTTAGTTGGTGGACATGTTGGTATCAAAAGAAATCTAGCTCACATAGCAACCCAATATTTTTGGAAAGGGATGGCTCAAGATGTGCAACAATATGTGAAGAAATGTATAATTTGCCAACAAGCTAAATATAACACTCATCCTCCTGTTGGTATGATGCAATCGTTGTCAATTCCTCAACATATATAGTGGGATATTGCCATGGATTTCATTACCGGGTTGCCATTGTCTCATGGTTATTTAGCTATTTTGGTTGTAGTGGATTGTCTTTCAAAGTTTGCTTATTTTATTCCTCTCGCAATCGATTTTACAGCAAAGATGATAACAAATTTGTTAATACAACATGTTATTAGAATTCAGGTGTTTCCCACTCAATTGTGTCTGATAGAGACAAGCTATTTACTAGCCGATTTTGACAACATTTGTTTACTAGACAGGGGACTCAGTTGGTAATGAGCTCCTCGTATCATCCCAAACAAATGGCCAATTCGAGGTTCTTAATAGGTGCCTAGAAATGTACTTGTGTTGCTATACTCACCAGAATCTAAAGTACTAGTATAAGCTATTACCTTGGGCAAATTATTGGTATAATATGGCTTTTCAATCTGCCATAAGTAAGACACCATACAAGGTTGTTTTGGCCCAAGATCCACCACCAATTATCAAATATGAACCTCAATAGTAGATAATCCAATGGTTCAACACCAATTACAAGATCGGGACAAATTATTTGGTGAACTTAAGAATAACCTCCTTAAGACACAAAATAGCATGAAGTGTAGGGCTGATGGTAAATGTAGATATATTCAGTTCTTAGCTGGGGATCATGTATTTATGAAGTTACAACATTACTTCCAAAGTTCAATAACCTTGTGCAAAAATCAAAAGCTTGATATACGCTATTTCGAACCATTCGATATTCTTGAACGCATCGGTCCAATATCCAGTATTTCACATTTCCTTACTAAAAAAATGTGAAGAAGCACCCTGAAAACAGAGTATTCCTGTTACTTTACTCAATAATGACAAAGGATCGATACTTTAACCATCAATTATATTGGACAAATCCAAGACTAAAAGAAATGGTACTTGGTTGCCAGAGGTACTAATTTAGTGGAAAGAATTGCCTGAGGAAGAAGCTATATGGGAAGCGGACATGAAATTTAACGACTTTATCCTCACTTTGACCTTGAGAACAAGGTTCATTTCAATGGAGGAGGTATTGATACAAATAATAATATAATGAAGCCCAAAAATAAAAATATACAAGTGACTAGGGATCTGAGTCAGGTAGTAACTAATTTACAGGCACGGGAAAAGTGAGGAAGAGCTAGAATGACCAACGACCCAAGAGGCTAGAGAATTATATATGCTAGAAAGACAGGAGAAAAAAATAGGTATGTTGAATGTGAGTTCTCCTCTACTGTGTTATTGAGTTCTTCATTCCTGTATTATTGAGTTCTTTATTCTTTCATCTGCTATTCTAATTTCTTTCCGCATCATTGCTTATTATTAATTCTCATTGTCAGCTAATATTGAAGATTAAAAAAAAGGAGCAAATACTGGTTATTATAATAATTTTTGTTATTGGTTAATTATTGTTATAAAAACTGATTTATTTAAAAAATACTGATATATTCATAATATTATATACATATTGTTTGTTGGTATCCTTATTAATTTTAGACGAAGAAGGTATCAAAAGTTGTCGCTTTTATTGATTAATGATATTAGTTATTTTGTATTTGGATTTTGGTTGCGTTTTGACGACTTTTATGTCTGCATGATATATATGACTATAGTATGTTTTAAGGTATAAGTTGTACAGTAATTTTCGGACCAGTATGTTTTAATTTTATCAAGTCGTGACAAAGAACTCTTTGATCAATACATTCAACTATAGAATTTAATTCCATACACAATTTCTTCTATGCTATTGTTTTATTTAAGCAACATTTTCGGTTAACTTTTCCTAATGGAAGGAAACTTCTTATAAAGGAAACAGTAACTTTCAAGTATATATAACTCCAAAAATGCACAAAATTCTTCAAATGCTCTTCCAGAACTCCAACCAAGAAACCATAAATAAAAATTTCAATTTCACGATTGACCAAACACAGATGTAAAAGCCCACACATAGAAAGAAATCAACAGAGAACTATAGAAATAATATTCACTCAAATCAAAATTATTATGATAAAATAATTTTGACTTAAACTCTTATCACCTACTGACGGAGTATGAATGAGAAAAAAAAAACGATTATCTCATAAACTTAGAAAGAATAGACAATGTAATTCTAAATATATAGCGTTAATAACAAATGAAAAATTAACGTTTTAACTTTCATTTATATTTTTTTAAAATAAAATTTTCATTTATTTTAAAATATTTTCTTTAAACCTATAAAAATAGCATATTGTTGAAATGAAAATTACTAAATGTTTGTTTGTTTAGGCTAAATCAACAGGAAAAAATTACTTATTTAAAAAATGTCTACAATGATAACAATTAATTATATCTTTAACTTATTGCAACTTAACCTATATTTGGAAAAGCCCTTCCATTAGTATTTATGATTGAAAAGAAGAAAAAAAAATAATAAAAGAACCTAAAGTTTAGGCCCACACGTTGAGCATGGTTACCTCGTACAAAATTATAAACGAAACTAATAATGGTACTACTACAATACAACTAGGCAAACAGAAGTACAGGTTTTTAACCTTAAACCATAAGCGCCCACTGTGTCCCGTCGCTGCTGTTTTATTTATTTATTTCTTTCCTTCCAAGAAACAAGCCTCCTTCAAACTTCTAACTTCCCAAAACCAGTTGCGCCACTGGATTCACTATATTATTTTTACCAACTTTGCATCCCATCGCCTCAATCATCCAAAGGATGGAGTATGACGCTATCCATCATCACCCAACGCAATCTCCAACTAATATTATTAATCTTTTTTTAAATCAACCAAACAAAATCTTCTTTAATAATATATACAACACCAAACTATTCATCAACATAAACCTTAATAATAATGCCTTCAATCCTAATCCAAAACCCATAATTCCAATGTCAAGTTTTGTCGGATAATTGTTTCACCATTTCAAAACTCTGTCAACTGTTGCTTCTCCACATGCGCTGCATAATTAAAAGTACTCGTGGATATAATTCCCATGTTAACGCATAACTTGCACTCATTCTTACATGCCCAAGGAATGCCGTTGACTGTTCTCCGTGGGACCAAGATTCCACCATACAAGTCCTGTTTGGATAAGCTTTTATAAATATTTGCAAGAGAAACCAAAACAAAAGAAAAAATACATTTTACAAGTTAAATTTAGTTTTTAAATATTTAATATTTTCATTCATTTATAAACCAATTTAAGTTGATGAAAAAATGTTTTACTTCTTCTAATTGTAATAGTACTTATGATCCAACAGAACCACCGCCAAATGAAGCAACTAAATAGATAAAAAAAATAGCCCATGATCGAAATTCAAACACTTTGAAATTTATCCGGTGAAATCACAGTTGAACATACTACCAAAAGAAAAATTACAATTCAACAAAACAAAACTAGAATCTAAAAACAAATAAATTAAGAATAAGATGGTGAAAATAAGTTGGAAACTCATGAGACCAGTACCACCGAAGCACCCAATTTACATTTCTGTCCATCCCTGCCAAAACGCAGAGATGTTAGTTTAGTCAGCAGAACGGGAAGAAAGCTTGCACAGTATTGACGAAGAAACAAACACATTCATGAAAGGAAAACCCTTGATTTCCTCGTCAATCGAAATTCCAGAGATCCCCAACAACACTTTCCTGAACATTATTCGGTGGCGCCACAGATTGCCCATCATAGTACGGAATCTGATAAAACTTCATGTAGTTCTCGTAAGCCAACAACTCCTCAGAAAGCTCCTGCAACTTGTTCTTTTCCTCTTCAGCTTCGTTCACCTGTATCTCTTTCTCCTTCTCAACCACCGCGCCACTAAAATAACCGTTCACCTTCTGACAAGATCCCACGAACTCGCTTGTCGAATGAGCGCCCTCCGAACCCGACGCTAACCCTGAATTTTCGTCGCCGGAAACGACAACCGAGTCAGCTTTGACAGCGTCCACATGGGAAGAAAATGCTCCGGTGTGGTTCAGATCATAACCAAACTCGAAGTTGAGAGTTGTAGGGGCATTGTTGAGATCACAGCGGTACTGTTGCTGATATGGGGTAGGGTTTTGGGTTGCGAAAGGAAGGGGCGGAATTGGATTACGAGCTTGAATGGAATACTCATCGTCCTCGTTAGGGAAATTCACCTTGGCTTTCTTGCCGCGGATTTTTCGAGCTTCACGATCATAAGCCCTTGCAGCTTCTTCCGCGGTGTTGAAGGTGCCGAGCCAGACACGAACCCCTTTTCTAGGATCGCGAATCTCCGCAGCCCATTTGCCCCAAGGGCGCTGCCGAATCCCTCGGTAGAGATTCTTCCTCTGCCTTTTCACCGGCTTGGTCTCAGCTTTCTCACTAACTGTTGGTGGAAAATCTCATTAACATGATCACAAAATTAATGGGAAAAAAAAGTGAGTGAACATTGAAGAACACTAACCTTTGGGAGGTTGGGCAATTTTGAGAGAGGAGCGCTGTGGATTGGCGATGTTGGAGTAACCGAAGCCGAAGTCATCGTCCTTTCCGAGGGTTTTTGGCCAGATGTCGGCGGCGGCAAGGGAGCGGCCACGGCGGGGAATGAAGTCAGCGATGATAGCACCGCCACACATGATGAAGAATGGAAGTTATAGAGAAAAGTTTTGGGAATGGGTTTTAGAAAGTAGAGAGTTGAAGCGAAATATTGGGGAAAAGGTTTTGAGAGAGAAATGACGTGGGAAAAACAGAAGGGGTTGGAGTGGCTTATGTAGTTGGAAGAATGGGGAGAATGTGCGTGACAGATACATCAGGAACCTTCCTACAGTCCCACCCTTCCCTAAGCCATCCACACTTGGCTTTACTTTTTTTCTTTCTACTTTTTAAGGATTATAAATTAACTTAATTAATACAGAATTAAAGATTATCATAAATGTATGAACTTCTAAGTTAAACTACAAATTACTTTAATTAAATTATAGTTACTGATTTATTTAATGTTCTGTTGTTATCTTTCATATTCTTTTATTTATTTTTACTTACTTTTCAATTTTATCAAAAAATATTTATTATTTTTATTTAATGTTCTTTTATTTTTAGTATTTTTTTACAATACTTTATAATTTTTATATGATTTAAATTAGAAAAGTTTAATATTGTAAATTAAAGTAATTAAATATGAGAATTTATTCATGATAAAAAAATTGTAAGAAATAATACAACAGTAGTTTGAATATTGAATTAAAAATGACTAAATTTATAAAATTAAATAAAAATTAAATGTAATTAATATTTATTAAATAAGTAATTTAAAACATGAATTGAAATATAAAAAAAATATATATACAATCTTTAAAAAGTAAATAAAATACTATTAAATTTAATAAGAATTTAATTATTTATGCAGTTATATTTTATTATGTTATTTTTATATTAAGCAGCCACTTTATTAATTAATTCTACCGAATACTTATATTTCTATGTTATATAAAATAAGAAAAAAAAACAGAGACATATCTTAAAAATTGATATTTGCTTTAATTATTCTTCTTTCTATTTTTTATTTTTTACTTTTTTATTGTTTTCCTTTATTATCTTGAAAGGAGAAGGAATTGAATTTTATAACAATGCTCTAAATGTTATTAAATATTTTGATATATCTTTAATAATTATTTAATCTCTATTAAACACTTGTAATAATAGGTTATTCAACATTAGATTAATTTAAAGTAATAAATTAAGATATACCATTCAACATTACATTAATTTATTATTTAAAACAAATAAATTAAGAATTGATCAACTCTTATTTAACTTATTAGTTGTCAATTAAAAGATAGTTTTGTCAACCTGGCTTGCGTATTTGGTAAGCGAAGTTAGTTAGAATTGAAAGTCTAAACTCTATAGACTTATTTTTAACACCACTTGCAAAGCTTTTGAATATACACATCTTCCCATAAAAAAATATCTACCCTGTCTAAATTCAACTCAAAGTCTGTAGAATAATTTTCCTCAATCTGAAAATAAATTACAAAAACATTATGTCTTGAAAAGGAGAATGTGTTTATATATATATATATATATATCAAGCGTATGGGTTTTGTCATTAAAAATACAAGACATGTGTGCTAGAGTTATTTCCCTTTCATATAATTAACTTTTTATTTCAAGAGAAATATTAAAATATTGAATTTAAATGTTTATATTTATTTCATAACAAGCACTCTGTAATTGTTTTTTTTTTTTCAGTTTTTATACTTATTTTTTTTATATTATTTTCGTAATGTTTATAGTTATTTATCCACCATCATGTTATAATTAGTTTGTCTCTCTTCATCTCATAACCGAAATTTTACATTTTTACATAGACGATTTTTTTCTTATTAATTATAAACCTTAATATTTTACTTTATTTTATTTTATACTTTAATGTTAAAAGATATTGTAATAAAGTTACAAAATGCCTTTTTGTTTTATATTATTATCACATTGTATTTTTGTTAATGGGGATTGTTTTATATTATTTATTGAAAGTGTGTGTGTGTGTTTGTGTATTAGAGGAATTATTACATTGTGTTTCCGTCAAAAAATGTTACTGTTAAAGTTATAGTGGCATTATAGTTATTATTGTGATGTGGATGAAACGTGTAAGAATAAGTTTATTTGAGTTGAAATAATGTTTTTTTTTTAAAATAAGTGAAGAATTAAAATATATTTTTTTAAATGTAGATAGATTTAATTTTTTTATTTATTTTTATATAATTGTATTCCTTTAAAATTATAAATTTTGTATACTTTATTTAAGTTTTTAAGATTGTAATCTATCATTTTCACTTAGATAATATTTCTAAGGAGATAGTTCAAATTAGAGAGGTCCATGAAATTCCTCAAGTTTTTAGTTGGATTTATCTTTTATACTATTTTCTTCCAGATATGGAAGTTTTATATTTCATCTACTTAAATAAGTTGAAAAATAAGATTTTTTACTAATTTCAATAAAAAAATTTAGAGATGTGAATAAGGAGAGACATTGATTTTATAGGTTGAAAGATTTTAAAAAATATATTAATTTATGTGGAATTTTGGATTTTTTATAATATAAAGTTTTGAGTCTTAAGATTTCTACAGTGTCAAGGTATTTTTAAGTAAGAAAAGTTAATTTACATATATAGTTAGAATTGATTCATGTGTACTGAAATTGTAATGAGATTTTGAAGTTGGATTAGTATTTATGTCAGTTTGAAATATTAGTGTGATTGGTAGATTGATTCACTCTTTTTATGCTACTTTCAATTACTGTGAATGTGAAATAGTCATAATTAGTTTCAATTATCATATCTACAATTGTGACTGAAAAATAGGTTTATAGTGATTTTAAAGACTTACGAGATATATTAAGATTGAGTGTTAATGGTATAATTATTATGTTGTGGTGTTGTTTGTTGATTCTTTTAAATATATGATAATTTTTTTCTTCTTGTGGATCAGTGATAATGTTCATCACTTGCAACAATATAGTAATTAAATAAAATAAAAAAGTAGTGTTAGACTGTCTTTTTATTACTAATGTTGAAAATTATACTCAAATTCCATAATCGTTGAATTTAATAAATATTATACTATTACAGACAATTATATTAATTTCCATGAATTAAATAATACTGGAAATTTTCAATTGATTCACTTATACAGAAACAAAATAATAAATCAAGGAAGGGTAAGATTCATTCCGTAAGTTCGCTCTGTAATGTTATGTTTCTCTTCGTTAGAGGCATATTAAAACGGTTTCAAGATAAAATCTCACGATAAACAAACTTTTACAGGAAGAGTGCAAAGAATCACGTGTTTAATTAATTTTTGTTTATGAAATCTTATTTTACTATATATCAATATGTAAAAAATGAATTATAACAAATACAAAGATAAAATTAACGAATTTAATAAAAGAATTAACTCGCAGCATAGGAAAAAAGTATTTATAAGAAATAATAAGTTTTACAAAATAATTACAATAAAATTAAAATTTTATATATCTATTTAAAAAACATTAAATTTTAAAAATCAACGGAAACAAGATTAAAATTTATAGTATTTTTTTTAAATAAAAAATTAAGAATCAATGAAGGTTTAAAAGTATATTTATAAAAGAAATAAAGTTTAAGGATTCAAATCTTTTTTTCATTATACATTTATTTTAGATAGGAAATAATTTAACTCTGGAATAAATTCTATGGTCTTTCCGTGTATATCAAAGATCATCTTAATTTGAGGAAATAATGCTTCATTGCCAAAATGACATTTCTATTTGATTTCATACTCAATTAAATTTGCGTACATTCCTTTAAAATAAAAATTTTAAGGTAGTTTTATTTACAATACATCTCTTTAATTCAAAATTACAAATAGTATGTGTTTTAACTTCATCAATAAATTCTGTTAATAATTAGAAGTTTTCATCCGCGTCATTTTTAAGCTAATTATTATAAAAGACAATAAATTTAGTGTACATAATTATTTATGATTAAAATACGATATAAATTATTTTACACTTTAAGAATCTATTTGTTTAATAGATTTGAAAGAATAATTAACATGACCAAATAAATGCGTGTTCCCAAAGTAATTTATACAGTGATACTCGTCTAGATCCATAAAATTGTGTTTCGAATCAAAATTTAAAATGACTTTACTGGAATTCATCCCTCTGTTTAAAAATTACAAAGTAATACTTTAAACTTTATCGTTGTAAGGTCTTGTTTTTTTTTTTTCTTTTATATTCGCGAATCCTCATTTTCTCTAACTCTTTTCTCAATTTTTTTTTTTACTTTTGAAGAGTTTCTCTTTTCTTAATAGATTCTATTAACTAAAATATAAAAAATAAAGTATTTTCAGTCTATCAAAATTTAATTTAAAATCTTTTTTAAAATCTCTATATCGTTATTTTTTTCACTTTGTAAGTGTTCTAAAATTTCATCAATATTATTACTTGAAAAATATTATTTTATTGGTTAGTTCATTTTATTATTTTGGTAAATAAAATATAGTAGTTTCTAATAATTTCGTGTATTTTCAGGTCTATTTTGTCATTGCTTGAAAAATAAACAATTATCAGGTAAGAAAAGATATTTTAAATTTGGTTCTATTTTATAAAGTGTTATTAATATTGAAATTATTGGTACTGTATTTTGAGATGTTTTAATTGAATTAGTTGTTGTTGTGTTTTCATATATTTTAAACATGATTTTTGGTTTAGGTAGTAAATTTGAGTTATATCACTGATAGCTTGTAAATTATTTGTTATGTAAATGTAAAGGAATATTTCAAACTTGTTGAAATAGATAAAATTGCATATTTGTTGTTTTTACGTATTTTATTTTAGTATCAAATTTTTGTTGAGTGATCTTCAAAGAGGGTCTTCATTTTAGTTATAAAGTATTATTATTATTTGAGCAATTAAGTGACTAATAACACTAGTCATTTAAATTGAGGTTTCGGTTTGGAGTGAGAGGTATCATGATGATTTTCTTATATGATACTTTCATGGCTCAAGTAACATATAATCTCTCAAACAATGGAGTATTGGTAAGTTAGGTAAAATTCTGAAAAATCTATTTAAGTAATGGAGCATTATATTGCTCAAACGAATTAGTTAGTTGTAGTTCGAGTAAGAAAGAAAGTGAATTAATTCTCTCACCTGTAGCAATGTACTTGTCGTGTCAGTGTGATGTTTAAATAATATGATCTATCACTTGACCCACTATATCATAGCTTGAGTGAAAGTGGTTTAGTAAACTCTTTCCTATTTTATATGGTGAAGGTTGCGTAAGCGATAAAATCAAACAATCTAAAAGTTAACTTAATACAGATTTATGTTCAATGAGTGTGTCACTGTTTTATGATGTAATATTTGATATACTTGAACTTGCATCTTATTATGAAAAATAAAGAGATAAAAAAAAATTACATAGGATAGAATAAAAATATTATCTCTATTTTTCTATTTTTTATTCTCATATCCTATATTTATTTTTTTTCATCATTTTATTTTTCATAATACATTTCAATAATTATATAAAAATGTATTGTATTTTAATAATTATATGAAAATATATTGAATTAAGTATGTTATGTTGATTTGTATCAATTTGAAATTATATAACTAAGATGATATGCTGATTACTTTGTGATTTATAGTATTAAGTATAACAACTCATTATTAAAAAGAGGTGTACTTATTCTAAAAGGGGTTTAGACAATATAAATTAAGACATAAGTATTGAGAAACTAAGAAAAAGTCACTACAATATTATTACATATGTTTGGTTTTATAATTATTTATGTAATTAACGCACCTTTACTTATAAAACTGAGGTTTGCATATATAAACATGAGTAATATTAATTTTGGTGGTACATAATTAACACAAATATTTTAGAAATATCTAGTTGCTATTTTTTATCCATTGGAAAAAGAGTTTTCTAAACTAACAAGAATTTGGAATCGATTAATAAATTTGAATTGGCATAAATTAATTTTATTTAGATTATTCTTTATATTGAGTATAAATTTTTGATAGTTTATCTTTATTATATTCTATATGAATTTTTGTTATAAGTGTACTCTCTCAAAAATTAAGACGATGTTGAACAAACTTTATATTCATAAAAATTAGTATAAAGTATCACACAAACTTAAACATAGAGTTTTAATACATTTTAAATATAATTGAATATCAGAAGATAGTTTTTATTTTTTACTTTCGTAAATTTGTAAAATTTATAAATTAAAAAGTTCAAATATGAAAACTAAGAGTGTTCAATAAATTAGATTGACATGTAGAAGTCAACCGTTTAAACTAATGAAATTGTTTAAATTGGTTTGTTCAATTAGTTATTTTCATTTTAAATTTGAAAAAAAATAGTTATAATCAATATGTTGTCTGAATTTCTATTTTTATTTTTTTTAACTTAGATCAGTTCGATTGCTTAGTAAGTATACTATAGAGCAAAAAATTTTGAACTATAGTATTTAATTTCTTTTTCTACGTTTATCTGTTCTCTTGTTCTTCTTATGACCTTATCTAATGGTATCAAGTTTTTTTTTTTTTTTTTTTTTTTTTTTTTTTTTTATTTTTTTTTTTTTTTTTTTTTTTTTTTTTTCTTTTTTTATTTTTTTTAGTTTTTTTTTTTTTTTTTTTAATTTTTTCATGTTTATTATGTACTTTTTTTAATTCCAGCAATGAAATTAATGAAATCAAAATTGGCAACTATATAAAAATGTAATATCAAATGTAACAAATAACTAGTCTTTAAAGAATACGAAGTATTTTAAGATTGTATTAATATAAAAATTAAAAATACTTCAAGATTTAAAACAAGAAACAAAAAAAAGCAAAAAATAAATTAAGTAGAGATAAATTTCGAAAAATATGATATTTTTTTATTACAACCTAATGACTTGAACTTAACCCGTCTGAGTTGATTTGATCTAAATTGACTAGAAATAATTTCTAAATTCAACTCTAACTAAAATATTATCAATTTGAATTTGTTTCATTCTAACTCTGAGTCAATTCAGTTAAAAAAATACCCCTACAGTAAAAAAATAATGAAACACACAAGAAATTATATAATTTGATATATCTTACTTTCACTTAAGAAAACATATAAACACAAGTGTTTATTTTTCTCAAATAAATATTATAAAATTGATAACTCACACTTAGCTGTAAATCACTATAATTTCGAGTTGAATGTTAAACTCTTTTCAAAACCTTAAAGACCTTACTCTTTGTTTCTTTTTCTTTTTTTTTTTATCACCAACGTCACTGTTTCAACAAATGTATGTATGTGAAGGAAGCAAAATCAATTACAATTTTAAACTATTCAACAACTTCATCAATCATCACTAAAACCACATAATCTTTAATATACCTAACAACATAGAATCGAGAGTCCTAATAATCATTCTTCATTTCTCTTAATTTATTAGAGCCTGTCTACATACAAAGCTATTATATTATTGGACAACAAAAGAGGAGGATTAATTAATGAATAATGAAGATAGTCATTGGGTAAAATAGGAACTAGTCAAACTCAACAAGCTGAACAAATCATTAAAAAATGGAATTATTTGTTATAAAAAAATAAAAAATACCCTTTAAAAAATGAAAACTTTATTTTATTTATTGATATGCCTTTAATTAAAGTCACCATAAACAGTAATACCAGCACTGGACAGATGTGAAGCACACTGTAAGAGGAAGTGGTGGGCAAAATCCACATATGCTACTTGCTAGTCTGATGAAAAAGACGTGAGAGATTTTTTGACTTTGAATGAAAAAGTTTGCTAATAAACAATGTTAAACTGAGTCAGTTCTAGATTGCATGGAATCTGCAATATCGGAAGAAGGCGTGTGAAGCTGTCAACTAAATCAATCTCTCTAAATGATTTACTATGTTTAATTTAAAAATTATTTTTGAATATTTTTGTTCAGGTTAAACATTTTTTAAGAAAGATATCCAAAATAAATCTTGTTTCATTTTGGTCTCCAGAGATGAATAATAGTACTAGATTTTCTTCCCATTCTTTTTTTACTTCTCATGTTTCAAAATAAAAAATAATCTGAAAATTTACTTTTGGATATCTAAATTCTTATCCTAATGAATAACAAAGGAGAGATGATAAAATGGATGAGTCTGACATGCTATTGGCCCATCAAAATTAAGATTGGACAAGTTGACGTATTGCAATAAAATATGTTGAAAATCTTTATCTGTTTTAATTTTTGAATTTTTTATTTTAAAATTTATTATATATATTTTAAGTTTTTATTTATTTAATTATATAAATCTTTTTAAGTTTTTAATTAAATTAAATAAATTAAAATAATTATCTTTACAAATTAAAATATTGTATTATAATTAATTATTGAAACTTAATATATAAGAGTTAATGACTTATAATATAATATTATTGTATATTTATATTCTTTAAATAATATAATATAAAATATTAAAATTTTAAACTATTTTTTATTTTAATTTTTAATTTAAAAGAAATAGATTGTCCGTCTCGTTTTATTAACAAGTTAGGCAAAATGACTAAAGTAGACTGACTAAAAACATTAACCCCTAATTTATTAAGTTTTGGTGGATAGAGATCCGCGAACAAAACTTCCTTTATTATCTTTATAATCAAGTGTGATTTAAAAATTAAAATGGAGATAAATTTATTTGAATATTTGACTTTAAAATGGTTATTTCATATAAAAAATTCAAGTTTGAATGGTTAAAAAGAAGATTAAGTTTCATGACTTATTCATTTATTTATATCTTAATTAATTTCATTTAATTCTATCAAATGCATTTTACAAGTCCTTTTAGAAGTAACTCATAATGGTCTTTCTTATTCTAATTCTTATTTCTGCTTTTAATTTGACATTTCTAAAAAAAATATTTATATTTAATAACCAGCTTGAAAAAATGAAAAAGTAAAAGATGATGGATAAATTTATCATTTACATAACAAAAAGGATGATTAGGTTATTTCAAAAGTAAATTAAAAATGTTATTATCTATTTGCATAATGTATTTTTTCCAACGATTTCAACTAATATATCATATTTAATTGTTACACTAAAACAAAATGAAAGATGATGATAAAAATAATTAGAACATAGTCATTTTCATCTTTCATCGTATATATTGTAGACTTTTAGTGGTATCAAATAGAAATTGTCCTGATATTATAATAAATTTTTTCACTTCTCATATACACAAAAAAAATGTGAATATTTTAAATTGCCAACACTCTGACAAAAACAAATTATAATATTTTATGGCAAAAACTTCTTCCACCGCATCAATTTTCACGATCATCCCATCACGAACATAAAAATTCAAAATACTTTCACAACTAACTTTTCGAAAAGTATTTTTTGAAACATAAATTTATATTTAGGAAAATACTTTTGAAAATACCTTTTAAAAAACTTTTTCAAAATATAAATTTTATATTTCAAAAAATATTTTTAAAAATATATTTTGGAAAATATTTTCTGAAATATAAAATTTATATTTTGAAAAAGAAATTTCAAAATATATTCTTAAAAAGTATTTTCTGAAACTTACTTTTATTTAGAGGATATTTTTAAGATTTTTTTAAGAGTGATGGGTGCATGTGAGAAGTTGTGGGGTGCAGGAAGTTTTTGCCTACTTTATGTATTTTATGTAATACCAATTATGCATATAGAAGGCTCGTATTTGTTTTACTCAATCCAAGAGTCTCTCGTCTGAAATACTAAGCGACAAAAAGACGGTTTCTTCTTACACTTTCAAGTCTTTTTTACGCATTTTCAAACTGTTTCTTCGTACACTTTCAAGTCTTTTTTTACGCATTTTCAAAATTTGAAAATATATTTAAATGTACCTTTACGAAATTACATTTTATTCTTATAGAGCTGGTTGGATATGGTTAAGTAGAAGATGGACACTTCGAGATCTCGAATATAGTTTTGGAATACTCCATTCCGCAAATAATTTGTCCTAAGGTGTATTGGAATTGTTATCCAGATCTAAAGAACACTTTGGACCATTCCCTTCTGCAACTCATTTTCCTGAGGAAAGTTCCGGAACATTCCGTTTTGTAACTTATTTTATATGAAAAACAACTCACTTCTAAATTACAAATCGAACAAAGTCCCTTCAAATACTCTACAAATCCTTTAATACATCATGTGTACCTTAACGGTTTGTTTGGATTGGAGAATGAATTTGAGGAAATAGATTTGAGATGATTTGAGAGGAAAGTGTGTGAAAAATTTAGTTGTTTGGATTAAGAAAAAGATAATAAGATTTGAAGAAAAAGTTTATGAAAATTTGTGAGTGATTGATAAAATAATTTTTATTAATTTTTTTATTATTATTTTAGAAATTTATTAATATTGTTATTTTAATTTTTAATTTTAATAATATTACTAAAATTATTATTTATAACATTATTATTATTTTTAGGTTTTAATATTAATTTATAAAGTTTTTCTTAATTATCTTAATTTTTTATTATTTTATGAATTTATTATTAATATTTATTATTATTATTATTTTGTATTAATTAAAATTACTATTATTAATTTTATTATATTATATGATATTATTAATTATATTTATTTTATTTTAACTTAAATATAAATAAAGATAAATTTATAATAAAATTTAATTATATAAAAATTGATATTGGAGATCGTGTTTTTTCTTCAAATCTTTGCAAGTATGCAAAGAAAGTCTCATGTTAACTTTTTTGTTTTAATTTCAATTCTTAATTAATTTTTCTTGTCTTGATTTTCATGCTTTTCTCTTATTTTTACATTATCAATCCCTTTTTGCAAATCGATCATCTAATTTAAACGGAGTGTAAATAATTATCAAATATTTTGTTATTAGTGGATGATGGAACGAAACTGATAAAAAAATACAAAACAGAATGTTGGAGCTGTTTGAAGGTGGCATGACACAGAGTGAAATGGGCAGAGTGAGTGAAAGGATTTAGGATTTAGAGATATTTCGATGATTACAATATTATTTTAAGGATATTTTGTACAAATTCGAAAAATTTGGAGGTGTCCAAAAAAATGCGTGGAGGTGCAGGAAGAACCAGTCGCGACAAAGCTGGATCCAGAGCCCAACCCAAATTTGAATAAGCTGCAGTTGAGTTACTCCCATCTAAAGGAAAATTAAAATCCAACTATCAACTTCAATTTTTTTTTTTAATTACAAGTCACTGCTTGCAGGAATAATTATTATTTATTCAATTCACAAATAATGTCATAGATTAAATGGGTTAACTCATTAAAAACTTAATTCACCTGCCTAACTCAACATGTTAGAGTTTATCATTATTCTTATTTATTTTAAAATTATTATTACTAACAATTTTACTTGTTCCATCATAAGTCATATAATAACTCGTTTTTAACTTTTTTTTTTATTAATTTGTGATGCACGCATGTTTCAGTAGATTGGGAAGAGAGGGGAGAAAATAAGAAAGTAGAAATAAGGAAAAGAAAATGTTTGGTTAGAACAAAAAAAGTGCGAAAAAATAATTGAGAATATCGTAAAGCACAATCAATTATATTAAAAAGAATTTCAGCTATCATCTATTATGATAAAATATATGATCATTGTGAATCCTTTCTTTTCTTTATCTTGTTTATTTTCAATTAATTATATAAATTGGTGTAGAATATATTTTAATTAATTATATGGTTGGAAAAACTTATGAAATATAATTTCAAAATATGCAATTATTAGTGAAAAAAATATTTAATAATTTATATAATTAATTAAAATAATTAAGTTTACTTAGTCTAAACTTTTCAAAAACAAAAGTACCCACTTTTAAATCGTAACTTCTTCGTTTTAGAAGTTTCTTGGGTGATTTTAAAGCCTGGCTTTAAAGATTTTTGGATTATTTTTCCAACAAAACTGAATTCGTGTTATTTCATTTTGTAGGGTAAAATACGAAGGAAAGTTTAATTTTTCTATACTCTCGTAGATTACACAATCTAAACGAATAATTCATTTAAAATACTTTTTTTTTATCAGCACTTGATTTAAAAATACTAAGTGATATTAAAAATTATAAATTTAATTTGGTTGGAAAATCTACGAATTCTAGTTTAAACAAAACATTTATCAATAAGTTTAGGTTACTTCATCAAGTAGATGTATCAATTTGGTAGTTTACAATTTCTGTTCCAAAGTCAAAGCCTAACTTGAAGATTTTTAAGTTTTCTTCTAAACACAACTGGTCTCGTATCATGTAGATGAAATCGTTAAAAGAAAACTAGAAAAAAATTTGGAATAAAAATCAATCGAATCAATGAAAATATATATGTGGTGTGGTTTGATTCGACTAATTAATATTATGCAATCTGAATCTAACTAAACCAAATTTTTACATATTGGGTTGATTTATTTATTTATTTATTTATTTTTGTTTAAATTGATTTTAAAAAGTATTGTTTATTAAACAACTATTCATATTAAAAAATTAGTCAAGTGAAACAAAACATAACATATTAAAATATTAAAAAATTAGTCAAGTAAAACAAAACATAACATATTAAAACATTACATTACTATAATTATAAATTCACGATAAAGTAGTCAAACTTAAAAGTAAATTAATTCTATACTATATTAATTAAATTCCAATTGAAATTTTCCAACATCTCCATCATATATAAATTAATCTATAATCAAATCCAATTAGCAATTCAATAGAAATAAATGACTTTTTTTAAGGAACCTAAGTTCAAATATGTGACCATACTCTGCAAAAGAGGTTTCTTTAAATATGTTATTTAAGTTTTTTTTTATGTATGTTATTTAAACTTTTTATATATTTGATAAGAGTCTGCGACCTGAATTTGGGTAGTGTAATTTTATGTTGGATTAAATTTCCAAAGAAAAACCTTTTTATTTTATGTCGAATTATAATACAGTTCGATATAAAATTGTATTAAAACAATAAGTTTATTTGACAAAAAATTATATTTTTTTAGTAATATTGATTTTAGCTTCAAACCATAACCTGAAATATAATTTTTTTAATAATAATAATTAAATATTTCAACTAAAATATGCATACACACTCATGTTTTCTAACTTAAAACTATTATCGACAATAAAATAAAACTAAAATGTCGAAATTAGAAAGGAGAATAATACATTGTTCTTTTAACTTAGATGTCATTCTGAAACTACAGAAATTGATAATTAAAGATCTGAAACATCTCATCCAGCTAATTATGTTGTGATCATAAAGGTAAATAGATATAATCTTATGTTTAGATATGTTACATTTGTCCGTGAGTCAATATACCGGCTTAAATAACGACTTTATCTAAATACATCATATTGGAGCAATTCTGCTTACCTATTATATTAAAATGAGAAAAAAGTGATAAAAATTAATTTTATACATGTCAAACATAATTATTATATATATGAAAAGATATCTAACTTTAGGATATATGAATTTATAGTGACCTTATCATGTTTCTTCCATTTAAAACGATGATGTCAATCACAGCTATAATTAACAGTGGTTGAAAAGGCTTTTAAAATCTTTTGAGTCCTAAATGTTGTTTATTAACCACAAACTAGGGAAATTCATAATAATTTTTATTTAAAAAAAATAGAACTTAAGAAACAATTATTGTTGTGATATAATTATCATTAATAGAAAAAATATAAATGATTATTGTTTTTTACATTGTAATTGTCTTTAAAAGTAGGAAAACAATGATGGTCTAAGTTAAAACTTTCTTCCTAAGTGTTACTTATTTTTTAAGTTGTATTGAAAACTTCACTCCTTCCATATTTTACAATTTTGAACGCAGAAAAATTAATTGAATCCATATACTTACGAATTATCTTGTTCTAAATACATTAATTGAATCCACGAGTATAAAATTTACATAAAGCATCTTAAATTTAAACCAAATTTCAAAGCAACAAAAAGTTTAATAAAAATCCAATTCTACAAAAGTTCATACTATTGTGTTATCTATCCTAAATGTTATATATATTCACAAGATATGTTGCCCATATTATTTTAACATACTACATTGGTTTTGGGTGTTGTGAATCATTCAAAAATTGCAATATTTAAAAATAATTCAAGATAAGTCTACAACTAATAAACAAATATTACAATGTATTAGTATTGATTCGTTATAATATATTACATGATGCCAACCTCTATCAATTTCAGCTCTCACAATTGTAGTCATCCAGTGTATCTTATAATAATCACACTTAAAACCTTTAATTTGTTTATTACACTACAACTCAAAATAAAAAGATAACTAGATTAATTAATAACAATATAAAAGTAAATAAACATATATATATATATATATATATATATATATATATATATATATATATATATATATATATATATATATATATATATATATATGGAGGTATATATAAGTGAGCTTTGTATTAAACATACCAAAAATTACAAAAAATACAAGAAACTTTTTTAGAAATTAAATTTAGATTTAGCATAACATCACAAATCTATTTATAAGGTGAGAAATATTAATAACACATTCTAACATAAGAATTGTTTTATTGGTTAAAATTTATTTAAAAGTACAAAATCACATAAAATTATTAAATAGAATGTGAAACCCGTAGATGCTTTTACGTATGGCTCGTTTGGACAATTTTTTTATAAGAACTTACTGTTGCTTTAAATTTTGTGTTAATTTGTACTTAAATCGGTTTATAAAAATTTGACTTCAATTTTCTTAGAAGTTTATCTATAGTCTTGCAATAATTTCAACCAATAAAATCTGACTTGCTGAGATTGTGTGAAATTGTACAGTAAAATTTCTGACCCCACTATATACACTGTAGGAAGTCAAAACTATTATGGTGGTAAATAGGAAGTCGATCATTCCTAGTCTATGAAAAGATAGAAAATCCAGTGTGGTATGCACAATCGGAATCGTGCTATCTTGTAATTTGATAGAAAATTGAATTTCTATAAGTGGATATTTTACGTGTTGTCCATTAAATTGGTGACCCCGGTGATATATTGTTTGATATTTAAACTTTTTCTTGAAAAGAAAACACCGCAAAATGAAATCTGATGCGTTGTACAGTATCTATAGACGTGAAAATCACGTTCTAAGCCACGCAGGACATGTTTTGCCGTTTCTAAGTCCTTAACGTGCAACTAACTTCTTGCTGAATCCAATCATTCCATATATTATTACAATTTTGCTCATTAGAAAATCATCAGGTCTATAAATACTCAACGCACTTTGCGAATTCATATGATCATATCTACTTTGAAGCATTTCTCTAAACCCTTTCACAAAACCATTACAAAGAAATTTGTCAATGGCTTTCCTTCGATCCACCTTTGCCACCTCTATGCTTCTTTTAGCACTGTTAGTCATTGCCTCCGCAAGTGACTATTATGGATATGATCGTGCACCAGAGGTTGAGAAGCCCGAGGCCAAAACAGATTACAAACCACACCTCACAAAACCAGATTATGATGAAGAGACCAAACCCAAAACAGATTACTACAACAATGGATATGGTCCAGCACCAAAGGTCGAGAAGGTCGAAGCCAAAGCAGATTACAAACACCTTACAAAACCAGACTATGTTGAGGAGACCAAACCCAAAACAGATTACTACAACAATGGATATGATTCAGCACCAACGGTCGAGAAGGTCCAAGCCAAAACAGATTCCAAACCACACCCTACAAAACCAGATTATGATGAAGAGTCCGAATCCAATACTGATAACTATGACAATGGATATGGTCCAGCACCAAAGGTTGAGAACCCCAAACCCAAAACAGACTACAAAGTTGAGAAAACCAACCCCAAAACAGACTACAATGTTGAGAAACCCAACCCCACCGAACCAAATTATTATGATGTGCCCAAACCAAAAGGAAAAGATGTGCTTCCCACAACCATTGCTGTCCAAGGAGTTGTTTTATGTAAATCAGGCTCCAGCTATTCTCCAATTCAAGGTAATGCATTTGTTCATCGATGTAATAATCACATTTTCAATGCCTATAGGTTATCAATAAATGTTTTGAAACTAGTTAATTTGTTTAAGTTTGGACTTTGGTTATGTATATGCGTATTTGTTATTAATTATGTGTGAGGGTAAGTGCAGGAGCCGTGGCGAGAATTACATGTGGATGTGAGGATGAACTTGGGTACGAGACAGGTTCTATATCAGTATTGAGCCATGTGACAGATAGTAAAGGTTATTTCTATGCTACTGTGTCACTTGGGGAACTTGGATCCAAATTGAAGGTTACTGCATGCAAGGCATACTTGGAAAGTTCTCCATTAGAGACGTGTAAAGTTCCTACCGATGTGAACTACGGGATCACTGGTGCTCGCCTTTCTTCTTATCGCGTTCTTGAAAACCTGGTCAAATTGTACACTGTGGGACCTTTCTTCTGCACCTCCCAACCTGCTAAACCACTCCCTAACAACGGTTATTGAAGTAAGTTCTGCGAGGTCCATTGAAATGGCTGCAAAGTGGAAATCATGATTTCTTTGTCGTTCTTTTATCAATGTGTGTTGTGTTTTTTTGTCTGATGTTTTGCCATGTGTTGATTTCATGTGTAATTTATTGGTGGGAGGAATTGATGAAGCCTCCTTGCCTTCAAGAGATTTATGCTACAAGTTTTAATTCTTTGTTCTTATATTGATACCTAATCCAAATCAAGGTTTTATGATTGGTTATACTTATTGCATACCACGACTCGCTTCCTATTCAACCTTCTTTCTATAACTTTCACATTTTATCTTAATCTTCATGTTTTTAAGGCTTTTTCTGAATTTTATTCTTTAAGCAGCTGAAAACTTTCCTATTTTTCATCTCCAGTTCGCACCCTTCTCTTGATCTAGATCAATCTCCAAGGAGGAATATATAATTAATAACATGTATTAAATGAAACTGGTTTTAGATTTATTGAAATGTGGAAGTTATAGAAAGAAGGTTGAATCGTAAAATGATAGGCACTGCTGGAAGTATTTCAAAGTTGTGAGTTCTATAAAGAGGAATACGTCGCACCTTACTCATGACTAGAGTTTATAAAGTGTTTAAACATTAGTGAAATTTAAATTATAAAGAGCCTGCGTGTGTTAAGAAACTCGTTTAGATTGACAAATATCCACGTTCTAGAAATAGCTTTCACTGTGTAAATATATTTACATTATTAAATACATACGGTATTATTTTTTCAATCTTCACGGGTGGTGTGGGTCTGGTCAGCACCAATCCTACAGTGAAAATTATGGAACTGAGCATCAATCTTGAACGAGATGATGGGCTGGAATGATGAAATTGTTGTCTGCCGTGCCTGAATCTGGTACACACTACCAGTTTTGCTCTTACCTTGTCAACTGAGGGAGAAGTGAAGGAATTTTGTTGGTTTGGTGGATCTATATCCTTGTAAATTTTCGTTTGAAGATGGAAAGAAATTTGTAAGAATATTATTATCAAAGTTTTTTTTAATCTAAGTTACCTTCAAGCATTTTGCTCGTGCTTTCTTCTCATGTGGCAGAAAATCTATACAATATTGGTTATGTATTTGGTCAAGTTATATAGGTAAAAAAAAACACATTCAGGAAAAAACTTTGATGCTTAAATCATAACAGGACACAAATGATTTTAAACAATTAGTTAAGATGCATTAGTTTATAATTTCTCCTGTTGTCTTGTAGAGTAAAAGTAGCTTTGTTATCGCTAATGAGAGAACTTTTTTATTAATTCAGAAATGTTAAACAAGCTCAAGTTATCTATGTTGGTTACAAGAAAAGGCTATAAAATGTAATTAATCTTACATATTAATCCAACGAGATCATATATGGACCGACACTAATCAAGAAACTCATCAAATTCGAAAACTCAACGACAAATAGATAAATAATGACAAAAATCAATTAAATACACTAATAAGTTCATATTATCTCACACTAAAACAAGATTAACTTAGAAAATATTATCTCACACTAAAACAAGATTAACCTTAGAAAGTGGGTTGATGTAACAGTATATCAGTATATCAGAGACACCCAGTACTAATATAACAGTATCACAGCAATTTGAAGAAGAAAAGAAATGAAAACGTAACAAAGGAGAATTTTATTCAAATTCCAGAGGAAGGGAACATTCCTTAACAGAAAATCCCAGAAGATACACAACTGTCCCCCTTTTCTCTCTCCTCTTACTATTTAAATATTAATATTTTGGCCACTCATAATTAGCCCATTTGGAATTAGCTATTTTGGGCCGTGTACTGTATCTCTTTCCTTCGTAGCCTTTTTCTATAATACTACTATTCTCTGCAATTGCTCTTTCAGTAGCTATCTTTGTTACATTACCTTCCCCTTTAAAAACAACCTTGTCCTCAAGGTTAAAGTTTGGAAAGACCTGCTTAATAACCATGGTATCCTTCCACGTTGCTTGAGTTTCATCCATCCCCTCCAATTTTATTAAATGTTGCTGCACATGCTGCTGGTTTCGAATAATGACTCGGGTTTGTAAGATGGCTTCTGGTTGTAGCAATGATTCAGCATCTGACTGGGTAATGGTATATAGGGTTGAAAATGATCACCTTTGCACAATTTCAGCTGGGAGCAATGAAAGACAGGGTGGATTTTTGCATAAGGAGGTAGTAGCAGTTTATAAGCGACTTCCCCAATCTTCTCAATTACAGGAAATGGTTCAAAATAGCGAAGGCTCAGTTTTTGATTTTTTCTTAGCAGTACAGAGTGTTGCCTATACGGTTGAAGTTTAACCAGTACCATATCTCCAATTTCTAACTGCATGGGGCTTGCGTTTTTTATCTGCTTCTTTCTTCATGTGTTGTTGTGCCTTCTGTAAACTGATCTTCAGTTTGTTAAGTGTGGCATCCCTCTGGAGAAGTTGGTTTTTAACCTGAGGAGGGTCCTGGTTACTGAAGGTATATTTAATTATTTGTGGAGGCTCTCTACCGTAAACCACTTTAAATGGTGTCATGCCGGTACTGTGATGAAAAGAAGAGTTGTACCAAAATTCTGCCCATGGCAACAGTTTAGACCATTCTTTAGGATTATCATAAGTAAAGCACCTTAGATACATCTCAATGCATTTGTTCAATACCTCAGATTGCCCATCTGTTTGGGGGTGATAAACAGTGTTGAATTTCAAAGAAGTACCACTCAGCTTGAACATGTGTTGCCAAAATTGGCTCGTGAACACCTTATCACTATCAGAAACTATTATCTTTAGAAATCCATGCAACTTGACAATGTTTTTCACAAAGAGCTCAACCACTATTAAAGTCAGCCTTTAAACTAACCAAATGTGCGTATTTGGAAAGTTTATCAATAACCACCATAATAACAGTGTGCCCATTAGAAGAGGGAAGGCCGGTAATAAAATCCATGGCCACATCCTCCTATATTTGTTCCAAAATCGGCAACAGTTGTAGTAACCCGGATGGTAGAGTTGTAGCATGTTTGGTTTGTTGACATGTTAAACAATTCTGCACATACTCCCTTATATCAGCCTGCATACCGGGCCAGTAAAATTGTGCAGCAATTCTCTTCAAGGTGCGTGTAAAACCAGAATGTCCACCCCACAATGTGCTGTGGAATTCCTGAAGTATTGTTTTAACCAATTCATGCCCTTTGGGTAAAACCAATCTGTCTTTCCAATACAGTAACTGATTCAAGACTGAATAATAAGGACTGGGAGGATTGTTTTGCAAACACAATTGCGTAATGTCACGTAAGTGATGGTCTTGTGCCATTGCTTCTCATAATTCTGGCAACAGTTGTAGTTTTGGCTGAGATATAGCCATCATAAAAGATCGGGAAAGAGAATCAGCAGCCACATTCTCTTTGCCAGGTTTATACTCAATAGTAAAGTCATAACCAATCAACTTATGCAATCAGTTTTGTTGTTCGGGTGTGTGTACAACTTGATCAGTGAGTAATCTTAGGCTCTTCTGATCAGTTTTTATAATAAACTTGTGGCCAAGGAGATAATGTCTAAATTTTGCAATAGCCTTTGTGATTGCGAAAAATTCTCTCGTATAAGCAGATTGACGTTGCATCCTATCTGTGAGCTTTTTGGAAAAATAAGCAATAGGACGTTGGTCCTGGCTCAAAATAGCACCGATACCCACCCCTGAAGCATCAGTTTCCAGAGTGAAAGTTTTCGAAAAATCCGACAAGGCTAAGACTGGAGCTTGTGTAAGTGCAGTTTTGAGCATGGAAAAAGCTTCAGTAGCATCCATTCCCCATAGAAATTTATCCTTTTTCAACAAATCAGTCAAGGGAGCCGCAATTACAGCATATGATTTGATAAATTTTCGATAGTACCCAGTTAAACCAAGGAATGCTCTCAGCTGCTTAATATTTTGCGGTACTGGCCAATGTAAAACTGCCTGTACTTTGCTTTTATCCATTGCTACTCCTTGCCCTGAAACTGTGTGGCCCAAATAGTCTACTTGTTGTAACCCGAAGGAACATTTAGATAGTTTCGCATAGAGTTGGTGTTGTTGTAGCAACTGAAGAACCAAGTCCAAGTGTAACAGGTGATTACTCCAGGAAGAACTGTAGACTAATATGTCATCGAAGAAAACCAAGACAAATTTTTGAAGATAATCTTTAAAAATATTATTCATGAGACTCTGAAAAGTGGCTGAGGCATTAGTAAGCCCAAATGGCATAACTAGCCATTCATAATGTCCTTGGTGGGTCCTAAAAGTTGTTTTGTGCCTATCCTCTTCAGCAACGAGAATTTGGTTATAGCCTGATCTGAGATCTATCTTGGAAAAATAATGAGAGCCATATAACTCATCAAGGAGTTCATCAACTGTGGGGATGGGAAAGCTGTCCTTGATTGTAATTGCGTTTAAAGCCCGATAATCTGTACAAAACCTCCATGTACCATCTTTCTTCTTAACCAAAATAATCGGGGAAGAGAATGGGCTAGTGCTGGGTGCAATAATGCCTGCAGCAAGCATCTCTTGAACCATCGTTTATATCTGTTGTTTTTGATTGTGCAGATACCGGTAGGGACGCACCTTGACTGGTTTTGCATCCTTCATTAAAGGAATAACGTGATTATGACTTCTAGAGGGTGGTAAGGTGGTGGGTGTAGCAAATATAATACTGTAATTATGCAGTAGCTTTACCAACTCAATTGGCATTTGATCTGGTAGCTCAAGACACGAATCAGGAAACACCTCCTTTTGTTGACACTGTAAGGTGAAAACCTCTACAATAGCATGAGTATTATGCATCCTGCGAAGGTGATTAAATTGAGCAGGACCTGGTAATTGATATTTATCACCATGTAATTTGACAAACTGCTTATCCTTATAGAATTTCAAAGTGAGCTTGCTGTAATCGGAAATGTGAGGGCCCAATGTAGCAAGCCACACTGCTCCAAGTACCAAATAAGCACCAGAAATTGGTAAGAGATATACAGGAATTTTTAATAATTGTCCCTGTACCAGTACCTCAAGTTACTTCACCATTCCTTCAGCTTCTAATGAATTACCATTTCCCACCAAAACTACCAGTACCTCAAGTTGCTTCACCATTCCTTGAGCTTCTAATGAATTACCGTTTCCCACCAAAACTTGAAAGCTAGGGGCCTCTTCCACTGGCAGTTTCAAATAATTTGCAATTCGAGGTTGCAGAAAGTTATCGGAACTACCACTGTCGAGTAAGATTTGAATCACCATGCCATTAATAGTACCTTGAAGCTTCATGGTGCCTAGCCCCATTGAGCCTTTTAAGGCGTTATATGATAAATGAGGGTCCTGTATGATATTATCAACCATTTCTTCTGGTGCAAGTTGGTGTTCCAACGTCTCATCCTCATCCATTTGTAGCAACAAATATTGTTTATTAGGACACCGATGAGAGGAGGTGAACTTTTCAAGTATAACATAGCCCTTTTTCTCATCGAATCTACATCTCAGCGGGGGAAATTTTTTTAACAGACCCTTGCTTTGGAAATGTGGTGGTAATTGGGGCTTGCAGTAATGGTGGAAGGCTCGTGGATTTAATGGATTGGGAGGAGGCAGTGTTTGTTTGTGGATGTCGAAAGGGGTAAGGGTCGTGCAGGGGCTTGGTTTTTGAAGTGTATTTTTCTTCATATAACTTGGCTAAAGAAACACAGCGTATTAATGTAGTAGGAGCTTGAGCTATTACATCACGTTGAATATCTGGTTTAAGTCCTCCCACAAAACAATCAATTAAAGCTTCACTTGTGACTCCTTGTACCCGGTTGGCAAGAGCCGTAAGATGAGTATAATAATCATGTACTGAAGTAACTTGTGTTAATTTGAAAAGTTGGGACCGAGAACATTCATATGGAGATGGACTGAATTCTAACTCTAAAGCACGAGTAAAATCAATCCAATAATGAAAAGGAGTAGCTCTATTTGTCATTTGAAACCAATGAATTACCTCTTTCTCCATGTGAATGGCGGAAATGGTAATACGTTGAGCATATGGCGTATTGTAGTAATCAAAAAATTGTTCCGCCTTGAAGATCCATTGAAGAACTTCCGAACAGTCAAAGCAGGGAAAATCCAGCTTGACATTCCGCACCTGAAACGGTGGCGGGTTCGTATAGCCGCTGCCTGAACTGTGGCCCTCTGCAACGTGATGAAAATTTCCTCCAGGACTGCGATTTTGTTTTAGCAAAGTCTCCACTGTATCTTCTATAGTTTCAAATCGAGTTCGATTTTCCTGACGATCCGTTTCCATCATCTCTAAGATTATCGTCATGGTTGCAGAGATTTCGTCATGTTCGACGACGAGAGCACCAATGTAACAGTATATCAGTATATCAGAGACACCCAGTACTAATATAACAATATCACAATAATTTGAAGAAGAAAAGAAATGAAAACGTAACAGAGGAGAATTTTATTCAAATTCCAGAGGAAGGGAACATTCCTTAACAGAAAATCCCAGAAGATACACAACTGTCCCCCTTTTCTCTCTCCTCTTACTATTTAAATATTAATATTTTGACCACTCATAATCAACCCATTTGGAATTAGCTATTTTGGGCCGTGTACTGTATCTCTTTCCTTCGTAGCCTTCTCCTATAATACCACTATTATCTGCAATTGCTCTTTCAATAGCTATCTTTGTTACAGTTAATTTAAATGTAGTTTGAATAGTACCTACACTCAATTCTATAAATAGGTTGGTACTACTAAGTGAAATATAAATAGTTTTAGTAGTATTAAATACTCCGGCCGGCCGAGACCTGAGAAATAAACCGTCAAGCAGGACGATCAAATTAATAAGATAGGAAGGAAGACACTTTCCTAATCCATACAAAAACAGTATAAGGATTCCTGATATAAACTTCTGGTGGATAAAAAAATGTGAAACTACTTAAAAAAATTGAAAATAAAATATTAGTAATTTTGTATGAGTAAATAGTTTTTGTTTATATAATGTCAAGTATTTCAAAGTCACCTTATATAATAAAAGTATATACGTATAATAAATGAGTTAAACTTAAACTAAACCAGGCTAAACTAAAATTTTGTAAAGTTAATTTACCTTAATTCACCTGTGAATTTATTTTTTTAATTTTTTGTTTAAATAAATTTAGTTAGCCTTATTGAAATTAATAATCGTATATACAGATTTTTATATGTGCCGAAAAAAAAAATACTTTACATGGGTTCGACACAACTAAAGGGGACAAGATTGCTATAGTTTTTCGTTTTTAAAATAAAAGTTAGAATTAATGTTATAGTTTTAGAAAAGACAAAATACAAAAATATTGCTTAAATGAAAAATAGAAAAAAAAATGAGAGACGTTCTTAAAGAACCTGTATAACGAATAAAAAGAAATTTTTAGCTAAAAATGAATAAAAAAAAATCTATATAATACAACACAAGCATGCAGAGTACCTTCATATCTTATTGAATTGTTAATATATTAAGCTGTCGACGGAGTAATAATGTAATCCAATCATGCATTTGTACATGCAACTGAGGTCTTGATCGTGCATCCAAGTCACATCCTACTTGCTATAGTGATCAGGACAGAACGTTGAAAATTCCTTCCGAATGGTATATATTCTGTATAAAAATATTATATCACATTGCAGCAGATGAGAAAACGAGATACGTCATGGGCATCGTGATAGGAAAATAAGAAAAAAAAAAAAAGAAAAAACTGAAGTTGTGTGCTATATATAAGGTGGTCTGTTCTTCTATTCATTTTGTAAATTGGGTCTGTTTTCAACAACAAAAGACATATGAAAATGACCTGCATCCATCGTACCTTCTTTCTGGCGCTTATGCTTGTCGCAACCCTGTTGGTCCCTAAAAGTTTTGCTACTAGCAGCGGCGGTGACTTTGGTCCCAAGGAGCATGTGACCCAGAAATTCGAAGAAGAAAAACTTCTATCAACCAATATAGCCATTCAAGGCATTGTTTATTGCAAATCTGCCTCTAAACTCATCCCACTTGAAGGTAATTAATTTGAAAACTGTGTAACATATGCTAGTACGTATACTTAGATGTATAGTAACTTTTACGTGTTGTTTCACAGGGGCCTTGACAAGGATAACATGTGAGGCTGTTGATGAACATGGATTTGAAACGGCACCGTTTTCTTTCTTAAGTGAGGAAACAGACTCGAAGGGTTATTTCCTTGCGACTTTGTGTCCAGGGGAGGTCGCAGAAAAACATGAACTGAAGGAGTGTAGGGCTTTCATTGATGCCTCTCCTTTGAACAATTGCAGTTATGCAACAGACGTTAACAAAGGGATTAGTGGTGCTTTGCTTCACTCTCCTCGCTTCCTCCATAACAAGAAGATGAAATTATACACTGTTGGGCCTTTTCTTTTCACTTCATCACCACCATCAACCGTCTCTGATGGATATTAGATGACTGGAATCTCTAGTCCACAATCTTTCATGTGCTTCATGATTGTTTAATCACTTTATTATTTTTTCTTTCATAAAATTTAGTAATTATTATAACTTTAGATATAAGAATGTCACAATCAAAACTTTCTAAGATTTATGTATGTTTATATGTACTAAGAGTTTGAATGGGTGAAACCTATTAATGTAATGACGGTCAAAGCAATAAGAAGGCAAGATTTTCACTGAGGTATCCAGTTGGGTTAACATACGTTATTGGCTATTTAAAACCTGAGTTAGTTTGGTTTTTTAATTTCCTTCTTGATGTATCATTAAGTGTGTTCAAAAGTAAATAATACAGAGCGAATTTAAAGTTAAAAGTGGAATCATATTTCGCTGCATTAGATCTATAATTGTGTGATGCTAATATCTTTTTAATAAAATTGTTGTTGGTTGATTCTGATGCTTATTTTTGCACAATTTTAATCAAGAATTGATGTTAATAAATCTTTCTACATTAAATGTCAAATAATTGATGTTAATAAATCTTTCTACATTGTCAAATAATTGATATTGTAGGTTGTGGTTGAAAGTTTAGGCAAATTCTGATGTAAGTTTTGTTGGATATTACTCAAGTTGTCGTATCTTTAAAAAAATATGTTCAATGGTTAAATTTCGATTGCATGATTATGAAGAAGTCGTTTTTAACATGATTTTGACTTTTCAAAAGTTGTCTTCGATAAAAATGGCTTTCTTATTAATTAATAGTAAAGTTGTGTGAAAAACAAACACGTTTATTTATAAAAAAATAGAAATAATAATAAAAGATTTAGTCACTAAATGAGTACAATTAATCACTAAATGAAACAGCCACCAATATAATAACTAAATAATATTTATTATTGTTTTGTTTGTCACTAATACATAATGATTGATTTACTGACTAAATTTAGTGGCTAAATTTGTGACTAAAATTTGTGATAAGATCTGTGATCGAAATTAGTAACTGAATTTGTAATTAAAATCAATGACGGAAATAGAGACTTTAAATAATGATTGATTTAGTGATAATATTTTAAAATCTTGATTCAGTCAAGAGATTGAAAATTCATATTCTCTATTAGGAGATGGAACATTATTGTTATTTTGTTGAAATTCTCTCATTATTGAACATTCTATTACGAAGGTCATCTATCTCAGTTTCAACTACCAAATTAACATTTTTTTAGCTATTCAATCTTCTCCTTCCTCATGACCTACACATTTGAAAATGTATAATCATGATAAGATTGTCTCCCAATTTCTTTAGTTGACTTAGATCCAAGCCTATACACCTTGGCTTTGTTAATTTCAATAACTTTACACCAAATTTGTAATTCATCAAGTAACAATACTCCTATAATAAATGTTGACTACGATATTTCTTCCCATGCACAAGTAAACTTTGTTTATAAATATCAAAATAAAAATGATAATACATTGGAAAAAAATATAGAAAAAAGAACTAATGTTGAATAAATTGGCATATCATATTTATCTGTGACTTACATCCACATATGTTAATCTTTGAGCCATCCATGTTTTGTCTTTCTTCCGTTGGTATGTATGACAAAACAACTCTAATGAGATAAGAGGTTTTCCATACTAATTTAGAAATGAAAATGTGCACAAAAAAAAACAAACAAAAGTTTCTTAACTTATATAAATGGAATAAGGAATATTAAACTATAAATACAAACAAAACTATATTTTACCAATGGATCCATACAATCAAATTGCATGCCAAGTACTTTCCACAATCCACATATATGCTAACTTTAATTTTTTTCATGCCAAACAAAGACATGTAGAAGTTCAACATGAAAAATGAGTAAAAAAAATCAACAATTACTATAAAATTACACTAAAAAAAAAAAAAAAAAAACTCAAAGTACACATTGAGTACTATAATACTACATGAAAGGTGTTGTAGGATATCAATCAACACATGAACTTAGATACTAATTTGATAAACAAATATGAAATTATCTAAGTTTCCTAAAATATGGAATGCTAATAATTTACTAGATTTTCTAAAATACAAAGCACAAAAATAATTTACCAGATTTTCCCTATATTGAAAAGTGCTAATAGAGCCATCAGTATGAGTGAAACTCCAAAGTCTTGACAATCTAAAGCTTGATTTGTTTATGCAATTAAACTTTTCACTTTGAACGATTTTGATTCTCAATGTTGAAATAAGTTATCCCATACATTTTTCACAAACCAATTTGACTACTTCATTGTATTACGAGCTTTATTGAGTGAAGTTTTCAATATGTTTGCACCTTACATTTCAATTTTCCTTCTTGTCCACCTCTGGTTAGGTGGGAAAATAGTTTATTTTCTCTATAGTAAAATAAAACAAGTTAGAACTATATTAAAATTAGGAATTTATAATTAATTTAAGGTTAAAAACTAATATAAATACATACCATGAACTTACTGAACCACATGTCTCTAATGATTTCAGGCTCCTTTTGCCATAATAGTCATGATTTAGTATAGTGGCTTTTGAAGATATCACCAATGGCATTTGCTGCAAAGTATGAAAGTAAGAATTTACAAAAAAATACAATTATAAACACATGTTATATATAAAATTTAAACAAAACTTAACCTTGTTAAAATTTAAGAGATTTACCCATATCCATAAGTAGCTAATTTTCATCTTCTTGGGATTGAATGTAGTCTTTCAAACTCAGATGTATTTTGGATGTATTTATATATGATACAATGTTTCTACTTGTTGTTGGTGTTTTCACTTCATGCTCAATGCTAGTTTCTATTTATTCAATAGAGTCTTGAACTTGATCTTTGGATTTGACTGGGATGTACTTCTAATAATCTAACTTAAATGAAAACGTTCAATACCTTGTGATGCCACAAATGGATCCCAATGTATTGACTGTGTTTACAACTGTTCTTAAGGCAAGTTAAATCGCTAAACAACTAGAGAATCAGAGTTTAGAAGATTAACCTATGAATTTCATGCGGGAGGAACCAACTTGAATGATTTTTATTTATGCAGAAGCAACAAGTATTTCCATTTGTTATCTATAATTTATAAACTAGAATACAAACAAGCCAAAATATAAGTTATTTTTACTGATATTTTAACTTAACTGCATTCGTTAATCACTGATTTCTTATTCCTTTTCCAGAATTTAATTTCTTAACCTCAACAACATTATCTTTAAAAACCTTAATACTTAGTAAGCTTCGCTTACTCGAATTTTAACTGAAGTTGTTTCTCATGGGTTCGACACTCTTACTTCATACATTATATTACTTTTGACTCGGTCTACTTGCCAAAAAGAGTCAACAATAACAACACAATGCAAATAAATCAATTCAAAAGCATAGATTTTTAAAAGTATCGAATTCATCCAATCCGTTATGTGGCAGTAAAGAAGGTTAACACGTACACTACAAGAAAAAGTTAAATTACCAACGAAATTTTATTGACGGAACTTTATCCGTCAATCAAATATCATTATCGACGATTTTATCAACGGATATCATCCGTCGCTAAATTTACTGACGAATTTATCCTAAACTCGTCGATAATTATTGACAGACTCAGAAATCCGTTGATAGTTCATCGGTAATTACCGACAAACTCAAAAATAAATCGGTAAATTTATAGACAATCAATTTATTGACGAATTTTAAGTATTTTCGATGGATTTGTCTTGTCGATAATTTTTGTTTTTTTTAGTGGTAGTCAATAGTTTATTTACCTCACCTGGTCGTGAAAGAGACTAACATTTAGTTAAAAATTTATTAATTCGCACATAATAGGAAAAGAAACTAACAAATAGTCAACAATTTCTTAATCCGCATGTAGCGGTGAAAAAGACTAATATATAGTCAATAATTTATTAATCTGCAAGTAGCGATGAAAAAGACTAACATATAGTCAACAATTTATTAATCCACAAGTAGTTGTGAAAGAGACTACTACGTAGTCAACAATTTATTAATCCGCATGTAATAGTGAAACAGACTAACACATGATATATAGATTTGCACGTAACGATGAAAGAGGCTAACACCTAATGAATAATTTATTAATCTACATGTAATGGTGAAAAATGCTAAAACATAATCTACAAATTATTTATCCACACGTACTTAGTTAACAAATTTTACTTCCAGTACTACATTAATTAATACTTGCATCACCATAATTAGTATATGTACCCCTATAACTTTAAATATAATAGTTTATGTTTTTCATTACACAAAGTCTAAAGCATTCAAACAAAAACTTCTAAAGAAACCTTGCAATGCACAAAATCAATTCTAAATTCTATGATAACAAACACACAACCACCACCATATTTCATAGGTAGACTAAGTATAAAATTTCATAAATAATAGTGGGAAGTGATTTGGAACTCAGACTCATCTACCTTTATAAAAATGAATACCCACCACAAGAATAACTTAAACACACAATTGCATTTTCTTTCTCTTCGATTTTAACTCCGTCTTTCAATTACTATCAACCGCAATTGCAAACCTCTAGCAAGTATGAACCTCTTCCCATTAATTCTTTCGTGGTTCTCAAATTGTTTCGGGCATCCTACCACACCATGCTATGTTTTAAGCCACCCAACCACCACCTAGACCCCTTTTATAGTGTACAATGCAAGAAGCAACTGCCCCGCTATTTCTGGACACTTTCTTCTCACACCTCCATAATATTAGTCTGCACCTTCATTGTGTATGCGAAATGGCAAAAATCGACTTAGAATTAAATTTTACACCCTAGCTCTACCCTTCACCCTCTAACTTCATTTTGCGTCACGGAACGTGCAACCCAAATCTCTATATGTTCATGTACCTCTCCACAACTCTTTAGTTTTTATTTTGGCTATCATAGAGTACGTTCATTGCACCTTTGGTTACCTAGCATGTTTGTTTGTGTTGTTGACGGTGGTTGAAGTTTAGTAGAGAACATGGTTTGGGCGTATTGTGGGGAGCAGTTCGTGACTGAAATTAAGACCTCCAATCTACTTCCTTTGAATATCTACTCTAAGCTTGCCCATTTATATCTACATTATAACAACACAATGCAAATAAATCAGTTTAAAAACATAAATCTTTAAAAGTATCAAATTCACCCAATCTATGTGACAGCGAAAGAGGCTAACACGTAGTCAATAATTTGTTTATCCTCATTTAGTGGTGAAAGAGGCTAACACTTAGTCAAAACTTTATTAATTCACATGTAATAGTAAAAGATACTAACAAATACTCAACAATTTATTAATCCGCACATAATAGTAAAAGAGACTAGCATCTAGTCAACAATTTATTAATCCACAAGTAGCGGTGAAGGAGACTAAACGTACTCAACAATTTATTAATCCGCACGTAGCAGTGAAATAAACTAACATATCATATGTAAATTCTCATGTAACGATGAAAGAGACTAATATCTAGTGAATAATTTATTAATCCATATAAAACGGTGAAAGATTCTAACACGTAATCAACAACTTATTTATTCACACATACCTAGCTAAAAAAATTTTGCTTCCATTACCACATTAATTACTACTTGTACTGCCATAATTACTATATGTACCCCTATAATTTTGAACATAATAGATTGTGTTTTTCACTACACAAAGTTTAAAGCGTTCGAACAAAAACTTTTGAAGAAACCAATTCCAAATTGTAGAAAAACAGATACCACCACCACCAAATTTCATAGATAGACTGAGAACATAATTTCATAAATAATAGTGAAAAGTGATTTGGAACTCAGACTCATCTGCCTCTGTAAAAATAAATACCCACCATAAGAACAACTTGAACACACAGTTGCGTTTTCTTTCTCTTCAATTTCAACTCCATCTTTCAACTCCTATCAACCACAAGTGCATACGTCCACCAAGTATAAATCTCTTACCATTAATTCTTTCGTGGTTCAAATTGTTTCGGTTTACATTTTTTTTTTGAAAGTGTCAATTTTGATTACTTCCATAAGAATAATTTTGGATTTTAAAATTTTATGGAGGTGCAGGACGACGTTATGGAAGCGCAAGAAGAATTTGTCCCACTCAACATGCCAATGGCCCATTTTAACCTATTTTAATTATTCTTTAAGAAAATAAAAATCTAATAAATTTGTATATTTATTAAAATTGAAGTCATATTATTAAATTTAAAATTTAAATATAATTTAATATATAAATATTATTATTTTAATTTTTAAAATATAATTATTATTTTATAAAATAAATCTACTACGACTTACATGTCGGTCCAACATAAGTTTATTTAAGTACCTAATCTAAATATTTTTTATTCTTCATGTCAGTCCTTCAAATCATTTGTGAAAGCTACTATTCATCTACAAATTAATGTGATATATCCGGCACGTAAAATATTAATAACTTATAAGATGTTGTTATTCTTTTATATAAAACCTTATGATGACTCCTGATCAATGCAAAGTTGATCACGTTCATGACAAAAAAGAAAGCATAAAAAAGAGTTTATTGGTTTTAAAATTAATTGTTGGTATACCTATTTGGTAAAAAGGTCATATTAGCCTACTATTAATTACCAATTAATAAATTATTACTTATTGATTCAATTTACTCAAATTTAGATTGATTCTAATTGACCTTAATTATATTATATATGGTAATTCTGGTCATTCACTAGTAGAAAAATAACATTTATATTCTGAGAGGCCTTTATCTTCGGGTTCCGAATCGACGTTGACCCATGAAACGTTAAAAATGACGTCGGTTAAACAATCCACGTAGTAAAAATCATTACCACGTCGGTTAAGATCAGAAAACCGACGTGGTGCTGTATCGTGATCATGACGTCGGTTGGAAGCCCCACAACCAACGTAATAGGGTTGTTTTTTTAAAAGAAAAAATCAGAAAAAAAAATTTAAGAATTTTCCAGAATAGCTTTGATAAATCTTCAATACATACAAAGAAAAACCACAACAATTTCCAGAACCTTTTGGCAAATATAAATAGATGAAATAGTAGGCTGAAATCTAAAAAAATACAAAAATATTAAAAAAATAGGGTAAACAATGGAATTTTGGAAAAAAAAATTCAGAATCCCCTTTGGAGATGGCTTAGGAGCTTCGTTACACAATTTCGGGAAACTTTCATTTTTGAAGCGTCTCAATCCAAGCTTTCTATCAAAAGTTATGGCCATTTGAAGTTTTTTTGTTCAAAAAATTTTGAAACCTAAATCTAGGATACAAACATCCAGAAAGCATTCCAAACATACAAAGATACGAAAACATACCTCTTGTAGATAGTGAGAACAAAACCAGTGAACGGAAATCAACCCAAACGAAATCTATCAAAACCAAAAAATGCAAAAATGGAGTGAATGAAACCACAAAAGACAATGAGAGACGGGGGAGAACAACACGCGAAGAAGAACACCACGTACCAATGAGAACATGAGCAAGAAAGCGATATAGAATGCAAGAGAGAATGCGTGAGAGAGAAACTGAGCGAGACAGAACTGTGAAGAAATAGAGCGCATAAGAGTGAAAATGAGAGAGGGAGGCAAAGTGTAAAAGTAAAAACAGTGAAGCTAGAAGCACCATGTCGGTTCTGGGCTTCTAACTGACATGGTGCATGGCCTGAAATCCCCAATTTTAATTATGATGACCCACCACGTCGGTTAGAAACCCAGAATCGACGTGGTATAAACCCTAATTTCACCCAGCTTTTTCCTCAATGTACTCAGTGTGACCATGACGTCGGTTGGAGTCCTATAATCGACGTCATGGTTGGACACACCACGTCAGTTTGTAGCTCCTAACCGACGTGATGCTCACCTGCCATTTGAAAATTTTTAAATTTTGAATTTTTATTTTTTACTGATATATCCATGACGGTTGTTTTGTTTAACTGACGTTGTGTACACATCACAATGTCATTTTTGGTCTAATCGACGTTATGAATGTTGATTTATTTACAAAGATGTCACCGCATTTTTGACAACGTCGATTTTTGGTTTAATCGACATTATATTGACGGCGTAGAAGCCCTTTTTTCTACTAGTGATTCATGATTCATAACGTCCAAAATCATAGGGAAATATATGGTCGTTAACTATACTCATATACTCTTGAAAACCTTCTTACATTCTTACTGACTTGAGCGAGCGTCAGAGAGTTTCTGCAAGTGGACCCCTATTCGGTTCAACGTCTTTAACTCAGTTGCCGATAACACCACCTCAGACGACCTCCACTCGAGTCAGGTAAGAACATTTGGCGCCCACCGTGGGGTCAAATAAACTTTTCGTACCCTCCATTATTATTTGAAAGAATCATCCTAATCCCTCCATTTTCATTCTACATTGTCAATTATATTATTTTATTTATTTTATTTGAAGGATATAAAGTATAATGACCATTAACATGTCAGGAAAATTTTAGAATAGTGCATTATTAACATTTCAATAAATATTTACCAATATTATATTATGACACTTATCAGTTAGTCATGGGTTTGCACTAAACATAATTTCTCTCTATGTACAAGGTGAAGTTACATACAATTCTTCTATTATACCTTCGCATAGAAAAAACCCTCAAGTTGTATGTTAATTTTATATTCACACTAACCATATATTTTTGTGTGATTTAGATGAGCATGCAATTTATTATATGTGTTAGACTAAGAAAATGCTTAAATCAAAAGCTCGAAAGCCAAACAAACGTTCGCCCACTCAAACCCGAGTACAAAGATCAAACAAACGCTTAACTTGGAAAATGAACTCTTAAACCCAGTTCCTAAATCCATGTTCTGCAAAGACTTGAAAACTCCACGGGAAATGCCTTATCCAAACAGAAGGTAGGCCGAGATGAGTTCACCTTGGTCATCAAAACAGTTCACCTGTTAGAATCACGAACTCGAGAGGTTTATGTACCTACCCGGTAGATTATTACAATTGATTCTAATTGACCTCAATCATATTATGTTGTGATAATTCTAGTCATTCGTGATTCATAACGTCCAAAATCATTATAGGAAAATATATGGTATTTAATGACAAGGTCTTATAAATATGACTAGGTCTACAGGGAGTAGGGAGTATCTTTTGTCTATCTATCTCATTATACTCATATATTCTTAAACACTTCTTACACTTTTACTGACTTGAGCATCAAAGAGTCTTCTGCAGGTAGTCCCATTCAAGTTCAACGTCTTCAACTCAGTTGCAGACAACACCACCTCAGACGACCTCCACTCGAGTCGGGTAAGAACAATTGTTTTTTCCTATAAGAAACTAGAAGAAACATAGAAAAAATATTTGCTCACAGAGTTTGTGAGACTAAAAAATCTTTAAAACCATAATTTAATGATGGTTAAATATTTTGAGTTGGATTAAGTATAATTTTTGAAAATAAGACATTTTCACATTTAGTTTTAATAGACTTTTTCATCATAGATTTTAATTATTAACTATATGAAATAATATGATAAAAATTAACGAGATTTTGTTATCATAATATATAAAAAAAAATCTACCTATAATAATTAATCAATTAATTAATTATTTAATTTATTATTTGAAACTTAAGGTGTTCATCATGTATTGTTTGCGAAGCATTCATGTCAAGCAATATATCTTAGACTTAATGATAAATCAAATAAAAAAAAGTTTCTTATTAATTAACTTCCGAAATTATTGCTTATGAAGCCAAGGTGTTTCATTATCATTCTATTTTTATTTTCACTATAATTTGTTGTAAACTTTAATTTATTAACATCTACGTACGTAGACACTTAACATGAAAATTAGCTGCTAGGATTTCCATGCTGCTAAAGTGGTACCATGTAAACTAAACATAAAAAAATAATAATAATAATAAGAGTCACGAAGGTGTAAGAGTGACACTTTTTTTCTTCTCATTTATTAAATGAAAATTTTACATGTGCAACTTTCAATTCTCCTACAGCCTTCTAATATCTAATAAAAAAATAATATTTTGACTTTTTTGAGTTGATTCGTCCAAACAGGGTGAGTGTGTAGTAAAAAATGGGGTGTTCGTGTATCATCACCCCTTTACTTAAAGTATAAACAGCCTGGAAAATCTAACAAGGTGGTGGATTCAATATCCCTCCAAAAATAGCTTTTGCATTTAAACAAGAGGATAGGAACGTTGTATTGAGTGAACCAGCATAAGCCAAATCTACATCCTTAACCTCCACACCCTCGCAGGGGTTCCTAGTGCTGCATTGCAGAGACACTGCTATGTTTGACACTGTAGTTCCTTTTATATTGCGGAAATGAACATTGCTGATCTTCCATACCGAAGTTGATGGCTGAACATTTACATAGTTAGATCACATAACAACAAGGCTATACAATTTCACACAAAACTGTTGGAACCACACATGAAGTTAATCCAAAAGTAAATTTAACCATTCCAATATTTCAAGTAAAAAGGGTTATGAAATTATTATATGTTTTTCCAGTCATTTAGCTTAATTTGTCCTTTTTCTTTCTATCTCACTCCAAAGTTGCATATTGCACGATTGCATGGTTAAGTTACTTACTGCTCTGGCCAATTTGGAGCCATAACTCTGATCAATGACAACTGGGTTCTGGACGTCCTTCATGATGATGCCTTCATAGGTAATGTTCTTAACTTCCGCCGGCACTGTCCCGATCCAGGTTTTGATTCTGGCACCGTTGGTGGTGTTCACGAACGTGCAATTCGTAACAGTAACGCCGGTCACACTTCGCTCCTCTGGCCTCTTACCAAGGCTTCCCACACTGATGCCATGACCGGGACCGCAGGTAATGTTATGGATAGTAAGGTTAGTGGTACTGTGTCCGATGGAAATACAGTCATCGCCGGTTCCAATCACGCTGCTGGAGACCTTGATCATATCGCTTGAGCTTATGTGCATGCCATCTGTGTTGGGACTGTTTCCCGGTGCTGTTATGTTGAGGTGAGACAGTGACACGTTGGTACACCCGTGAATGTGAAAGTGGAACTGCATGCTGTTCAACGAAGTGATTCCTGTCACCATCGAGTTGTTCACCTTGTAGAATTTTAGAGACTACATGTAAACAACCTTGTAAGATGAGGTTTATATCTGTTTATATATTATTAATGGTTCCTGATAAGTTCAACAACATTATTAAGATAAAATATTGAAATGTCTCATTCTAATTGATCTGAGATCTTCAACGATCTTAATGAATAAGAAAGAAAACTGAATGTGTTAAGAATATGCTTACAGACGGGAGGGGAGCACAATCGTTTTTGTTCTTCTTGCAGTCGTTATATGGCCACATAGCAGCTCCTTGGCCATCAAAAACTCCTCTGCCAGTCAACACAAGGCCATCAATGTCTTCAAACGTGAACCATTCTGGACTCACATACTCAGATGGATCTGTGTTGGCTTTAACAGTTCCTACAACTTCAACGGTTATAGGTTTAGGGCTGCTACATGGCCCCGCGAACATAGTTTGTGCAGTACGATAAGTTCCCTCTGGGATCAAAACCTTTGCTTGAGTAGTACTGTTCTTGCATGCTGCTCCCCATGCAGCTCTAAATGCCTGCATATATATAACCATTCCTTAAACATATCTTCCCTAACTGTATATTAATATGATCACGTACCACATGCTCATGCATTTTACTTCTCTCTAAAGCAACAAATTGTGCTTTAAATTTCCTCCATTATTTCAATCAATCGTTTGTTATATTTGACCGTACATACATGTAGTTATTCACATAGTTCGGAAGGAATTGGTTGAATCTAGGAAGGTAATCAAATAGATTAAACTCACATCAATATTGTCTGTCTCGCCGTCTGCCACAGCACCGAATTTTGTCACGTCAAAAATTTTTGGACCGTTATTTTGAGTTGGAAGGAGGAGGCTACGGCGAGTCTCAAGGACACGCGATGCACCTATCATGCTGCAAGAGAGCAAAGCAATGCCTAAGAAAAAAATGGCTTTCGCCGTAGCCATGGTGATTGGTCACCTTTAACCTCAACAACGCAGAATGTTAAGGTTTTAAATTGCAGCTTTTGTGGTTTGATATTATGTTAAGGATGCTGTTTTTTGTCACGGAACTGCAATTCAGAACCTGTATTCTACGTTTTTGGAAGAGATTGTTAACACGTGACTTGAAATATTTCTATACAAGCGAATTTAGCTCATCCTCAGCCAATATGAAATCTATCTTTGGGGAGCATCCCTTGTTAATCGGAATGTGTAACTTTTTAATTAATTTGATTTAGCTTTTCTTTAATTTAGTATTGCCTTTCTCCACATTTAGCAGCTTCGTTAAGCAAAAGCTTAAATAATTGGCATGCATACCTGGCATGGCCTCATCTTCGGAATCTCATTTTTGCAACGACATATTTAAAATGTATATAATATGTATAAATGTAGGAAACAAAAATATAATCATGTAATGTTCTGTAATCGATACAATATTGCAAACACAGTTTATTGGCCTTTGGATTCAAGTGTAATTGTGCTGAATCTTTTTTCAAAAGGGAGGGAACTGACTTAGATTTGATGAAATCTATATCTATATCTATCTATATCTATATTTAACTATGGATGAGCAAGACTTCTATAGTTCGATTTTTGTGATGTTAAAAATGATTTAGTTTTGAATGAGAGACCTTTACTTGAAAACTTAACTTCAGGGACAGTTTTTTTCTTTTTTTTTCCAATTTTGATGAGTAAATTTAACTTTTCTCTACCTTCATAACACTCTGATTTTGTAACCCATGTGTTTGATTTTCTTTTCACATATTTATTGGGAAATTATTTTATAAAATAAATAAACATTATTTAGTTATAAATTTTTTATTTCAAATTTATTAAAATTTTAAAAATCATTTCAAAATAATTTTTTTTAAACCAAAAAATAAAGACAGTTAAACGTAACTCGAACAATAAAACTTGAACTAGTTTTATAAAGGGATAAAAATTTCATACTTTTAATATTAGTGAAAAAAGAAGTTCAGTTGGACTAAAAATAAGTTTAGCTTGATAAAAAATCATAATTGCAAATATGATAAAAGTATTAAATTCAATTCACTTAAGACGAATTGTTTTTAGTTTGATGTAGTTTCAGACAAATTCATTTCTGCTTAAGTATTTTAAACACGTAAAATGGAAAAGTGGGTAGAATAATTACTAGCGATAAAGCAAGTTTCTTTTTTCATAGTTTTGAAACTAAAAAATAAAAATTAATTATCACACCCTAAATTACTTAACTTCTTAATGGATCTGAAGTCATATGTAATGGCTCAATGAGTTAAGGGGAAATTCGAAAAAAGAACACGACAAATCTATGAAGTCCTTTCAACACTGTTTTAAATGGTAGGATCAAATTCAATTTGTGATAAAACCAAATGTTTAGTTAAATCATTGACATTGAGTGAAAGGAAATCTACATTAATGAATTAACTGACTTAAACAGTCTTTAAGAGGGTGTTACTTTAGGTTTAGGAACAGAAAATTCAAACCGCTGTCTAATTCAATAAAATTATATGTACGAATTCGTGTCTCCGTATAAACACCCACCAAGCGATTGAAGTTGAGTAGCCTCTTTTTAAGAAATTTTCATTGGAGCTGAGTTATAGTATCTAATAAAAAATGTGTCCTAATTGTTAAATTTAGTATACAAAATGCATAAAATGGAAAATAGTTACTGAATATTAAAGTGGAACTACCGAAATTTGTATGTTCTAATTTTGTGATATAAATATACCAGAAAATAATTATAAG